>Ga0209427_10000813_pt1 | contig 34399 bp, 37 predicted proteins | sample DeeMarSWOR136_30_FD_187465 | JGI IMG/M metagenome (GOLD analysis project Ga0209427, IMG submission 187465) | Marine sediment microbial communities from White Oak River estuary, North Carolina - WOR-1-36_30 (SPAdes) (version 2) | ecosystem: Environmental > Aquatic > Marine > Intertidal zone >...
CCAATTGCAGCCTATGGCGGAAAAAAGGATATTTTTGAACTTGTATCTCCTTTAGGGAAGGTGTATCAAGCCAGTACTTTTGCTGGAAATCCGATCTCTACAAGCGCAGGTTTAGCTACTCTAAAAACCCTCTCTGAGAATAAAAATAACATATACAACAAATTGGAAAATAACGGAAATGAAATTAGAAATGGACTTCATGACATAATTAGAGACAAAGGAATCTCTGCGCAAGTAAATGGATTAACTTCTATGTTCCAAATCTTCTTTACAAAAGGGGATGTAATTGATTACAAGACTGCTAAAAGCTCAGATATAGTCAAATTCATGTCCTATCAGAAGCACCTTATGAATAATGGAGTTTTTATTCCACCATCGCAATTTGAGACTTGTTTCATATCAACAGCTCACACTGACGAAGACATAACTAAGACTTTGGAAGCAATGAACCAAGCCATTAGTGTTCTATAATCGGGATTTCCATGAAACTAATTGTTGGAACACGAGGTAGCAAGCTATCTCTAATTCAAACTGAAGGCGTCAATAGAAGAATAAAACAAAGAAATCCAGAATTGGAAATAATCGTAAAAATAATTAAGACGACAGGCGATAAGAAAGCTGATGAATCCTTATTATCAATCGAAGAAAAGGGAATGTTCGAAAAAGAGATAGATGAGGCATTAATTCGAGGAGATATTGATTTCGCAGTCCATAGCATGAAAGATGTGCCAACGATACAGCCTCCAAGATCAGCAATTGTTGCCGTTCCAGAACGTAGCTCTCCAAATGACGTGCTAGTTTCAAAGGAAAATATCAAATTGATGGATTTGCCTGAAAGCAGCATAATTGGAACCAGTAGCCCGAGGAGGAGCGCTCAGATAAAATATAAAAGACCAGATCTAGAGATCAAAGCTATACGCGGTAATGTTGATACCCGATTGAATAAGCTTAACAAAGGACTGTATGATGCGATTATAGTTGCACAAGCAGGACTAGATCGTCTAAACTTGGGAAAAAATGTGACTGAAAGATTTTCGCTAGAGGAATTTACTCCCGCTGCGGGCCAAGGAGCTTTAGCAGTTGTTGCAAGGGAAGACGATAAAAAAATCACTGAAATTCTAGGTCTATTAAATCATCAACCATCTAAGATAGCAGCTTTAACCGAGAGGGAATTTGTGAAATCTATAGGTGGAGGGTGCAAAGTTCCTTTGGGAGCTTTTTCATGTTTACAAGGTGATAAGTTATTGCTTTATGCTTGTATTCTTTCACCCGATGGTAAGACAAAAATTCAATTAAAAGATTCTGGAGATCCGAATTTGCCAAAAGAACTTGGAAAAAAAACTGCGATGAAGATGCTTGAGATGGGGGCAAAAAAATTGATTGAACATTGGAGGGCTTGAACTGAATAAAGGGATAGTTTACTTAGTAGGCAGCGGTCCTGGAGATCCCGAACTAATAAGTGTTAAGGGTCTTAGGTTATTGGAAAATGCAGATGTGGTTATCTATGATCGCCTAGTTTCCAAATCCATTATTGAATTAATTCCAAAGAAAATTGAAAAAATATTTGCAGGAAAATATCCAGGCAAACCGCATTTGAATCAAGATGAAATTAACGAGCTTATGATAAAGGAGGCAAAAAAAGGTAAAAGAGTGGTTCGTTTAAAAAGCGGAGATGTCTTTCTCTTCGGAAGGGGCGGGGAAGAAGCTCAAATACTCATGGAAGCCGGGATAGATTATGAAGTGGTGCCTGGAATTTCATCGGCATTTGCTGCCCCCGCTTATGCTGGCATACCCCTAACTCACCGTGACTATGCATCCTCTGTTGCTATAGTTACCGGTCATGAAGATCCCACGAAATCTAGAAATCATGTCGATTGGAAAAAACTTGCCAAATCAGTTGATACTTTGGTAATAATGATGGGTGTAAGAAAATTGGAAACCATTATAGGATCGATGCTTAAAGGAGGGAAATCTCCAAAAACAAGTATTGCGATAATAGAAAGTGGAACTACAAAAGATCAAAGAGTAACAATTGGAATTCTCAGCGACATAATTGATAAAGCAAGAAATCGAAAAGTTAAAGCACCGGCTGTAATTATCATCGGAGACATAGTGAAGTTGCATGAGGAAATTTCTTGGCTGAAGAGATGAGATAATTTGTCGCTAAGGGGAAAAGTCATTGCCATCACTCGTCCAGAAAAGCAAGCGGACGAATTAGCAGATACAATAAGTCGTCTTGGTGGAAAGCCCTACAAAGTCCCTACAATAGTTATTAAACCATCATTACCTGATGATTTAATTAAAGAATTTACTGAAAAAATTCACGATGAACAAGTGGATTTTCTGATCTTTACAAGTGTTAATGGCGTAAAAATACTTATGGATTATCTAAAGCCTAACCTTGAATTCCGTAAGAAAATTGAAAAAACCACTATCATTGCAATAGGTCCTAAAACTAAAAAAGAACTTGAGAAGCATAAAATAAAAGTTACCATAGTCCCCGAAAGTTACAGTTCGGAAGGAATTATTGAAAAAGTAAAGAAAATTGGCATCAGAAATAAGTTTGTGATTATCCCCCGATCAAGGGAAGGGAATGAATATTTAGTTGAAGAACTTAATTCATTAGGTGCTAAAGTTACAGAAATTCCGATCTATGAGTGCATAGCTCCAAGCGACAATTCCAGAATATCGGTCTTTATTAAAGATCTAATTGAGAAGAAGATTGATGTGATAACATTTACCAGTCCATCTACTGCTCAATATTTGTTTAAATTATCTGCGAAATTTATAACGAATGGAGACCTTAGAAAATTATTGAATGGAATTGTTGTTGTTGCTATAGGTCCAACAACCAAGGGAGCGTTAAAAGAATTAGGAATTGAAACTGATTTAATGCCAAGTAAATATACAATTGAAGCTATGCTTGATTCTATTATTCAGCATTTCAATTAAGATTAGAATAAACAAGGAGAACTAAATGAAAAATCAAACTGATGCTGTAAAGATAAGGAACAATAAAGAATCTTCCGATAGAGGTCAAAAAAATTTAACAGAAAATTTTGTTCCACGTGTTATTTCATGGAATATCACATCCAAATGCAATTTGAAGTGTGCTCACTGCTACATGGATTCAAATCAAGAGAGTACCGCAGGGGAACTTAATACAAGTGAGGGAAAAGCGCTTATTGATCAGATTATTGAAGTTAGTCTTCCTATGTTGATATTAAGTGGTGGAGAACCGTTACTTAGAGCTGACGTCTTCGATATTTCAAGGTATGCTACTGATAAAGGATTAAGAGTTGTAATGGGAACTAATGGAACTTTAATTACTAATAGAGTAGCCAAAAAAATGAGTTCAAGTGGTATAAAAGCAGTTGCTATCAGTATAGATTCCAAATCACCTGATCAACATAATAAGTTTCGCGGAATCGATAATTCGTGGGAACTTGCAATTAATGGAATTAAGGCATGCATAAGAAACAATATTGAAGTGCAGATAAATACAACAGTGACAAAGCAAAATTATGATGAAATAGATGGAATTATGAAATTAGGAGAAAAGCTTGGAGCCTCAAATTTCCACTTATTTTTTCTCGTTTCCACAGGCAGGGGAATTGAAGTAAAGGACATATCCCCAATTAAGTATGAAAATAAGATTAAGGAAATTCTTGAAAAAAGCCAACTCTATAAACTCAATGTAAGGCCAACATGTGCTCCACAATTTATGCGTATAGCTAAGCAATTAAGCTATGAGAAAAAAAATCGATGGAGCAGAGGATGCATGGCAGGACTTAGTTATTGTAGAATATATCCTACAGGAGAAGTTACTCCTTGCCCCTATTTACCCATAAAACTTGGTAATATCAAAGAAAGGAGTTTCAAAGATATTTGGTTCAACTCCAAGATTCTCTTAAAATTACGAAATTTTGACAATCTAAAAGGCAGATGTGGAATATGTGAATTTAAAAACATCTGTGGAGGATGTCGCGCTCGTGCATATGGGCTTACAGCTTCTTTCTCAAATGTATGTGGTAGTCTCCACGAGCCAACAGAACTAATAGGAGATTATTTAGCTGAGGATCCTTGCTGCACATATAATCCAAAAGCTTAGGATGAAAATAGAATTTGACGACTAGAAACAGCATCGATGAAATAGACTTGAGACTATTGCAAATGTCCCAAGATGACTTTCTTCTTACAAAAAAGCCCTGGGCACACTTCGGGAATAAGCTTGGGATTTCAGAGGAAGAAGTGATATCCAGATTCAAAGATCTTATCCAAAGAAAAATAATTCGTAAAATGGGTCCAATCCTTGACGCTAGAAAGATTGGCTTAAGCTATTCCGCTTTAATTGGAATTAAGATTTCAGAAGAAAAGATCGATGATCTTGCAAATATTCTAAATGAATATGAGAGAATAACTCATAATTACGTTCGCGACTATGCATACAATGTTTGGTTCACAATTTCCACTCAAGATAAGAATGAACTAAGAGAAGTTATCGAGGAGATAAAACAAAGAACTGGAATTACGGATGAAGATGTGTTGATACTACCAACAGCTCGAAAATTCAAAATCGATGTCCGTTTCAAATTTACTTAATTAAAGCTAGTTGAGTGAAAATAATGGACGGCAAAGATTATGCTATCTTGCGAAATATTCAAGATGGCATACCATTAGTCAGTGAACCGTTTGCTGAAGTAGCTCAGAATGTTGAGATCACCCAAGAAGAAGTCATAAAACGTTTGAAAAAATTAAATGAAGCGGGTATTATTCGAAGATTTGGTGCATCAGTATCCCACAGGAAAATTGGATTGTTAGAAAACGCAATGGCAACTTGGCGAGTGCCTGATGATAGAGTTGATGAAGTTGGAAAGTCTTTAGCAAAATACAAAGAAATAACACATGTTTATGAACGTCTGACTATTCCTAAAAGGTGGAATTACAATTTATTTGGAGTGATCCACGGAAGAGATAGGGATTCTATAAAGGAATTTATCAAAAGAATCTCAGAATCATTGGATCTTAAAGAATATTTAATTCTATTTAGCATTAGACAACTGAAGAAATCAAGCATAAGGTTACCGGAGCATCATGATTTGACAAGAGATGGACATTAAGATTGATACGCATCACTAGACTTTTGCATGGGAAAGGAACAGTAAGCGAATTAATCAAACGTAGAAAAGGCTCTCTTAGCGATGTTCCTAGTGAATTATTAGCTTTCACTGAAGCAAATAGACCGCTAGTATTCTGGAATTTGACAAATAGATGTAATCTGTTATGCTCTCAATGCTATATAAATGCTAAATCAGGCAATAGCAATAATGAAGAATTATCAACCGATGAAGCCAAAAATTTCATTGATAATCTGGCTGAAATGAAAATTCCTTTATTGATGTTTAGTGGTGGCGAACCATTACTACGGAAGGATTTATGGGAACTTGCATCTTATGCGAAATCAAAAGGACTGAAAACAGCCTTAAGTAGTAATGGAACTCTAATTACAAAAGAAATTGCGGCTAAGATAAAGAAGGTCAGTATTGAATACGTTGGAATTTCATTAGATGGTGTTAACCAGAAGACTCATGATGCAATACGAGGAAAACCTGGAAGCTTCAAGAAATCCATTCAAGCATTGAAAAATTGCGTTGATATTGGTCTGAAGTGTGGTGTAAGAATTACCGCGACAGCTGAGAACCTCAACGAAATTTTAAGCTTGCTTGATCTAACTGTTAAACTAAAAATTCCAAGATTCTGCTTATACTGGCTCGTCCCTAGCGGAAGGGGTAGGGAACTCTCTCGTTCAAAAAATCTTGAAAAAAGCGATGTTGAACAAATACTTGAGGGATTATATGAGAAAACAAAAGAACTCGATCCAAACGAATTCGAAATATTGACTGTTGATGGACCGCAAGATGGCATATATATCATAAAAAAAATGGAGAAAGAAAATTTACCAGGATACAGGGATGCTCTAAAGCTTCTCCAATTAACAGGCGACTCTTGTAGTGCAGGGATTCGTATAGCAAATGTCGATCCCTTTGGCAATGTATTTGTCTGTCAATTTGCTCAATTGGACGAGTTAAAAATAGGAAACGTTAGGGATCGAAAGTTTAGTGAGATTTGGAAAGACAATAATAATCCAATACTATCTGCTTTCAGAAATAAAATAGAGAATTTGAGTGGAAAATGTGGAGAATGCGATCATAAGGAATTATGTGGTGGTGGATGCAGGATAAGAGCTTATATTCAATATAATGATCTATGGGCCGAGGATCCGTTATGCCCAATAAATGAATAGCGTATTATTAAGACAGGTCTCCACATTCACATAAACTCTCATTTATCAAATCGAAAAGTTGACTCATCCCTTCACCTGTTTTAGCTGAAACCTTAACGAGCCTTTGCGATGTAGAAAGAGATTTCAATGCTTTCACAAAGTTTAATGCTAATCCTTTCATTGTGCCATGCTCTTTCTCTTCTATCTCTTTTTTCAAATAATTGTAATCAGAAAACATTTTCAAAATTTTGTCGTTGTTTATCAAATCAGACTTGTTTAGCACGTTCACAGTCGGTATACCTAACCTCAGTCGTGATGCAAGTGATAATGAGAGTGCAGCTGCTACATTAATTCCATTATCCGCAGAAATTCCATCAATTACATAAACGCATATTGTTGCAGAGATGGGTTTCAATTGATCACATATCGCTGGTCCAGCAGATTGGAAAACGAATATTTCGCTCTGGCCGGGTGTATCTATTAAAACGAATTCACTTTGAGCACCATTTATACTTTTAATAATCCTTTTAATGGACTTATTAGTTAATTCCGCTCCTCTTACCATAGCTCCACTAGGTCCAAGTTTTTCTTTTTCCATTATTTCCATTATGGTGATATGATCTCTAATATCATAGTCGCACTTGTATGGAACCATTAAGCATCCGGGATCTAAGTTTATGTATGATAGTGATGAATTAGAGTGAACCTTTAACCATTCACCAAATTTCTTAACCAAGCTAGTTTTTCCGGATCCAGCTGGTCCAATGAAGAGAATTTGCATCACACTTATTCCTATGAATAATAGTCTTGCTTATTCCACTTTGCAATTACAGTTAGAATTAATTCAGTATTATTAAAAGTGTGAGATTATAGGTCTAAATCATTGAATTCCTAAAATAAAAAGCCACAAATTCAAGTATATGATAGCTCCAAAGTTGGTAATTAAAACTAAAGAAGCCACTACTTCTTTAAAGAAATTATAACGTTCACTTAGAATTACAGTGGAAACGGCAAGAGGCATGCTGTGCATAAGCACTATAACTGATTTCTCAAAATCAGACAGATTAAACAATTTTAAAATGAGAAGTGCCAACAATGGCAAGAATATCATTCTTAAAAGACTTAATTCCATAGCTTTTACGATCTGCCCGTATTTCCTGCCATATAGGAAAGCACCTAGCATAAAAATTGCTACAGCAGCAGATGTACCACCCAACATATGTAAAGCAGTTGATATAACTGCGGGGATTGTAATTCCTATAAGAGATAGAAGAGTTCCTAAAATAACCGATAGAATTAATGGATTCTTCGAAAGCCTTCTAAAAACATATTTTACTCCTTCAATTTTCGCAGATTTCTTCAGCCCTCGCAATTCAAGGATTGTAATAAGCATAGGGACTACTACAACCGATATTGAAGCTGCAGATATTGTTGCCAGTCGCTCACCTTCCCCCATAGGGAAAGCAAAGATAATAAAGGGTATGCCAAAGAAGGCTAAACTTCCGAAAATAGTGCTGAAGATCAGTAGGAATATAGTATCCTTCTTTAATCGAAGAATAATAGAAACAGTAATTATTATGAATGATATTGTAAGTATTGGTATAATGCCGGCGATTATATATCTAAAAGCTTCGATTGAGAATATAGTCTCAGCAAGATTTACAATAAACAAAGCTGGTAGTGCAAAATAGTATACATATGCACTAAGAACTCTTTCATCACCTTGTTTTAGAACACCAGTTCTCTTGGAAAGCAAACCTGCTGCAATAAGAATAATTATTGGAATTGTTGTCCTAAAAACTACATTGTCCATTTGATCTCGAACTCATATTTGTGAAGATTGCTATTTTTAATAGTAAATACAAATTTATGATTACAAAAGTATGATAGAAGAATAATAAAGAAAAAAAATGTCGGGATTATAAAGGAAAGATAGATATTTACATATCTTCTAGCAGACTCGTAAAGAAATCGTGGTGTTCTTCTTCATCTTCCAATGTACTTTTAAAGAGTTCTGCTGTTATCAAGTCACCTTCTTTCATAGCGATCTCTATTCCCTGCTTATACAAGGCAATTGCTCCTTCTTCATCCTTCTTATCTTGCTCAATCATATCCTTCAGTTCATCTCTAACATTGATAGGATCGGGTTTTATCGTTGGGGTTCCACCAAGATATGAAAGTCTTTCAGCAAATGCTTCAGCATGCTTCATCTCTGTTATTGCAATATCCTTCAATTCATCTTTTACAGCAAATCCACTAATACCTTTCCAAAGAACATGTTGCCACATGTATTGAATGGATACTTGTATCTCTCTTGCGATTCCTTTATTCATAATATCCAATAATTCTTTTGATGTCATATTACCATCACGCAGATGTTACTTAATTCTAATAAATAGGTCAATAAAAGTTTCACTATAGCGCACGAATGGGCTTAATAATATTAATTGGAATCGTTACATATCGAAATCTTAAGATAAGTTTAAGAGAGTCTCGATTTTGGTAGTAAATAAAAACAATCAAGTTGAGAACGATTGAGCGAAAGAAAAAGATCTAACACAAACTGGAATTACGTAATAGCATTTAGTCTAATAGCTAACATAATACTAGGACTGGGTTTAGTTTTAGTTATTCATAATAACTTAGTATTAAATGAACAGATGAAATCTCTAATAGAAAGAGATGAAAATTTGACAAGGAGCATAACCTCCTTAAACCAAGAATGCGCAATGTTGGAGAATCAGTTAGATTATTACAAGCAACAAGCCGAGTACTATTCTGGATTGGGAGATCGTAATGAAACTGCTGAAGGACTTATCGGCCAAGCTAACATTAACATTGTTGCAGTTAGACAAGTCGCACAGGATTTCTTCGAAATTGGATACGAAGGCGTAGTTATGAGAGTAAATGTTGAAATGGAAATCGGAGATGGGCGTTTGCTCATAGACACCCAACCAAGAGTTGGAATAGATTTGCAGACAAGTGCTAAAACATCTTTGTTGTTTGTAGAGAACTTCACAGGGATCTCTCTTAGAAAGACCGATGTAATACTCACTGTCATCTCTGAAAAGGATGTGGAAATAGTTGATGGGCCTAGTGCAGGTGCTGCAATAACGATTGCGATCTTGGCCGCAATTCTAGACAAAGAAATTGATCATAATATTGTGATAACCGGTACAATAAATCCTGATGGAACAATAGGTCCAGTAGGAGGTTTGGCAGAAAAAGCAGTAGCTGCTTATGAAAAGGGTGTTAAAACTCTTCTAGTTCCTAAAGGACAGAATGTGGTTACTGTTTATACATATGAAGTGCATGAACCAGTTCCAGGTTTTAGCATACGAGTGTCAAAACCCGAGCAGGTTATGTTAGAGGATTATCTAAAAGATAATGGATATGAAATTAAGATTAGTCAAGTTGAGAATATAGAACAAGCATATGAATTAATTGTTCATTAATTCTTGCATTAGAACTTTTGAATTACTTACATGTGGTTTTGAAGTTTAGATTCCAATAATGTCTTTGGAACCGCACCAATTATCTGATCGACGGCCTTTCCTTCCTTGAAGATCATTAAAGTTGGAATGCTCATAATACCAAACCTTGAAGCTGTATTTGGGCATTTATCAACGTTTATCTTCAAGAATAGAGCCTTTCCAGAATATTCCTTTGCCAATGTTTCGATGACAGGAGCCACCATCTTACATGGACCGCACCATTCAGCCCAAAAATCAACCATTACCAAGGAATTAGATTTTATTATTTCGTCAAAACTCTCATCAGAACCATCTACAGGGGAGTCGGATTCCTTGCTTCCAGATTCTTTTTTTTCCATCATTTCTTTCATTTTTTTTTCTCGGATTTCATCAAGTTCATCCAATGATATTCACCAAATTAGTCTTTTATAACCGCACTTCAAGCTCAATATTAAGTTTTTCCCATTTATGATCTAAATTACCTCTCAACTCAGAATAAAGGATAGAAAATGACTCACGTACATGAATAAAATTTGAATGCAACGTTACAAGAAAATTATATCAATATTGAAAAAACCTTTCAAGAGATAGAAAATATATACTTGTACTAGACTAAATCGTCTTGACTATTAATAATAGTCCACTAAATTTTTATAAAGTGAAAAGAATTTGAAAAAAGGCGTTTATAGATCTCGATTGAATGGAGAGCCCGATAGTATTGCTATGAAATATATGTCATCAGCTATAATTGATGATTGGATATTAGAAGAAGATATCGATAATACAGAAGCCCATGATATTATGCTTCATGAGCAGGGAATAATACAATTAGATGATTTAGAAAAGATACTTGAAAAATTAGAGGAATTTCGTGTAAAATTCCGCAAGAAGGAAATATCCATTCCTTCGGATGCAGAAGATGTTCATGAGTTCTTGGAGCATTATGTTACCATAGGTACAAGTATCGAAGTAGGTGGAAAGATACACACGGGCAGGTCAAGAAATGACCAAGTTGCCACCGATATCAGAATGAAAGTCAGATCAGAATTGAATAAAGTATCTCAAGGAATCCAAGATTTAATTGAGAGTCTTTTTTCGCTTGCCAAAGAGCATATTGATACTATAATGGTTGTATATACTCATACACAACATGCTCAGATAGGAACTTTTGCTCACTATCTTAATGCACATATAGATCACCTGTTAAGAGATTTAGATAGAATAGAGGATTGTCATAAAAGAGTAAACCTAAATCCTTTAGGTTCTTGCGCAATAAGTGGTTCTAGTTTCAAATTAGATAGAACAAGAACAACCGAATTATTGGGCTTTGAAGGTTTAGTAGAGAATTCTATAGATGCGGTGAGTTCACGAGATTTCGCTTTGGAAGCTGTTTCGATACTAGCTACTCTGATGTCGAATCTTAGCCGAATATCAGATGATATAATTTTGTGGTCAACAAGTGAATTTGGGTATGTGGAGATTGCAGATGAGTATGCCTCAACATCCAGCGCCATGCCACAGAAGAAAAACCCGTGTACACTAGAATTGATCAGAGCAAAGACATCAATAGTATATGGTAACTTGGTTGAATTATTAACGATAATGAAGGGATTGCCCACAGGATATAATAGGGATTTACAGGAGACCAAACCACCGCTTAGAATGAGTTTCCAGATTACTAAAGATACCTTAGAATTATTAACTAGAATCTTTTCGAGTATCAGAATAAATAAAGATAGAATTCGTAAAAATGCAAATGATAGCTATGCTACAGCAATAGATCTAGCTGAAGAACTAGTTAGACAGGGCCTGTCTTTCAGAGAAGCCCATAAAGTAGTGGGAGAATCTGTAAAAGCCTTAGTAGATGATTATAAGAAATTAATTGAATTAAGCCCTGAAATTCTGGAGAAATCAATGGAAAAAATAGTAAAAAGAAAAGTAACACTTAATTTTGAAAAATTGAGAAATGTTTTAAATCCTGAAAATGCTTTAAGTAAACGCTTAACAAGGGGTAGCGCTAATCCCCAAGAAGTGAAGAGGATGATTAAAGTTAGGGAGAGAGATCTCGCCTCTTCCAAATTAAAGCTAGGAAAGCGTATTGAGAAAATTGACAAATCAAAAAAATTGTTATCAAAAACTGTAAATAAAATATTGAGTTGAAAGAGGGGTAAATTAGATTGGCAAAATCTTCAAAAGTCGTTCTGGCCTATTCGGGCGGCCTAGACTCTACACTATTAATGATCTTGTTAAAAAAGAAATACAAATTTGATGAAGTCATACCCGTTTGCATGGATGTTGGACAAGGAGATGATGAGATTCGGATAGCTCGTGAAAGAGCAGAATCACTTGGGGAGAAGGCTATTTTCTTTGATACAAAGGAAGAATTCGTTAACGACTATATTTTCCGTTGTATAAAAGCAAATGGTAGCTATGAAGGCTATCCCATAGGAACTTCAATGTCTCGTGTATTAATAGCTACCAAAGTAGCAGAGATGGCAAAAAAGCATGATGCAGAGGCAGTAGCTCACGGATGTACGGGCAAAGGTAATGATCAATTTAGAATGGAAACTACTTTCAAATATTTAACTCCTGATGTAAGAATTGTAGCTCCAATAAGAGAACTTGACTTATCTAGACCTGATGAAGAGGAAATTCTAAAGAAACACGGAATAGATCCCAAAAAAAGAGTGGGTACATTAGGCGGGGACGTAAATATGTGGTCCCATTCAATTGGGAGCGGACAGGTTGAGGATCTAAAAAGTCAATATGAAAAGGACTACATTTGGGCAGCTCCAGTTGAGAAAGCACCAGATAAGCCTACAGAGCTTACGTTGAAATTTGAAAAGGGTGTCCCGGTTGATATGGATGGAATAAAAGATCCAATTGAGATAATCTTGAAGCTTAATGAAATCGGTGGAGCCAACGGTGTTGGCAGAATAGATATCTTAGAAGATGGCATAATTGGACTTAAATCAAGAGAATTATATGAAGCGCCTGCTGCAACAATTCTCCTAAATACTCATGCAAATTTGGAACATTTGATATTAACCAAAGAACAATTGAGATTAAAAAGAGAAGTAGATTCTCTCTGGGCTGATATGGTATACCATGCAATGTGGCTGCACCCACTTAGAAAAGACTTAGATGCGTTTATAGACTCTACTCAAAAACATGTTACTGGTGAAATAACCTTTAGACTCTACAAAGGTAATATTGAAACAGTTAAGAGAGATTCTCCTGAATCATTATTTGCTCCTGAGTTGAGATCGATAAAAAGAGGTGGATTTGACCAGCGCGAAGCAACTGGAGCTGTTAAAGTCTATACTCTACCATACGGACTATATGGTAAGAAAAGAAGATAGAAAAAACCTATATTGAAATAGGTTTCAATTCTTTGCCATCGCGTATCATATGAACAGTGCAAGCTAAGCAAGGATCGAATGATCTAATTGTTCTGACAATTTCTTTTTTATTTTCCCTATCAGCAATCTGAGTTCCAATCAACGCTTGCTCCACAGGTCCATTTTGAAGATTACTATCTTTAGGCGAGCAATTCCAGGCTGTTGGTGTTATTACTTGATATCTTGAAATCTTCTCATCCTCAATTTTTATCCAATGTCCGAGAGCTCCCCTAGGAGCCTCCCATAAAGCCACTCCTGAAGCACTTGTAGGAACCTCAAATTTAGTAGATGTTGGCTCCCCTGGTTTCAATTTACTGACCCAAATTGGCATCGCTTCTATCAATTTCCCAATCTCTAATGCTCTTGCATAAATTCTATCATGCACTGATGCTCCGTGCTGAGATTTCGGTGTATAGAATCCTGATACGATCATCCTAGCCAAAGGACCAGCTTCGAATACTTCACCTTTATAACGTGGTGCTTTAGCCCATGTGTATGCTCTCTCACCTGTGCTAGTTAACTTATCATATTGAGGCTCTGGTGGAATTTCTTCAGCTGGGTTTCCTCCACTTTCATCAGTATACCATGAATATGTAACATCTTCATTAATCCAGTCTACATTAAATTCCGATCTTTCGCCTTTTGAAAAAATACCTCTTTTAAAATAGAATGAGTCTTCATCCTCTGGATTTTCAGGATCAGGGTAAACGCCGTATGATACGAAGTTTTTAGGACCTACTCCATATTCTTTCAAATCTTGATGATCATCTAAGTAACCTAGGATAGTTGGAGCAATATGCTCATAGGCTTCCTTAATCTGACTTAATTTTGTTAAAATAGAGGTTCGAGTCTCTGCTGTAGGTTTCTTAGTTTCTCCTCCAGGAACGCTAGACCAATGATGGGGAGTCTTTCCTCCGAATGTAGCAATTATTTGATGACAGAGTCTTTGTGGAGGGATTATTACTTCTTTTAGTACTTGAGCCCATTTATCGTTACCCAAACCATAAAGATCATAATCAGGGCCACAAAGGGCCAGAATGCTCAGTAGATTTGAGTAAATCGTAGTAGCAGTCTCAATTATATTTCTGATAGCATAGGCATTTACTGGAGGCCTAATACCAGCAGCATTTTCTAGGCAAAAAGAAGATGTAATCTGATGTGTTTCATGGCAAACTCCGCAGATCGCACAAGTAATGACAGGGGCGTCTCTGGGATCCCTTCCCACCAATATCTGTTCAATACCCCTGTATAGAGTGCCTATACACTGAGCGTCTACAATTTTATCGTTTTCAATTTCAACTTTTACTTTTAAATGGCCTTCAAGTCTTGTTACGGGGTCTACCACAAATGTTTCTGACATTTTAATCTCACAACATTTTAGAGTCTATTTTTTTTCTTTGCTCCAGCTTTCTTTTTACTTCGCCTTTGTAATGCATAAGCTCCAGCACCTGCTGCAACTGCGGCGGTCGCTGCCCCAGCAACGATCATTGGATCTACTGGGAATTCAGATGTAGGAGGTTCTATGATTTCCCAGGAATAAAATGGGCTTAAAGGCGGATCTGGAAAAGCGGGTTCAACACAAGCCCTACATGGTACTCCACCCAAAGTACACATATTTGTACCATTATTCCATAATCTTGATGGGCATTCTCCATGTGAAATTGGACCCTTACATCCAAGCCTAAATAAGCATTCAGGATCTTCAAATGATTCTGCAAATTGTCCCATTTCGTAATATCCTAGCCTAGAACATGCCTCATGAACTGTTTTACCGTAGAATGCTTTAGGCCGATTATTTTCATCTAATTCAGGAGAGATCCCCTGCAGAACATTGGCAAGAGTTAATATAACCCAATCAGGATGGGGGGGACAACCTGGTAAATTAATCACGGGCTTTTCAGTGATAATCTCACTCACTGGTCTAACATTTGTTGGATTTGGGTCTCCTGATGGTATTCCTCCAAAAGCTGCGCAAGATCCGAGTGCGACTACATGGCTTGCTCTAGCTCCTAATTGTTTCACCCATTGTTCAAAAGGAACAGGATCACCGCCTATCTCTCCTACAGTACAGAAATAGCCTTCAGGAACACCACCCTCAACAATTAAGACATCCAATGGAGTATTGCCAGAAGCAGCGTCTTTTAACCTGTTTAAAGCCTCTTCTCCCTCAGCTATCATGATAGATGGTTGATAAGTTAGAGATAATCTAAAATCTGTTATTACATCTACTAAATCAGGATTCGCTCCTTGTAACATAGAAATTGTACATCCGCTGTCTTGAGAGCCTTGAAGCCATATTACATTAACATCTTGTTGTGCGGCAGCTTTAAAGATCTTGCGAATGTCCGAAGTATAATACTCAATTACAGCGCCAGTAGTTAAAACAGCGCTAAGTTTGAGAAAATCTCTTCGAGTTATTTTCATTAATATACAACTCTTTGGGTTATATATACAACCACTCTAAACTATAATTTATTTGAAAGGATTCCAAGCGAGTATAATTTATAAATTTTAGTTCCACTCACAATTGCTTGCAAAAAGGCAATAAGGATCATATTATAACATTGTTATAAATCTGTCTGTATCTTCTCCAATCTTCAATCGAACAAATAGAGCATAGTAATGATACCACGTAAAGTTTAGATGGTATTTTTTATCCCGCTAAGTCTTTGACTAAGTCAATTATTGAGAACTCAAGTTCAGCATGAGATCTGTAAGCAAAGTATATGAAAGCTAGTGTGAATAAGTAGTAAACAATATATGAATATTGTAATGTTGGGGCTGTAACAGCGTACCATGAAGGAGCGCCTGTTAGACTCGGATTAATAAGGGTCCAGATCATGGTGATAATCCCAATTATCATCCCTATAATAAAAGCGATTTTGACCGGCTTAATGAGAAATGGTAATAATATTATATAGACTATTGTCATGATCGGCAACACAAGTTCTTGAATCCCAGCTAAAGCACTATATACCCAAGAAATTGTTTGAGCCCACACTACGATACCAAATAGAGTAGCTATAGTACCAGTTTGATTAAGTGTATAAGTCGGCTTAGCTGATGTTTCATTCATGGATCTGTAACTGAAGTATATTAAGGCCACTAATACCAAATAGAGTAGAATATAAGCAACGTGAAAACGTGTAAAAGTAAATTCACTCCAAGATGGAGCACCTACAAGACCTGGATAAACTGCGAAAATAATAACAAAAAAAATTCCCTGTACTATTCCAACTAAGTAAGCTAGATTGATTCGCTTAGCATAAAGAGGAATCAATAATAAACTAATAATTATCATAATCGGAAGAACCAATGGATTCGCGAAACCGAATATCCTAGCTATTCCATAAGCCGCTATTCCCCACATTAAAGTTGCGGATAAGAAGGCTATTGCGCCTACTTTGTTAGATGAATAAGTAGCTTCTGCCAAATTGTATCAACTCTCCTGCTTTCTATCTTAAAATATCTGTGACACTTTAGTTTATAAAATTAATTGCATTTATGTGGACTATATTAATAACTTCTACTAAGCCTCACCAACACCATAGAAGACACTCTCTTGAGGATAGATCTCGATTCCATTTTCAGTAATTCTATAAGGTCTTATTTTTGGATCTATAGGTGTTCCTCTCATCTTCTCAATGCGAAAAGCTCTTGTAGATTCCTTACCTATGTGGAGTGTCTGAAGTATTACAACTCCATGGGATAAATATTCCTCTAATACTATACTTCTTTCAAGTCCACTCGTCTTCAATTCAGTTGTGACTATACTAGTTGCATTGGTCTTGGTCAACGCATCAATAAGTTTCAATACAGCTGATCTTCTTTTGATGGATTCAGGATAGTGAAAAACTAGAGAGGTCAGTGGGTCAACTATTATTCTTTGTGCATTAATCTCTTTGGCTTTTTTTTGAATTTCTTCAATCAAATTAGACATTGTGAAATCTTTATTTCCAACAGTGATCTTGCCAGTCTCAGATTCAGATTCTTCTTTGATTGGTGAGGCATCAATGAAGCACCATTTTTTCTCTTTTTCAAGATTCTCCAGATCCCATCCAAAGGAGTTCATCTCCGTTATATAGTGGTTCTTGCTTTCATCAAGACTTACAAAGATACCATTTTCATCTAGTTCTCTAATGCCATGCATTAAAAATTGAGTTGCAAAAATTGTTTTACCTGTACCAGGTCCACCAACTAGTAATATAACCCTACCCTTTGGAAGACCGCCATAAAGCATTTCATCAAGTCCAGGTATTCCGGTTTGAACTTTTTCTGTTTTAGACAAAGTATCAACTCAAAAAACGAGAGTTTATTAAAAGCGCCAGAGCGCACTATTAAACTAAATATAGTTTAAAAGTAAAATAAACTTTGCTAGAATTTTTTTATGATTACTTTTACTTCGGATTTGGAAAATATTGAATAATATTGTTTTTCAATTTTTTCAAAACAATTAATGATATTTTTGTACACGCGTTTTTATACTTGGGTTTAGAATATATTATTCTGGATGATCTTGCCTCAAGATAGAGGAAACAATGCTTATTTCCCTGAAGATGAAGAATTGAAGCGTTGGGTTAGAGATCTTTCCGAAAATGGTACAATTACAGTTGAAACCGCTAAAGGAAGGCTCAATAAATTTTGTGAGTTGCTTTCACTATCGCCTAAAGAGTTCTTACAATTAGCAAAAAATGATGTGAAAAAATTCAAAGGTTCATTAATAAAAGCTATTTCAAAATTGGAGGATGAAGAAAAATCTCCGGAATATATTGTTGAAATGTTTAAGGCAGTTAGAATTTGGCTAAGTTGTAGCGATATTAACCTAAACACGCGAGCTTTATTTGAAATTTATGAGGATGAGATAGGGAGGTTAAGGATAATTCTAAAAAAACTTAAAGAGGAAAAATTGGAATCCGAAAATAAAGTAGTTACTGAGAAAGAATTAGAAGAATATGTTATCAATGATCTGGGTATAAATTATCTGTAATAATTTTAAGATATGAATACATTCTTTTTTTGAGCGCAATAATTGATTTTTTAACATTTTAAGCGTACGCGTTAAAGTACAAAATTTTTTAATCATTAAAAGCTAAAATAAGTGATTAGAATATAATCTAGTGATTTCTTATGGGTAAAGCAATAGCTATTCATTCTTATAAGGGTGGTACAGGGAAAACAATAATTTCTGCTAACCTTGCGCATCTTTTTGCAAAACAAGGAAAAAATGTCTTTTTAATTGATTATGATTGCCGTTCACCAAGTCAGCATATATTATTCAAAGAACAACCAAAAAAATTCTTTAATGATTTTCTTGAAGGAAAAATGAATTTATTAGACATCTCCACTGAGATGAGTTCTAAATACAATACTAAAGGAAAATTCACTGTTGCTTTTTCAAATCCGTCCGCATCAGCAATATTTGGTGCAATACTCAAAGATAAAAAATGGGAGGCAAAGGCTTATCAAAGAATCGCCAGCGCAAAAGACGAATTGATGGATAAACACGGTTATGATTATTTTATCCTTGATACTAGTCCAGGAATATATTTTGCATCGGTAAATGCGATTGTTGCAAGTGATTTGATGCTTTTAATAATGAAGCCAACCGAATTTGATTTTTCAGGAACTAAAGAACTCATTCATGGGATCCAAGATAAACTTAGTAAACAAAGACTTTTGATATTGAATAATTATGTAGTAGAAGAAGATAGTGATGAGGAAAGCATTCGAAAAGATATAGAGAGTAATTTTGATTTCAAATTGGGACATATGATACCCCATTCCTGTGATCTATTAATTTATGGAACCAGAGATTTGCTAGCAATAAGTAAACCCGAACATGAATTTCTAAAGCATCTTGATGCACTAGCCAAAAAAATCTAGCACATATAAGCGAGCGCTATGCCAATAAACCCAATCTTATTTTTTATTACTGCTATTCTGCCTTATATCGCAATTATTGTTCTTATTAACGGCCTACTCTATAGGCTATACAAGTGGATGAGTAGACCCAAGGCACCTGCATCATTCACCATATTCCCTGCATCAAGGAATATAGGCAAAGCATTTACGAAGGTATTAGGGGATATTCTCTATTTCCCAAGATTACTTAGAGAAGAGAAGACACTTTGGTTAGGTGCTTGGCTATTTCACCTTTCCTTGTTGATGGTAGTAATCAGCCACTACAAGGTATTTTACAGCTATATGTGGTTATGGGAAAACCTGAATGTTAGTGCGGATATCTTCGCCCTAATATCAGATATATTCGATGGGGCCACAGGAGTCATAATGGCCACATCCCTAGCATTCCTATTGGGTAGGCGTTTCACCAAGTTCTTGAGAAAGCTTTCGATCTTTGAGGATTACTTTGCGCTTTTGCTTATTCTAGCTATAGCTATAGCTGGAATCTATATCAGGTTCATCTCAAGAGTTAACCTCTTTGGCCTTAGAAGATACTTCCTAAGCCTTGCTATGTTTACACCTTCTAATCTTCCCACTGATACTGGTTTTCTAGTACACTATCTTCTGATAATGATCCTGGCTATCTACTTCCCTCTCGGCAAGATGGTGCATACCATAGGAGCAGGTATTACAAGCCTATTAGTAAGGTTGGAGAAAAGATGACAGCGCAGAAAATGGATTTAGCCAAGGAACTTGATACCAGGCTGACTAGGCAAGCATTTTATCACTTCGATGTCTGTACTAGATGCAATGCATGCTCTGATAGATGCCATATGTATGTGGAGACAGAAGATCCTATTCACTCACCTGCTTACAAATTGGCTTTGCTTAGAAGGGTCTACAAAAGATATCATACCGTCGGGGGAAAAATAGCTCCAAAACTTTTCAAAGCTATAGATCTCTCAGATAAGAATCTCAAAGAGATCTCAAGTGCAATGTTTGAATGTACACGGTGTAGAAGATGTGCAACTCATTGCCCTTTTGGCATAGATCCTAATTGGATAGTCTCAGCTGGAAGATACTTCTCAAGTTTAAGTGGGCAGGCTCCAAAAACGCTAACAGCAATGGCCAAAGCTGGAGTCAAGAGAGCGAAGTATATTGAAAATTATGAATATCTCTATACATTGCAGATTAAGACGCTAGAGAACGAACTTTATGAAATAACTAACGATCCAGATGCAGAAATTCCAATTAAGAATCCAGATGCAGATTTACTCTATGTTCCATTAGCAGTACAGTATGTCGTAAATAGTGAAAAATGCATAGGATGTGGATTGTGTAGAAAACTTTGCCCTCAAGGAGCGATAAAGGGGGAATTTAAAAAGCCTTCTTTTATTTCCCAAGAAGAATGTATCGCTTGCGGTACTTGCTATAAAAACTGTAGGCTTGGGGCAATAGTTGTCAAGACTCCAGGCGCACAAAGTACAATAATGCCAGCAGCCAGAATTTTTAATGCTGCTGATGAGAATTGGTCTTTGAGCCTTTACGATGCAGCAAACTACAATTATTTCTTGGGAGATATTGATAACGCAAAAGAAGTTACAAGCTATCTTATTAACGAAGCTGAAGAATTAGGAGTCAAGACTGTAGTAATGTCGGAAAGCGGTCATGGATTCTATATAATGAGACATCTTGCTCAAAAATGGTTTAAGAGGAATTTTCCATTTAAGGTTAAAAGTACAGCTGAGATAATGGCCGAGTATATTAAAGAGGGGAGATTAAAATTTGATCCATCCAAGTTTTCAAAAAGTATATCATATCATGATCCTTGCGAAGTTGGACGCAATGGTGGAATTTTCGAAGAACCCCGATTCGTTCTAAATCATGTTGCAAAGGAATTTATAGAACTAGCTCCTCCAAACCGTGAATATAACTGGTGTTGTGGGGGCGGTGGCGGTTTAGTTGCAGAAACAGAGTTCAAAGATCTTAGAGTGAAGACTGGTAAAAGGAAAGCTCAACAAATAAAGGAAACAAAAGCAAAAGTTATTGCCTCAACGTGTGAGAATTGTAGGTCTCAATTGACCGATCTCAATGAAAAATATAATCTTGGAATCAAAGCAGCCTCTCTAATGGACCTTGTCGCTAATACGATTAAGAAAAAGTGAGTTCAAGATGAAACAAAGAATTCAAAATATAACAACTCTACACGTAAGTATTATTTCGATTATGCTCATATTGATTGTATCGTCTATGCATTATGCTATTGCTGCTGAAACAAGCGATATCAGTTGTACTGACTGCCATAATAAGAAAATGGAGACTCATAGGTTTCCAATAAATACTTGTACAACATGTCATAGTCCTGATATGTCTAATTTGTCTCTTAAGAGTGGAATAAAAATTCCTATAGAATATTCTGATCCTTTATGTGTTGAATGCCATAGCGATATCTTTCAAGCTTGGATGGCTGGGGGACATGGATTAGAAGGAGCAAATTGCGTTGAATGCCATAATCCTCATACAGAATCTCTTCAATTTACTATGGCCTCTAAAATCTCAACTTCATTTTCGCTAATTCTTCAAATTCTAGCAACACTTGGGGCAATAGTCGGTTTTGTATTAGCCGCATTATTAATAGCTAAGAAGTTAAAAGAAAAATGATTGCGCTTTAATAATCACTTTCTTAATCTTGGTAAGGTTTTGAAATCCTTAGTTCTTTTTACAAAGTAAAGTGATAATATTCCCAAGATTATGAAGAAGGATGAGATTTTAAGTATAGTTGGTATTGGCAGGATAAGTGTCGTAGATCCTGCCAAAAGCGATCCTAGAGTCATACCTAAAAAGGCATTTAACCATAATAACGAAGAGGCAATGTTGATCTCATCTGATTTAACATTATCAGCTAAGAAAGCTGCTGATGAAGGTATTCTAGCACCCCAACCTACTCCATAGATGCCCATCAAGAGTGCAAGAATCCATACCTCCTTCATATCTGGAATTAAAAATATTGCAAGAAAAGCTAATGAATGAGAAATAATTATTGGTGCAAGTCTGCCTATTCGATCTGAAAGGGTACCAATAGGAATTCTGATGATAGAATTCGGTAAACCTCTCGCCGCATATAGCAAACTAATGGTAGAAGCAGTTAACCAAAGACTTTCTCTTGCATATATTGGAAAAAGCGTATCGAATACACCGGTAGCTATGTAGAAGCTCAATTGGATAAAGCATATTATGAAAACATTTCTTAATAATAAAATCCTACGCATTGTCACAAAGGTCTTGAAACTTCCTTTTTGATCATAAGAGCTTTTTATCGGCAATGTGATCAATTTTCTTTTAAGACTTACTAGAAAGAAAGAGATACAAAATAGTGGTAAAAGAGAAGCTATAATCAACATTGCTTTAAAATCAAAGTGCAAAGCAAGAAAGCTAGCAATGGCAGGACCTATAATCATAGCTGCTCCTATTGCACCAAAGTACCTACCCATAATCGTTCCTCTTCGGGTAGTTGGTGCCAAATCTAGTGCGATCGACATACTTATTGGGCCAAATGCTGCAAAAGATATCGCGTAAAGAATAGTAATTGGATAAAGGAAAAGGGAAGAGGGTGCAATAGAGTACAAAATAAAAGAAGCTAATTGCAATGACATCGAAAACAATAGGGTCAGCCACTTTCCGATGCGTGCTGAAATTAATCCTGAAAGGAGAATAGTCAAAATAGCAAATCCTCGGAAGACTGATAATATTAAACCCAGTTCAAACTTGGATGCTCCAACATCAACAATGTAAAGAGGAAGAATAGGATAGAATGTATGATAGCCAACGAAAAATATCAAAGTAAAAAGAACGATCATGTAAAGCTCTGACGAGCCTTTGTTATTTCTCATAATGCCAATTACCCACACATTAGGATTTATAACTATGTTATGGAATATTTCATTATATAATATGGAGGAAAGTATTCATGTCTAATAAACTTCAGCCCGACCGAAAATTGGATTGCCTTGGTTTATACTGCCCTGAACCTGTATTTAGAACTCGGATGGAGCTCGATAAGATGAAAGCAGGCGAGGTGCTTGAAGTAATAGCTGATGATCCAGCTGCTGATCCCGACATCAATAGCTTAGTTAAGACTCTGGGATATGAGGTGCTATATTTTCGAAAAGAGAATGAAAAAATCATTTTTCTCATCAAGAAGAAGTGAAAATAAAATTCTTAAAGATAACATAAAAGACCTGAATTTTTTTGAAATAATCTTATTTTTCAGGATTCCATTTACTAATTAATTAAGGAAATTTGGTGATTGAGTTTTGGCGAATGTCTACATGGATTATGCTGCTGGATCTCCTTTAGACAAAAGGGTTTTAAAAGAAATGATACCCTATTTTGCAGAACAATTTGGAAATCCATCATCCCCCCACTCATTTGGACAGATGGCGAAGAATGCAATAGAAGTCTCGAGAAGTAGGATTGCAGATTCCATCAATGCAAAGGACAGCGATGATTTAGTATTTACATCAGGAGGTACAGAATCCAATAACTTGGCCATTAGAGGCATCACTACCCGCCATAAAGAAAAGGGAAATCATATAATAACATCTGCGATTGAGCATATGTCAGTGATAAACACATGCAAATCATTGATGAGACAAGGATTTGAAGTTACATTCTTACCAGTGGACAATCATGGTTTTGTAAAAATCGAAGAGCTTGAAAATTCGATTACCAAAAAGACTATTCTTATTACAATTATGTATGCAAATGGCGAGATTGGGACAATCCAACCCGCCGAAGAGATTGGAAAGGTAGCACAAGAAAATGAAATATTTTTCCATGTAGATGCTATAGCATCTGCTGGAAAAATACAAATTGATGTTAGTGAGAATTTCATTGATCTGCTATCAATCTCCTCAAATGATATTTATGGGCCCAAAGGGGTGGGAGCTTTATACATCAACAAAGAGGCCCGAATACAACCAATAATCTATGGCGGTGGACAAGAAAAGGGATTAAGATCCGGTTCTGAGAATGTTCCAAGTATAGTAGGTATGGGAAAAGCTATGGAAATAGCTAAAGCTGAATTGAAAGAAGAAGGTGCAAGATTAACTAAGTTCAGAGATAAATTAATAGATGGTGTAACTAGCACCATTAAGAGGACTTATCTGAATGGTCATCCCAAGAAAAGGCTACCAAATAACGCAAATATTGGATTCGATTATATCGAAGGGGAATCTTTGATACTAAGTCTAGATGCGATTGGCGTTCAAGTCTCTTCAGGTTCTGCATGTACTTCTAAAACTTTAGAACCTTCACATGTACTAAGAGCAATTGGCCTTCCTCATGAAAAAGCACATGGTTCTTTGTTATTTACATTAGGTAGGTTCAGTAAAGAAAACGACATCGAAATCGTTTTATCAAAACTACCCAATATTGTTAAAAGATTGAGATCTATGTCTCCTTTAACGCCCAAGGAAATTCCAGAAGGGGTGAAATAGTATGTACAGTAAGAAAGTTATGGATCATTTTATGAATCCCAGGAATGTTGGAGAGTTAAAAGACGCAGATGGAGTGGGGACTGTTGGCAATCCAGTATGTGGCGATTTGATGACTATGTATATCAAAGTAAAAGACGATAAACTTACTGACATAAAATTCAAAACATTTGGTTGTGGCGCCGCTATAGCTACAAGCAGTATGGTTACAGAAATGGCAAAAGGTAAGACTTTAGAAGAGGCCAAAAAAATTACGCGCCAAGATGTTGCAGATAGTCTAGACGGATTGCCTCCACCAAAGATGCATTGTTCAAATCTTGCTGCAGATGCTTTGAATGCTGCGATAAAGGATTACTTAAGTAAGAAAAAGAAGTGAGTGGAATTCATTTAGCAATAGTATAAATGGCTTGAGCTATTATCCCCGCTATTGGCGGGAAGAAGAAAGTACTGAGAAGACGAACTAGTGTAAATTTCCAACCTAAGATTCCAACTTCCATAGGCAATCGGCTAAAAGCCAGTAATGACCATCCTGTTATAAATGCGACCATTGTTCCTATGCTGGCTCCCGAACGCAAAAGACCTGCAGCTATTGGTAAACTTACAAAAGGGCCACCTGGTGCAAAGCCACCAGCAACAGAACCAACAAGTATCCCGCGCATTCCCGACTCGGCGCCGATCCAACGTGATAATAGTTCTGGTGGAAGGAGGATTTGGATCATGCCAGCAACAATAAATGCAAAGATCAATAATGGTAGTATCTCAATGGTCAAGCTTAGAGCGGATTTCATACCTAAAATATGTTGTCCTTGGCCTTTATAATATCCAATAAATAAAAGTATAATTGCAAGAATTAACATTAAAACAGTTGGAATTAACATAGTAGATCTCCTTTTTTTAGATCGTTTTTTTTTCATCGCTATGTTGCAAAATACAATCAGATGAAGTATTTATTGATTTTTAGTTATGGTCGCGCTCTTTAAGCTCATTGCGAAATCAGAAATCTTGCTTAATAGATTTGAAGAATTGTCCAGATTATTTTCAATGATCTTTACAAAAGCGCTTCCAACTATTGCACCATCTGCCCCATTATTTATTACTGATCTCACATGCTCACTTTTAGAGATCCCAAAACCCACCGCTAATGGACTGGATTCTGAAGTAAACGGTTTGAATTTCTTTATCGTAGAAGTTGTAAGTTGATCCAATCGCTCCCTAGTTCCAGTGATTCCAAAAACAGAGACAAGATATAGAAAGCCTGAGGTAAAATCAATTATATTTTCAAGTCTATACTTTGAGGTTGCAGGAGTAGCAAGAAAAATTGTATCTATGCTTTGCTTATGCGCATATTCCCTATATTTCTCAGCTTCCTCTATTGGTAGATCGGGTATAATAAGACCATCAACACCATGTCTGTTAGCAATTCTAAGAAAATTATCTACACCCATTTTGAATAAGATATTAAAATAGGTCAATAGCACTATTGGAGCATCAACTTTCTTCTTTGCTTCATTTACAATTTTTAATATGGTTTGTGGTGTTGTACCAGCTTTTAGCGCACGATCACCAGCTGCTTGAATTATTGGTCCATCTGCAATTGGGTCAGAAAATGGAATACCAATTTCTATTATGTCTGCACCGCCATTAACTAAAGCTTCAATAATCTTTGGTGTATGTTTGGGAGTTGGGTCACCTCCAGTTACATATGTTATAAGCGCACCTTCAGAATGCTTGTCTAACCTCCGAAAAACATCTTTAATGCTCATATTTTTTCACCAATTTTTTTAGCAACGACCTCAGCATCTTTATCTCCTCTTCCGGATAGATTAATAATGAGAATCTCGTTCTTCTTCATCATCTTAGATAATTTCTTAGCATAGGCTAATGCATGACAAGGCTCTAGAGCCGGAATAATTCCTTCGCATTTTGAAACCTCAGTAAATGCCTCCAGGGCTTCCTCATCTGTAACGGCATCATATTTTACTCTTCTAGTATCTTTCAAGTAACTATGCTCTGGTCCTACACCGGGGTAATCAAGTCCAGCAGAGACGCTATGCGTTGTAAGAATTTGTCCATGCTCGTCTTGCATAATATAGGTTAACATTCCATGGAAAACACCTTCCGTTCCAGCACATATGGCTGAAGCATGTTTTCCAGTCTCGATGCCTTCTCCTGCAGCTTCTACCCCATATAATTTTACTTTTTCATCTTGTAGGAATGGATAGAAAGCGCCGATAGCATTGCTGCCTCCACCAACACAGGCGACTATCGCATCAGGAAGTCTATTTTCCTTTTCAAGAATTTGATCCTTTATTTCATCCCCAATTATTCTTTGGCAATCTCGAATAAGCACAGGATATGGATGGGGTCCTACAACTGAGCCGATTAGATAATATGTTGTTTGAACATTAGTCACCCAATCTCTCAATGCTTCATTTATAGCATCTTTCAATGTTCTAGAACCGGATTCCACTGGATGGACTTTGGCACCAAGCAATCTCATCCTAAAAACATTGAGCTTTTGCCGTTCCATATCTTCCGAGCCCATGTATATCTCAGCTTTCAATCCCAATACAGCGCAAGCTATTGCAGTGGCTACACCATGTTGTCCCGCCCCAGTCTCGGCTATTATTCTATTCTTTCCCATCTTTTTAGCAAGTAGAGCTTGCCCAAGAGTATTGTTTATTTTGTGAGCACCACCATGAGCTAAATCTTCTCTTTTCAGGTAAATCTTTGGTCCATCAAACCTCTTAGTTAAATTTGAAGCGTAATAAAGTGGAGTAGGTCTACCAACAAATTCCTTCAGATAATATTGTAGTTCTCTGTTAAATTCAGCATCATTTTGAAGTTTCTTATAAGATTCTTCTAACTCTTTTAATGCGGGCATTAAAGTTTCTGGAACAAATTTTCCACCAAATTTCCCGAATTTACCATTTTTAGGATAAGCATCTGATTTAATCATAATCCAGCCTCCTTGGCTCTAGCAATAAATTCCAACATTCTCTCATGATCCTTGATTCCAGGTTTTTCTTCAATTCCACTTGCTACATCCACCCCATAGGGCTCCACCTTACTTATTGCATTAACAACATTTTCAGGGGTCAAACCACCAGCAAGAATCATATGTGCAGGATGAATTGATTCTCGAATTTTCCTGCTTCTATCCCAGTTATGTACAACACCAGTTCCTCCAGTTCCATCTTTTCTAGTAGAATCCAATAACACAGCTTTAACAATGCTTGCATAGGTTTTTGCTAATTCAGAGGCGTCTTTTGAAGTTGCGTTAATAGCTTTTATTATATTTATCTTTGAAGATAAATCTCTTAATGTAGTTAAATCCAAAAGTCCGTGTAATTGTATAAAATCAACATTCAATTCTACAATGATCTCTTCCAATTCTCTTGAATCGCTTGAAACAGTAACAGCTACGCGGTTCACACCCCTTGGAACTTTGGAGATCAGGTTTTTTGCCTTAACAAGATTAAGATTTCTCAAAGAAGAAGGAGTTCTTACGACAAACCCTAGCGAATTCACACCAGCATTTACAGCCACTTTAATATCTTCTGCTCTTGTAATTCCACATATTTTTATCATTTCAGGATCATCCTTCTACCAATTCTCTTACTTTTACCTCAATATTTTGAGCTAACATTACTGATGTGCCTACAAGAAATGCACGGGATCCTGCAGCTTTCAAGAAATGAATATGATTTGGGGATTCAATACCGCTTTCAGATATGATTATGTGATTACTATGATTATATTTGCTTAGAATTCTTTTGGTTGCTTGAATATCTACAATCAGAGTTTTCAAATCTCTATTATTGATCCCAATCAAGTCTGAATCGGACTTGATCGCCTTCAAAAATTCTTCTTCTGTATGAGCTTCTAATAATACTTCTAACTTATGTTCATGAGCGTATTCGATCATAGAGTATAGGTCACTATCACAATAACCTCTATCAAAAAGCGTTTGAATAAGTAAGATTGCGTCTGCTCCAATTTTATTTGCAGCATCAATCTGGATTTTACTAATGATGAAGTCTTTCATTAAAAGGGGGATTGAAAAGTTCTTTCTGATTTTTATAAAGTTAGGAAGAGATCCCCTAAATTTTTTTGGCTCTGTTATTATTGATAAACCTAATGCACCGCCACGTTCCATCGAAGTGGCTAGATCTAAAACATCAACATCATTTTCAATAATTCGTTTAGATGGGGAAGATAATTTAATCTCAGATATGATTGGGTTGTTCCTGCAATTAATAATAGTCTCCTTCAAACTGAGCTTATCATGTACGATTTTTTCAACTTCATAGTAACCACTATCAATGGTATTCTTCACATCTTCCACTATAACGTCTAGGAAATCACTCATTATTTTCAAATTCCTCTAGTTTGGACAAATCTCCACCGCTGAACTTGACTAAAGACTTTAATTTCTCATAGGCAAAGCCGCTTCGAATAGATTCCTGTGCTAGCTCAATTCCATCTTTGATAGTCTTAGCTTTACCTCCTATTTGAATGGCAGCAGCCGCATTGATCAAAACCATGTTTGTCTTTGGGATATCTACATTTCTATCTGATTCTTTATTTTTCAGAATGTTGAAGGTTATTTGCGCACTCTCTTCAGGGACTGTTCCTTCAAGATTTTCTATTTTATCGGTCTTTACCTCTAATTCTTCAGGATCAATATAGAATGTGTTTATATCATCATTATTTAGTGAAGATATTTTGGTTTGACCGAATGTAGATATCTCATCCAAGCCATCGACGCCATGAACTATCATAGCCTTTTCTACTCCCAGATTCTTTAGTACGTTTGCTAAAGGCTCGGTCAAACTTTCATCATAAACTCCTAAAAGTTGGGCTTGGGCGTTTGCGGGATTTGTAAGTGGTCCTAAAATGTTGAATACCGTTCTGATACCTATCTCTTTACGTGGTCCTATAGCATACTTCATAGCTGGATGGAAATTGGGTGCAAACATAAATCCAATTCCGACTTCTTCTATTGATTTTTCAACAGATGCTGAGTCCATCTCTAAATTAAATCCTAACGATTCGAGTACATCTGCGCTCCCAGATCGGCTTGTTACAGAGCGATTTCCATGTTTAGCTATTGGTATCCCAGCTCCTGCTGCAACTAAGGCTGCAGTGGTACTTACATTGAAAGTCTTTATTCTATCGCCCCCTGTACCACAAGTGTCAACAAGAAGACTTGATACTTTGGGATGAATTTGTTTGCAAAACTTCCGCATTACTAAGGCAAAAGCCGTGATCTCATTGATCGTCTCACCCTTCATTCTCAAAGCAGTTAAAAAAGCACCTATTTGCGCATCTGTAGCTTCTCCTGACATTATTTCATTCATTATTTCCTCTGCTTCTTCGCTAGTATGATCTCTTCCTTCTATGAGCTTTGAAATACCTTCTTTTAACAATTCACTTATCACCATCAAGAAAGTTCTTCAGAATTTTTTTTCCCTTCAAAGTCAGAATAGACTCAGGATGGAATTGTATACCATCAATCGGATATTCAGCATGGCGAATGCCCATAATCTCACAGTCGTCTAATGAATATGCAGTTATTTTGAAACTTGATGGAATTCTGAAAAGATTTGCAACTAAGGAATGATAACGTGTAGCTTCAAATGGATTTGATATTCCTTGAAATATCCCCTCTTCGTTATGCCTAATCCTACTAGTCTTACCATGCATTAACCTACAAGCATGAGACACAATCCCACCGAATGCATATGCAATTCCCTGATGACCTAGACATATTCCTAATGTAGGAATTTTTGGGCCTAGATCCTTGATTATAGATAAACTGTTACCAAAGTATCTTTCTGCTTTGGGCGTTCCTGGACCAGGAGAGATAACGATCCTATCGGGTCGAAGATTCTTTGCTTCTTTAACAGATATCTTATCGTTTCTATATACTAGAGGTTTAACTCCAAGCTCACCCAAATACTGTGCAATATTGTAGACAAATGAGTCATAATTATCTATCAACAATACCTTCATAATTTTTCACCTGCTTGTCCTAATGCTTTCATCAACGCCTCAGCTTTACTCTCGGTCTCAAACCATTCTCTCTCTGGATCTGAGTCGGCAACGATGCCCGCACCAACTTGGATATAAGCTCTGTTCCCAGTTGCAACTAACGTTCTAATTGTAATTGCAAAATCTGCATTACCGTTAAATGAAAAATAGCCTACCGCTCCAGCATAAGGACCTCTTCTAGTAGGCTCAAGTTCTTCAATAATCTCCATTGCCCTTACCTTTGGGGCACCAGAAACAGTGCCAGCAGGTAGCATTACCCTTAATGCATCAAGGCAACTATTATTTGATGATATTTTTCCAATAACTCTTGATACAATGTGTTGAACATGACTAAATTGATGAACTTTCATTAAATCGGACACGCTAACTGTTCCATATTCAGACACTCTTCCTACATCATTCCTAGCTAGATCAACGAGCATTACATGTTCTGCTCTTTCCTTAGGATCAGAAAGCAATTCTTCAGCTAGTTCAAGATTTCTTTTTTGATCATCTACCCTTGGACGTGTTCCAGCAATTGGATAAGTTTCTACTTGATTTCTATCAACTCTAACAAGCATTTCAGGACTTGAACCAATGATTTGGCGTTCTCCAAATTTTAAGTAGTACATATATGGGGATGGATTGATTCTACGCAATGCTTTGTAAAAATTAAGTAGGTCACCTCGAAACTGGAAACCGTATCGTTTTGAAAGGACTACCTGGAAGATGTCTCCATCATAGATATACTTTTTAGCTTTTCTTACGGACTCTTCAAAATCCTTTTTCTTAGTATTTGATCTAGGTTCATAGAATTCTAAATTCTCAGAAGTTGCAGAGGATTTTTGAAGACATTTGATTACTTCATCATAACGATTATCGCTTGAATAATAATAGTAGGCCTTTTTGTTAATATGATCTAAGACTATTCCATCATCATATATTCCCATCTCAATATCGGGGAATTGCAAGTCATCTGAAGCAGACTCGGTAAGTTTCTCCCAATATCGGATAGAATCGTATGAAACGTATCCTACAGCTCCCCCTATTAAACGAAATTTGCTGTTTTGAATCTTATTGGTATTAAGCTCTTTTTCTATAGCATCCAGGGGATTGCTTACTTCTATATCATATTCATCTTTACCTTCGAAAATCGTTGTTTTTCCATTTTTAACCCTAATCACTTTTCTTGGACTAAAACCTATGAAGGAAAATTCCGTAAGCTTCTTTGGACCTTCAACTGATTCTAAAAAGTATAGATGATCGTATTCATTAACAAATCTAGAAAATAATGAGAAAGGATTTCCGTAAGGAATTTTTTTGAAATTTATCGTATTAGATCCTTGATGTTGAGCTTTCGTCTTTAAAGACTGTCCAAACACGATCCCTCATTCTATGTTTACCCTCCGAAGATGTGTCATAACTTAGACATGTGTGTCATATATAAAACTAATGTGTACATAATTGTACATTTAATATTTAATTCTTGCTTGTAAGAATTTTATTTAATTATTTATTATTCTTCAATATAATCTTAGAGAGGTAATCCAACTTGCCTTATTCAGTAGAGCCAATATCTGTTGAAGTTAAAGAAGAGCTGTCTAGATTCTATTCAAAACAGATTCTTTATGAGACAAAATCAGACATATATGGATGTTGTATAAAACTACTCACCGGAATTCAATGGGTAAAGGATAGATGGGAAGAAAATTTTTTCTCCATGTCATATAGCATAAGATCCCATGGGCGTTTGTATGTTGTCGAAGACTCCTCTAAAGAAGAAAATACAATTCTATATGACGCACAATCCAAGACCGCCTTTCTGATAAATCTAGATTACTATGGTTGGTTAAAGTCTCTGGCATTAAGCGTGGCCGGGGATATACTTGAAGATGAGCATGATATTTTTTCAGTACATGGAGCATGCTTAGATATAAAGGGTAAAGGGATAAGCATACTAGGTGGACCAGGAGTAGGCAAGACAACCCATACTTATGGACTTCTTAGGAATTCGGATGTGCGAGTTGTCTCAGATGATTGGTTTTTCTCCAGAATATTCGAATCAATGATTTTAGCGTTTGGTTCCGAAAGAAACTCTTACATTAGGGCAGACTTAGCAAAGATCTGGCCTGAATTTAAAGAACTTATAGAACACGCAGAATTCGATAATAAACAGAGAGCTGTAGTTGATCTTAGATGGGTTATTGGCAAAGGCAGAATTATTCCATTTACAACTTTAAGAAATATAATTATTTTAAAGCGCGATTCTAAAGACTCGGCGGTATGTAAAGAGCTCGATATTAAAGAAGCTTTGAAAATACTGGAAAGCAATAATTACTTCAATCCTCATTTATTAGTAAAAAATAAATTTAAGCGAGATTTGAGAAATGAATTTTTTAAAGCATTATTGAAAGTCTCCAAAACATTTATTGTCAATACAATAAAATCCCCAGAAGAAAGTCAGAAAATTATTAAGCAATTATTGGAAATTGAAAAAGCTTAGACTCACTGTTTAATTCGTTACGTATTGTTTAACTTATTGCCTCATAACTAAAACTGATCTGGGTAGCTTTATTTTCCATATTCTTGAAGCGCGCGCGCTTTTGAAAGATCTTTTTTAAGTGAACTTAACTTCTACAAGACCATCTTTATCAAAAGACACCCTATTGCCAAAGAGGTTCCGAATACTATTAGCTTCATTTGGTGGGTGCGCATTAGGATTGAAAAGGAATAAGCTGGTGGATTTGTAATCAGCAAGTAGTTCAAGAATTTTCCTTATAAAGTTGTATGCTGGTTGGAATCCCATAGAAATTATTAACTCAGTCAAGTTATCGTATATAATGGCTAGAGACTTTTCTTTATATTTTGCAAAAATCGGTGAAAGAATTTTATTGTCGAAGGGAATAAATTCTAAGCTCTCTTCTCCTTCAAGAGTTGTATGAACATTACTAGATTTAGGTGAGATTATGAGAAGAGTATTTTCATGAGCCCGACACTCTAAAACAAAATCCCTGGCAAATCTCTCATAATTAGCAGTCGGATCAAACTCAAATAAGATATTATGACCAAGTAATTGTTCGTGTTCTATATCTAATAATTTTGAAAATTTTTCAGGTTGAATCTTTTCAATATGTGTTTTTATTTCATTTACTAATCCTTCTGGGGAAAATGGTTTTACCAGATGGCCGTCAGCCCCAGCATCTTTGCTCAATTTTTTATCTACATCTCTTCCGAGTACGGTGAAGATCAAAATTGGAATTAATTTTGTTTGTGATTTGTTTTTTAGAATCTTGCAAACTTCTAAACCGCTCTTACCTGGCATGACTACATCTGATAGGATGAGATCAGGCCTCTCAGATAATGCTTTTTCAATCGCATCATCTCCATTATCAGCTTCAACCACTAGATATCCAGACCTTTCCAATATTATTTTAGCTGCATTGAGAAGGTCAGGCTCATCATCGACTACCAAAATTTTATCTGGCAAATTCATCCAACTTTTTTCTTTATTTTACTTTACTTATTAATTTTGGTAAAGTGAATGTAAATGTAGATCCTTTGTCCAAGCCAGGAGATTCTGCCCATATTTTTCCACCATGTTCAGTTACTAAACCTTTTGTAACGCTAAGGCCTAGACCGGTTCCTTTAACATACACTTTCTTCTTAATTGCAGCAAATGGTTCAAAAATACTTTCTATATCATCTTTCCTGATTCCAATACCTGAATCTGTTACTCTAACTTCAAAGTATGTTTTTTTATCCGATATTTGAAGAGCAATATTACCGCCAACGGGTGTGAATTTTTGTGCA
>Ga0209427_10000814_pt1 | contig 34399 bp, 36 predicted proteins | sample DeeMarSWOR136_30_FD_187465 | JGI IMG/M metagenome (GOLD analysis project Ga0209427, IMG submission 187465) | Marine sediment microbial communities from White Oak River estuary, North Carolina - WOR-1-36_30 (SPAdes) (version 2) | ecosystem: Environmental > Aquatic > Marine > Intertidal zone >...
TGCATTGGTAATGCGGTTCTCGGTTGCGAAATGCGCTACGTTAGTCGACATCGTTTGTCGAAACCGTATAACGAAAACGATCTGTACGGGGGTGTAGCTCAGTAGGGAGAGCAATGCGTTTGCAACGCATAGGTCAGCGGTTCGAATCCGCTCACCTCCATTTTTCTCTTTGAGAGAAATAAAATAATGTCGCGTCTCCTGCGAATCCGCCACAATTCTTGGCGGATGATGCTGCTAGTCCCCGCCCAATTATGATGGGCGGGACGATACTGCGTGTTTATTATTTGCTACTATTTCTCAATACCCTCAAAAAATTTCCGCTAAATACTTTGCTGATTTCAGTCTGTTTATAGCCTCTTTCGAGAAATTCTTTTCTTAGACCTCCCATATCTTTAGGACTGGGGATAACTGCGTCATCTATGCCATCAAAGTCACTGCCTATTGCAGCACATTCTAAACCGTAGTTGTCTTTGAGATAATCGATATGATCCACAATACTGTGCCCACCGAGGTGATAACGTGAAAAATTTATTCCCACGACGCCGCCTCTTTGGGCAATTACTCGGATTGCACGGTCATCAATATTTCTGAGAAATGACGGATTTAATGCCCGAACACAGGAATGAGATGCTATAACCTGGTTTCCACATACATCGCATACATCAAGAACTGTTCGCGTTGAGGCATGAGACAGGTCTATGATAACATCGTAATCCTTTAGATCTCTGAGAAACCTTCTCCCCTTTTTTGTGAGACCTTTATTATCTGCTTCGAGGGCTGCGTGCGCAAGTTTATTTGAATTATTCCAGGTGAGGGTGAAGACCCGTACCCCTAGATTATAAAGAACCTCAACCTGTTCGAAAGTATTATCAAAGATGTGACCGCCTTCAACACCGAGTAGTATATTGAGCTTATTTGCATCGAACTCTTTGTAGGAACCTATGATGTGCATCTTCATTTTTTTATTTATATAGGCTATGGTTGAAGAAATTAACTTCGCTACCTCAACGAATGGATATCGTTCCTTCGGATAAACAAAATGTGCGAAAACTAATCCTAAGTAGTCTTCCTGAACTAAATTGTCGGGGATTATATGATTAAATTTGTTTTTATCAATATTGCGGGGTGTATCGCAGTGAAGATCAAATATCAATGATTGCTTATTTGTCAATCTTTACTATTTTACGCCTGAGGATTTCTGTGCCGCGTTCAAGAATCACAAAATAAGTACCTGCTTTAAGGGCATCGCCAGTTTCACCAATACCAGCCCAGGTGAGTGTGTAGGTACCAGGAGACTGCATTCTATTTACCAAAGTCTTAATGCATCTTCCGACACTGTCACAAATCCTCAAGTGTACTTTTTGATTGACAGGAAGTGCATATGATATTGTCAGATTGTGCACAAAGGGATTCGGTAAAAGAGAAAAGCCGTCATTGCGGAATGAGGGTGCTTCTTCAATTCCTATAGTTTTATCTATCACAAGTGTATCAAAGACAGTGCCATCCGGCTTAATCGCCCGCAGGAATAGCTTCTTCGCTGTAATGTCAATGAGACAAAAGTGATAGGTCTTTTCAGAACAGGCAGTCCAAGTACTCGAATCAACATCGTAGAGGGGTGCGCCGCCGCCGCCCGTCACTATATATACAACACCATTTATCGGCACGGTTCTCTCATAACAGTGATCATGACCAGGAAAGACAATATCAACATCATAGGTTTCAAAGAGTGAACACCAGGCATTTCTCACATCCAATTGACTTCCATGATTGCTTGATGAGTAGGGTGGTCTATGAAGATTAGCAAATATCCAATCTATTGAGGTATCGCTGCTCGCCATCTCCAGATCATCGATGAGCCAATCACGCTGTGCACCATAGAGATCTATCTCAGTATTTAAAATCACATAATGGGTATTACCAAAATTGACGGAATAGTAATCTTCTGAATCAGGTAAGGCAAAGAGCGTGTCATAGGGCCAATAAGGACTCTCGTGATTACCGATTGCCGGTAAAAAGTGATGATTTTGTAGCACGGTATCCTCTACATTAAAGAATATTCGCCAATCACTCGTGCTGCCACCATTATTGACATGATCACCCGAGTGAATCATGAGGTCAAAGTCATACGCAGCCATTCTATCTACTACTGATTGGTGCGCAGCAGAGTCACTTCTGGTATCACCGAATGCCACAAATGATAGCGTCTCCGCTTGTATGGGAAAAGTCATGAATTGTTTTACATCACCCCAAGGCACGACTCGGTAGAAATATTCTGTCGCGGGGAGCAAATCGGTAAGCATCACATGGTGGTAATTACGTACGCCAGGGATTCTTGCTGTATCTCCTAATGAGGCAACAGTACCATAGGCGACAATCGTAGATTCTTCAGTATCTGTATTCCAATTTATGTAAAGAGAATTAGTCGGCGATGCGGTTGTAGTCAAATAAGGTTTGCTGTCAAATGGCCCAAATAGATTGTCTAATGTTGGCACCTGGGCAAATGTGAAACCAATAATTGAAAGAACTATTAGATATCTCATATACTCCCTTTTTTTATTATATTAGTATTCTTCAGTATGTCAATCATCTCAACAAACAGAAATAATTTCTCTCAACCTATCATCAATTTATAAAGAATGAATAGTATCACGAACATTATGATGACACCAATCCCGACAAAGCGCATTGGCTTTCCATGCGTTTTCCTGGGGATGAGACGGCCTTTCTTGTAATCAAATCTGCGTTTGAGCATAAATCCTAATAAATGGATTTGGTGTCAGGGTTAAGGTTTGGAAGCTTGATACGTAAATAAAAACCACTACTTACCTGTAGTTGGATAGGTATATCCAGCATCTTAACCCCAACCCAGGACCAGTTACCTGGTAGTCTTTTAAAACCTAATCTTTGAAATCTCAAATTGTCGAGCATCATTTCTGTTCTAAATGTTGCACCAATGCCCTGATGATTTGTTCCTGAATCTCCTCTATTTTTTTCGTCTTACAGGTAAAGTTGTTGACCATCACTGAAAAACAGTAATCGGTTTCACCTACCTTGAGATATCCGGAAATGCAGGAAACAGCATGCAGCGTTCCTGTCTTGGCGTGCATCATTTCATCAAATCCCGTAAATCTACGCTCCAGTGTCCCCTCGCCAGAAGAAGGTAATAATGTGTAGAACAACTCAGAGAATTCGGTACGGTACATATACCGTAAGACAAGCGTCAGGAAATAAGGGGAAAGTAAATTATGTCTCGATAGGCCAGAGCCATCCCATACAGAAACCATGGTTGTATCAACACCACACTTGTAGAGAAACCTTTTCAAAATATGAATACCTCTGTCAAAGCTCCCTTCTCTGTAGTAGTATGCACCCAGTGTCTTCAATAAGACTTCTGCATAGAGATTTACACTCTCGCTGTTTGTTTCTTTAAGAATATCGATTAAAGGTGCAGATATGACTGAATCGATAACAATTACAGTCTTAGATGTATCGATTGCGCCGAAGTAATCAAACTTCTTCTTAATAATCTCCCCCTTTTTCTTTATATGCACATCGGTCAATCTTTCTTTAAAGAGATGTCCAGCAAACAGTGAAGGATCTTTGACGGCAACCTGGATTTCCCTTGTATGACCTCTGCCAATTCCTCCATCCACATAAATTATATTCGCTTCGGGCTGTCGAAAAATGATTATGCTGTCGTCACCAGCCTTTGTAATCATATTATTCACCAATTTCACATAATCTGTCTCAGGTTCGATAACCACATCCGCAGGTAAGCCAAGTCGGGTGGCATTCATCTTTACAGTAACACAATTCTTGTTCACAGAAAGAGCAGAAATCTCCGGTGCATAGCGGGCGTCGAGGTAATGCCATGCCCAGCCTATTGGGAGCCGCTCATCGGAAAAATAGCTGTCATCCAGGATAATATCGCCGGTTATTTCTTTTATTTTATTATTCTGAAGTATCGCAACGAAATGCTCCAGATGTTCGGTACTGAATGTAGGATCCCCACCGCCAATTAAGATAATATCGCCATCGAGTTTATTCTTCTTCATTTTACCCTTCGCTGCAAGACGGGTCTTAAAACGGAAGTCCGGACCAAGATAACATAAAGCTGCGCCAGTGGTGACGATTTTCATATTGGATGCTGGAATAAGAAGAGTACGACAGTTACGTGCATAAATGACGCTGTCGCGCTCAAGATCGAGAACACAAATACCGACCTGGGCAAAATCTAATTCTGGCTGACTGATAATACTATCTATGGAAGCAATCGAAATGATAAATAAGATTATCATTTCTTTCGCGACGGTTTTCTTTTGGCGTCCTTCATTGAGGGCGTTACTGTAAAAGGATCGACCTTCTCTGTGGTACAATCACATGAATATTTGTTTCTATTCTTTCCACACACAGGACAGAGTCCTCGACATATGTTTTTACATATCAATGCGATAGGAATTGAAAGTACAATCGCCTCTCGTATTCCAATACTCACATCGAGCTGTGAGCCAGTATAATAGATTTTGTCTATATCAGTGGATTTTAACTTTAGCTGCTCAGCTTTGCTGAGGGGATCCTTACCCTTCACATAAATGAGACTTATATTGTTATCAAACTCACGAGGAAATATTTCCAAACAGCGAGCACATACAAAATCGGCGATAAAATGCACCCTAAATTCTGCGACGAATCCTATCGAGGAATTCCGTATCGTTATCTTCGCATCAATGCGTTGAAATTTACTAACAATATCGCCCTTTACCTCGAGCTCCTGTGCATCTAATTCGTTAAATTCGAGGGAAGTCTCCTCTTTTAATTCTGTTTCCGGGATTAAAAACTTTGAGGCAGTTATGTCTTCTGCTCCTTCTTTCTGGCAGCAGGAAAGAGAACGTTATTAAGAATTAAACGATATCCGGGAGAATTTTTGTGGAATTTCAACTCTGTTGGTGGATCACCAACGAAATGTTGATAGTCTTCAGGATCATGCCCTGCAAGATAGGTAAAGGTCCCTTTTCCATAATTACCATGCAGGTATTTCACCTCTTCAGTTTCACTCACCTCAGCTAAAATCAATGCCGAAGGCTTTATTGTATTCCTCCTGAAACCCGAACACTGTCCAAGGAATTCCTTTACCAATGAGGTATGATCTTGCACGAGCATGCAGGGCACTGGATCAAACTTTGCTGAAAAATCGAATAGAGAGAAATAGGTATTCGGACCTCGTGCAAGAGCATCTTGAGCTACATCGATCGAAGAATGTTCATATATGTTGGGGTCGAGTATCACGCTGAAATTCTCAAACGCCAAACATTGCGAATAATCTAGATTATTGTTTGCCCCGCGATCGTATGGGTCACCATCAAAAACATTATGGCATATATCAGTATTCTGCGCAGCCAAGCCTATGTCATATGTATCACATGCAGAACACATTGAAAACACAAACCCACCCTTTTCGATGTATTCTTTAATAAGCAATGCCACAGCAAGCTTCATTTGTGAAACCTTTTCAAATCCCAATTTCTGAGCCATTGCTTCATTAATCCTTACCTCTTCTTTATACCAATCTGTATTTCTATAGTTGCCGTAGAATTTTCCATACTGGCCAGTGAAATCCTCATGATGGAGATGGAGCCAGTCATATTTAACTAATCTCCCCCTGAGAACCTCTTCATCCCAGATCTGGTCGTACGGGATTTGTGCATATTCCAGTGCAAGCGTCACTGCATCATCCCACGGTTCAAAATTGTCCGGAATGTACACTGCAATCTTTGGCGCCTTCTCAAGCAATATTGTTTCCATATTGTTGTCCGCGATTATCTGATAGATTTCTAACACTCTGTCCGGTGTTATGATCTCCCACAGCACACCATTCATGGCACAGTTTTTTTCAATATGTGGTTCATAATCCATCAGAAATGAACCTCCCCGAAAATTCAACAACCATTCGACATTCATTCCCATTTCGAGGGTACGATAGGCAATGCCATATGCCTTGAGGTGATCGGTTTGTGTCATGTCCATTGGAACGAGAATCTTGTTACCAAATAACGGAACAGCAATAATAATTAACAAGATAAATCTTCTCCAAAACATCGCCTTACTCTTCGTTCTTTTTAATGATATCCATGATTCCCTCGGGATTCTCTGCCGTTCTCAACTGCTCGCGAACCTGTTGTTTACGCAACAGCCTTGAAAGTTTTGCCAATGCCATAATGTATTCGGACTTGTTCTTTTCTGGCGAGGCAATAAGAAAAATGAGATGCGACGGCTTGCCATCGATTGACGAGAAATCAACGCCTTCATTAGAACGTGCAAATGCGAGTATAAGATTCTTCACTGTGTCGGTACGTGCATGAGGAATGGCAATACCATCACCAATCCCTGTAGATTCCAGATTTTCTCTCTTGGCTAAGGCTTTGAGAAACCCCTCACCATCATCAACAAATTTGTGAGCAACCATGTAGTCAACCAATTCTTTTATTGCCTCCAGCTTTTCCTTAGCCTTCATCTCCATGATTATTGCCTCTGCTTTGAGGAACTCAGATATTTTTAAGACCATCACACCTCCTTAATAGACAAAAATAGTAATCATTGGTTTCATTATCGGTTCGCGGTTTCGAAAAGCGATTCGTATGCCGGTTGTCGTCCATCGTTTGTAAGCACGAAACCGTAGCGCCTTTCGCAACCGTTTTACAACATTTATTTCTAACGAGCTTTTTTTCATAACCCCATCACCGGAACCGGAGATGAAACAAATACCTTTTTTGTCTCATCCTTTCTCTTCATAACAACAACATCAATTTCATACGCTTTCACGTATTTCTTTAGGATATTTGCTATTTGCCCGTTCTCGAGATGAAGCGATGTCCACACACCTCTTTCACCAGCCTCATCTTCTACGTGATAAAGAAGTCGCCAGCCCTCTTCTTCGATTTTTTGATGAAACGTTTCAACTTTCTGATGGGTAAGACTGGAGAGCCGAGATATCTTATGTGGCTCAATGATAAAGAGCACAAATAGACTGCCTTTGAATTTTTTACAGAGCTGAACCGCTTCACTGACAATCTGTTGGTCAGTGTTTTCAGTCAGGAGAAGCATCACCTTTTTAAGTTTCATATTTCTTCACGCACAACGCTTTACGCCTCACGCTCAACGCCAAACGCCGTATGCTTCTCTTTCTCCAAGTCTCTTCTTCTCCGTTTCTCCGTTTCTCCATTTCTCCCCGTCTCCGTTTCTCCCTTTCTCCCCGTCTCCAGCTCTGCGTGTGCCCAGCTTTGCATGTCTTCAGTTCTACGTGTATTCAGCTTCAAGTGTCTTCTCCTGCCTTTGCGAGATTTTCCCAAATCTTTGATCTGGTTGAAAATCTCAGCATCTCGAGCGTGTCGAGAGACCCCTTAATCGCCCTCATTCCGCCTTCAATTGCCTTCTTCGCCTTCCCATGCCTTCTACTTGCCCCCAATTGCCCTCTACTGTCATTTCCTGTCTTGCCCTTAATCGCCTTCTCCTGCCCTCTTCTGCCCTCTATAATATATACCTCGACATATCAACATCAGTCACTATGTCCTTCAACTTTTTATCTACATACTCAGGGGTAATATATATTTTTTCACCGCTCATATTCGGTGCATCATAGAGTATTTCTTCGAGAAGTTTTGTCATCACCGTGTGCAGTCTTCGAGCACCGATATTTTCGGTAGACTCATTAACCTTTGAAGCAATCTCTGCAATCGTATCAATCGCCTCATCGGTAAATTCGAGTGCAACTCCCTCGGTAGCCAAGAGTACACTATACTGTTTGATCAAACAATTTTCAGGTTCAATAAGGATTCTTCGAAAATCATCCGTGGTCAGTGCAGAGAGCTCAACCCTGATTGGAAATCGACCCTGCAGCTCAGGAATGAGGTCAGAGGGCTTCTTGTTATGGAATGCCCCTGCTGCAATAAAGAGAATATGATTGGTATTGACCATCCCATACTTGGTCATCACGCTCGAGCCTTCAATTATCGGCAAGAGGTCACGTTGAACGCCTTCACGCGATACATCAGGACCATGAGTCACACCGCTGCCGGCAATCTTATCAATCTCATCAATAAAGACAATACCTGAATTCTCGGTACGTCTCCTCGCTTCATTGATTACCTCGTCCATATCAATGAGCTTATCTGCCTCTTCGTTCTGGAGATACCGCAACGCCTCCTTCACAGACATCTTTCTTTTCTTCTTTTTTCTTGGTAATCTCGCACCAAATGCCTCTTCAAGGGCACCACTCAATTCTTCAATGCCTGCCTGACTAAAGACCTCAATAAATGGTGTCTTTGGCCTCATCACGTCCAGCTCTATGACACGATCATCAAATTTCCCCTCGTGTAAGAGTCCCCTCATCTTTTCACGTGTTGTACCAGCCGATTGACCAGGAGTCTCACCCTGCTGTTCCCGTGTCGCGAGGGGAAGAAGAATATCAAGAATCCTCTCTTCGGTGAACTTCTTAGCCCTCTCCTCCACGAGTTTGGTCTTTTCCTGACGCACCATATTTACAGAAATCTCTACAAGCCCACGAACCATAGACTCAACATCTCTTCCCACATAACCGACTTCGGTAAACCGAGATGCCTCGACCTTGATAAAAGGCGCACACGCAATTCCCGCTAACCGGCGCGCAATTTCAGTCTTTCCTACACCAGTGGGACCGATGAGGATGATATTATTTGGATATATCTCATCCTTGATTTTGTCGGTAGCGCGTTGCCTACGCCATCGATTCCTCAACGCTATTGCAACTGCCTTCTTTGCCTCGGATTGTCCTATGACATATTTATTGAGTCTGTCAACAATCTGTTCAGGCGTAGGAAAAGCGTGAGACATTACGTCGTCTTTCGACGCTTTGTCCTCCATCATATTCATCTAATTATATAAAATTATTGAAAAATGTCAAGAGACCCGAAAAGTGCCATATTTTCAAGACCAGGAGGTTTCGAAATATTGACAATATAGTCAAATTATGTACAATTTTTTTATGAGACTGCTCGTGTTGCTGCTTACATCGTATCAAAAAGGTGATGCAATCAGTCAATCCGAGATATTTCATAACCCACACAGCATATTTTATGTAAACCCAGGAGCTGGGCAGACGAAGCTGAGGGCAAAGAGGGATTGTATACAAGGTGCACATGCGGTTATCGGAACAGAGCGTGTTCTCATGATGGTAGAGTATGGGGATGAAAATTTCGATACTGGATACTCACAGAGATTACGATTTTCAATTGATCCACAATCTTATAGGATACTCAGGCGTGAAATTTAAACTCCGTTCTCAATTCGCCCCTAAGGGTGACCAGCCTGAGGCAATCAATAGCCTCGTCAAAGGTGTACAGAAGGGACAAAGGTTTCAAACGCTTCTCGGCGTTACCGGTTCAGGTAAAACGTTCACAATAGCCAACGTCATAAATCGCGTTCAGAAGCCAACACTCGTGATATCCCACAACAAGACGTTAGCTGCACAGCTCTACGGTGAATTCAAACACTTCTTTCCTGATAATGCCGTTGAATATTTTATTTCCTATTATGACTATTATCAACCCGAGGCCTACGTACCCGAGACCGATCTATATATTGAAAAGGATGCATCAATTAACGAAGAGATTGAACGACTCAGACTGAAGGCAACCTCTGCCCTGCTCACTCGAAGTGATGTGATCATTGTTGCCTCTGTATCATGCATCTACAATATCGGTTCACCAGACGAGGTAAAGGAACTCGTTGTATACCTGGAAAAGGGGAAAGAGCAGGATAGGGATTCAATCCTCAACTCACTAGTTCAAATCCAATATAGTAGAAATGATATTGAATTCGCTCGGGGCACATTCAGGGTGCGCGGCGATACCATCGACGTACATCCTGCAGACGAGGCGTACGGTATTAGAATTGAACTCTTCGATGATGTTGTCGAAAAGATTCAGGTCTTTGAACCATTGACCGGTCATATAAAGAGAGAGTTGGAGAATATCGTAATCTTTCCGGCAAAGCACTTCATCACTACCCGACCGAGAATAGAAGAGGCAGTGAAGCATATCAAAAAGGAACTTCAAGAAAGGGTGCAGCTATTTCAAGCTCAAGGAAAACTACTCGAGGCGCAGAGGCTGCAGCAGAGAACGCAATTTGATATTGAGATGCTCGTGGAGTTAGGTTACTGTTCAGGTATCGAAAACTACTCGATGCATCTCTCAGGACGAAGACCTGGTGATAGGCCGTTCTGTTTGATCGACTACTTCCCCGATGATTTCTTAATAGTCATTGATGAATCGCACGTTTCCATACCACAACTCAACGGTATGTACGAAGGCGACCATTCGCGTAAACTGACGCTCGTCGAGTATGGTTTCAGATTACCCTCGGCACTGGAAAATCGTCCACTAAAGTTTGATGAATTTATGTCACTCGTAGATCAAGCAATCTGTATATCCGCCACACCAGGAGTGTGGGAGATCGAGAGGTCAAAAAACCGTGTTGTTGAACAGATTGTTCGTCCCACGGGCATCATCGACCCGAAGGTGACGGTGAAGCCTGCGAAGAATCAGGTCGATGATTTAATAAACGAAATCCAGAAAAGGGTGAATGATAAAGAAAGGATACTGGTGACAACACTTACTAAGAGAATGGCAGAGGACCTCGCTCAGTATCTAAACGAAATCGGCGTACGCGTCAGATACATGCATTCTGAGATTAATGCTATCCAAAGAGTTGAAATCCTCAGAGGGTTGAGACTCGGTGAGTTTGATGTACTTGTCGGTATCAATCTTTTGCGCGAGGGTCTTGACCTCCCAGAGGTGGCGCTCGTTGCCATCCTCGATGCGGATAGAGAGGGATTCTTGAGGAGTGAGAAATCGTTGATACAAACCGCAGGCCGCGCAGCGCGCAATGTCCGCAGCGAAGTACTCATGTATGCGGATGAAATCACCGATTCGATGAAAAGGGCAATCAGAGAGATGGAGCGCAGAAGGAACAAACAACTCGAGTACAATAGAATACATAACATCACACCGAGGAGTATCGTGAAGACCCCTGAGGAGGTTCTGAAGGCAACGTCTGTCGCGGATCGCATAACAAGGGCAAGCAAGGAAGAGATTGAGATCGATGAACTTGCAAAGTTACACCAGGAGATGGCAGAGGCGATATCGCTCATGGAGTTTGAACGTGCGGCAGTACTCCGCGATAAGATCAAGCTGATTAAGCGAAAATTAGAAAAGAATGAAGGGAGGACATATCAAAGGAAGAAATCCTCGAGAGACTAAACAAAAGAAACAGTTCCGCAAAATAATCAGAATGGCGCTCAAGGAGGATATCGGGCGTGGTGATATTACCACAGAACCTATCGTGAGTCAAAATGAGCAGGCACTCGGCATCGTTTTCCCAAAACAGGAAGGCGTCCTGTGCGGTGTTGAGATTGCACAGATGGTGTTCGAGGAGATTGACGAACACATAAATTTTCAAATAAAACTGAGGGACGGTGAGCGATTTTCACCAGGCATGACCATTGCTACTGTGATTGGACCGGCAGCCACGTGTTTGAAGGGTGAGCGGACTGCCCTTAATTTCCTCCAGCATCTGAGCGGGATTGCGACACTCACCAGAAAATTTGTCGATGCAACGAAAGGGCGGGTGAAGATACTCGACACAAGAAAGACGCTACCAGGATTGCGAGTCATGGAGAAATATGCGGTCCTTACTGGAGGTGGCTGTAACCATCGGTTTGGTCTCTATGATATGGTATTGATCAAGGATAATCATATTGAAATCAGTGGCAGCATAACGAAGGCGGTAGCCGCGGTGAGAGGACGAAAGAAGAATGTCTTTATCGAAGTAGAGGTGAAGACATCTGATGAATTAGACGAGGCTCTTTCACTCAAGGTAGATAGGGTGATGCTCGACAACATGAATATCAGTCAAATCAAACAGGCGGTTGAAATCGTACGCCAAAAAGACAAGGATTTGGAAATAGAGGTGAGTGGTGGTGTCGATTTAGCAAATATTGATGACTTCGCGGACAGTGGTGTCGACTACATTTCTGTGGGGGCGCTTACGCACTCTGCACCAGCGGTAGATATTGCCATGAAGTTAAGACTCATAGGATCGTGTGAATCCTAACACCTTCTTAAACTCGCTCGTTAATTACGAAAAGACACCCGAATACGATTATAATTTAAAACCATTCCTGAAATTCTTGCAAAAATTCCAATCGCCTCATGAAAAATTGAAAAATGTTATACATATTGCAGGGACAAAGGGAAAGGGTTCTACTGCAGCAATCGTGAGTTCATGCCTGTCATCATGTGGCTATAGGGTCGGTTTATTTACCTCACCACATCTTAAAAGGGTAAACGAGAGGATAAAGATCAACGAGAGAAAGATTTCAGATCATGAGTTGGCGGGATATATAAAACGTATCAAGCCACATATTACAAGAAAACACCGGGTCCGCCCCGGAAAATATAAAGAATTTTATGGGGCCAGAACCTTCTTCGAAGTACTGACTGTCATCGCATTCCTCCATTTCCTGAAGAGAAAGACTGATTTTTCTATCCTTGAGGTAGGACTTGGCGGCAGACTCGATACCACAAACGTGACAAATCCGCTGCTCTCGGTCATCACGAGAATCGGGTATGACCACACTCATCTGCTCGGCACGAGGTTAGCCCAGATCGCCTGGGAAAAGGCAGAGATAATAAAACCCACTGGTCACCTGATAACAATTCACCAGAGGCCGACGGTTGCCAGGATCATTAACAGAATTGCACGGACGCGACAATCGTCCGTTATATTTGCAGAAGATCAGCATACCATTAGAGTAGTAGAAAAATCATTACGAGGTAGCCGGTTAAGAATTAGGGGTGAAATTGGTACCCTTACGACTTTTTTTCCGTTGATCGGACAACACCAGATAGAAAACCTACTGCTCGCCCTTGCTGTATTGAATGAACTTAAAAAAATGGGATTCAGCATCCCCCTTGGAGCGATTCGAAAGGGCATGCAAAGAACGAGTCTCCACGGAAGATTTGAAATTGTCTCAAAAAACCCACTCATCATTTTTGATTGTGCCCATAATCAGGATTCATTTAATGCCCTCGAGAAAAATCTGGATAGTTTTAATATCAAAGACTTCTATGTCATTTTTGGGAGTAGTAGAGATAAGGACATACGGTATTGCCTCAAACACATCTTTCCACGGGCGAGAGAGGTGCTCCTCGTAAAGGCTGATAATCCCAGGGCACTAGAACCGGTTGACCTCTATCCAATTGCCAGAAAATATCACAGAAAGATTACTATTGCTCCATCAGTTCAGAAGGCATTGGAATACATAAAGAGCGAGACCAATGCAAAGGCTCCTATCCTCATCACTGGCTCTTTTTATCTCTGGCCATTATGAGAAAATGACCCCGCCATGCAGTCTGGCGGAGAGAAAGGCTGAAACGATAGGTAGGAAATAGAATTTTTTTGAGTCTTCTTAATGTCCACAGCAGGATGGTGGTTCACCATGAAATTTCTCTTTATTCGCCCTTGCAATCCATTCCAAAAAGCGTGTCAGTAACCCTTTCTTTCTTGAATTTTTTATTGAATTCTTCGCAAATGTATCCTTGCATACCTGACTGCAAAAATAGTAAATCTGGCCATTGCGATGGGTGCTGAATCGCGCTGTATGAGGTTCAACATTCATCCCACAAATTGGGTCTCTCACCATCTCTATGACCTCCTTATAAGATAGACGCACGAGGATATGAAGAGTTACGAATGAGCGTTAATCAAGGAGAGTAATCGCGAAGAAGTTGGGAGTAACTTTTTTACCGATCGTCCGTCTGTTTATTTGCATAAGCATATGAGATTATCAAATATTAAGCATGTGACACCACTGAAAACACGGTCTAGTTTAGCGAATAAGGTTGTAATTCATGGCTTTTGGGGGGCGATTGTTGGCTACTTCTTACTGCATCCGGCGTCTATGCTCATACATTCAATATTTGAGCAGGGTAACGCTATAGGCTGGGATCATCTCATTGTATCTTTTTCTCCTCAACATCTTGCCATGGCCATTTTTTTCACACTATTGGGTACCCTGTTTGGTATTGTCTATGGCTTCTATGCCCAAAGAATAGTCAGACTCTATGAAGAAGTCAAAGTCCTTTCTCTTACTGATGATTTGACATCTCTCTATAACCGAAGATTTTTTCATAATCGGCTCAGGGAAGAAATAGAACGTGCCCGGAGATATACCAGACATCTATGTCTTCTTATGATCGACATAGACAATTTCAAACATTACAACGATTCCTATGGCCACCAACAGGGTGATGAACTATTGCGCGTATTTGCTCGTCGTTTAAAGAGCTCGATTAGAGAAAATGACTTTGTTGCGAGACTTGGTGGTGAGGAATTTGCCATCATCATGCCTGAGGCGAGCTACGATAAGGCTCGTAAACTCGCTGAAAGATTTCAACGAAGTATAACAACATATCCCCTCTCAAGCACCAATGGCAAAGTTACAATCAGCATAGGGATTGCCGGACTTCCTGTTGATGCACAGGATTTAGATGGACTTATATATAAGGCAGATCGAGCTCTTTACCAGGCAAAGAGAGAAGGAAAGAATAGAGTATGTATGTTCAATAAAATTTCTAAAGACAAACAGACAGCAAAGTGCTGAAGGACCGCAGTTAATACCCTTTACTGTAAGTCTTTCTTCATCTTATCGAATTCTTGTTTTGATATCTCTCCCTTGGCGTATCTCTTTTTGAGTATCTCGAGCGGTGTCTCCTCCTCATCTCGTTTCACGAATTTTTTACCGCTCATAAGAAAATACACAATGAAACCAAGAAGGACTAACAGTATTATCCACATAATTATACCTCCATAACCATCATACATATGGTCCCAATCCATCATATGCCGTCCGCGTGGATAGTAACATGAGACTGACATAAGTATTGGCAACAAAAATAATATCAGTTTTTTCATAAATCCCTTCCTCACATATTTTCAAATACCCTTTTCAACTTCATCTCGACCTCATGGGCAACATCCTTCAGTTCTTCATTTTTAATACCCGCCATAGCCTGCGTCGGTTTCATTATACCAATCCAGACACTGTTCTCCTTTTCATAAACAATGACGTTGCAGGGGAGCAGTAAACCGATATCCCACTCAGCAGAAATTGCCCTGTGTGCCATTTTCGGATTGCAGGCACCGAGTATCAAATATCTGGGGAAATCGATATTGAGTTTTTCTTTAAATTTTTCCTGGACATCTATTCTCGTCAGTATTTTAAAACCCTCTTGTTTTAATTCCTCTTCCACTTTTGCCAAGGTTTTATCAAATGATGAATCAACTTTTTTTACAAAGCCGTAGTCCATTTTTTCACCTCCCTGTTGAAATTTTCTACGTCACGTCATTTACTTGGGAGACCCAATGCCAGCCGCCTTAAGCATTTCAGAATCTACTCTACCCCGCACACAACAATCGACCATCTTTCCGTCTACCACTACTGTCGGAACACAGGTCACCCTATACTCTTTTGCTTTTTCGATGCCTTCTGTGTGGAGGTCATAGACAATAACCTTACAATCAGCACACGCAATAGCCTTTACGGTCTTCACTGCTTCGTCACAAAGAAAACATCCGGCAGTAAATATCTCAACTTCTCTTTTGGGGGTCATCGCCCTATCTTCTTTCATTGTATACTGAATACAACACACGTCAATAGGGCACCTTAATTTTCACTCTTGGTCAGTCATTCCCTTCTGTTGCACCCGTTCGTATTTTAATTACCTTCTCAACTGGAGATATTGAAATAATTCCATCTCCTTTGTATCCGGTTCGTGCATTCTCTACGATTGTGTCTACAGTTTTCTCTACTTCTTCTTCACTGCATACAATTTCAAGTTTTACCATTGTTGTATATGTCCCAGCATGTTCTGACGAAATCTCTATATGTTTTGGATCTATCTCATCTCCCAGTGCCCTGATGTCTATAGCAGTTAAGCGCGGTGCACCAATCTGCTCAAGTGCATGAATAACCTTATCAGCCATGTAGGTCCGAATATAGGCCTTGATGAGCTTCACTGTACCTCCAATAAACGAACCCCGTCAGATACCTACTAAGGGAGGAAGAGTAGGAGAACGTGAAGAGCACATCTAACGGGGCTATCCTCTTCATTCTTTCAATAGCTGTTTTTCTTTTACCCAGGCATAGAGTGTTGGCACCAGAATGAGATTGGTAAGCGTCGCGGTGATAAGGCCGCCAATTATTGGTGAAGCCATGGGTTTTATTATCTCTGAGCCGGCTGATGTGAAAAACATTATTGGCAAAAGCGCCAAGATTGTCGTGAGCGTCGTCATCATGACTGGTCTCACTCTCAACAACCCTCCCTTCATTATTGTCTGTCTGACATCGGCACGATCCATGGGTTTCTTTTGCCTGAAGAGATTTTGAATAGCCGATAATAACACCACCGCATTATCTGTGGCGACACCAAATAGAGCAATAAAGCCCACCCAGACAGCAGTCGAAAACTTGAATCCCAAAAGATAGAGGGGAACAATTCCCCCTGCCAGCGAAAAAGGAAGAGCAGTTGCGATAAGTAACACAATTGCAGTATCCTTAAATGCAATATAGAGCAGGAGTAGAATAACTGCCAAACATATTGGCAGAACAAGAGACAGCTTCAGTCGGGCTTCGGCTTCTGATTCAAACTGGCCACTCCATGTGATATAGTAGCCAGGAGGAACCTCTAACTCACCGGCGGCAATCTTATTCTTTACTGTTTTCTGTGCCAATGAAACAAAGTCCACGAGACCAATCACATCTTGATCTACATTTATAAATACCCGGAAATATGGCAGCGTATTTTCAGATTGAATCATTGCTGGACCAACCGTCTTTCTAAAATCGACCAAGAGGCTCAGAGGAATGTGTTCACCACGAGGTGTTGGAATATATATTTTACTCAATGCCTCTGGGCTATCCCTGAAGTCCCGCATGTACCTTACCCTTACTGGATAGCGTTCCCTTCCTTCCACGGTCTGGGTCACATTCATTCCTCCGACTGCCATGGCAATAATTTCTTGTATCGTACCCAATCTAATGCCATAGCGAGCAATCTTATTCCTGTCTATTTCAATCTCAAAATAAGGCCTATTACCGATTCGCTCTGCGTAAACACTCGAAACACCCTGTACTTCTCCTACAATCTTTTCAAGTTTAGCCGCAAGCTCTTCGATCTTCTTTATATCCGGACCGAAGACCTTTATGCCCACGGGCGTCTGAATCCCGGTTGCCAACATATCAATTCTGTTTCTTATGGGTTGCGTCATAATCGGGCTCACCCCGGCAATTTTTGTCCGCTCTTGAATTTCTCCAATTAATTTTTCTCTGGTCATGCCCGAGCGCCACATCTGCTCTGGTTTCAGATGGATAATTGTTTCGATCATCGTGACTGGTGCAGGATCGGTTGCTGTTTCAGCACGACCGAGTTTTCCAACTACCCATTCAACTTCATCGGGGAATTCACCTTTTATAATAATGTCTTGTTTTTTCATTACCTCCATCACCTGTGATAGTGATGCACCAGGAAGCAAGACCGGCATAAACAATAGATCGCCCTCGTTCAGTGGCGGCATAAACTCCTGCTTTATAAAAGTGGAAAAAACAATACCTGCGATTAGTACGAAAAGAGAAATACTGGTAATGACCCACTTGTGGTCGAGAGACCATGTGATGATAGGACGATACAGGTTTCTCAAGAAACGAGAAATGACATTTTCATCAGGCAATTTCAATCTGCCACGAATGAGATAATAGGACAGGGTGGGCATAAGACAGACAGCAATCACGGCAGCACCGATCATTGCAAATGTCTTTGTATATGCCAGTGGCCTGAATAATTTTCCAGCCTGACCAGTCAAAACAAAGACCGGGATAAATCCAATGATTGTGGTAAGGAGCGCAAAGAAAACAGGTCTACCAACCTCTTTTGCTCCATCAATGCAGGTCTCAAGCCTATCGCCCTTTTTCGATGATGTCTCTCTTTGTTGTTCGGCAAGTCTTCGATATAGATTCTCAACGAGCACAGAACCTGCATCGACCATGACACCGATAGCAATCGCAATGCCTCCCAAGGACATGACATTCGCATCGATACCAAATAGCCGCATTAAAATGAACGCAATCAGAACTCCTATGGGTAGTACAATAGAAATAATCATGCTGCCAAAAAAGTGCAACAGGAAAACGATAATAACAAAGACTGTAATTAAAATTTCTTGTATCAAGGCATTTTTTAGAGTATCTATTGTTCTGTTGATCAATCCTGTCCGGTCATAAAAAGGAACGATTCTCACTCCAGGGGGCAGGCCGACTCTCAACGCCTCAATCTTTTCCTTAATTCCCTTAATGACTTTTAAGGGATTCTCACCGTAACGCATCACCACAACACCGCCTGTGACCTCTGTACCTGCCTTATCGAGTGCACCCCGTCGAAAATCTGGTCCAGTTGTAACAACGCCAATATCACTGATATATACAGGTACTCCATCATGTGTAGCAACCGCGATGCTTTCAATATCTTCAATATTTCTTATAAATCCGACACCGCGGATGATAAACTCTACGTCGCCTTCTTCGAAAACTTTTGCCCCAACGTCAATATTAGATTTTTTTACAGCGGTTAAGACATCGGTTATCCCCACATTGTAGTAAATGAGCTTGTTTGGATTAACATCAATCTGATACTGTTTTACATAGCCTCCAACCGATGCAACTTCTGAAACGCCACTGACTCCATTAAGCTGGTAACGAATGTACCAATCCTGAATACTACGCAACTGGCTCACATCATATGTTGACGCCACCAATTTTTTATTATCAATTGGACATGTCCCAGGTTTGTCAAATGATTCCTGTGGATGATCTGGACAAAAATAGCCATTCTCAACCGTATACCAGAAAACCTGCCCAACGGCAGTAACGTCTGGACCGAGGGTTACCTTTGCATCGGACGGCAAGTCTGCGATAGCAACATCTAATCTCTCCAGGACTCTGGTTCTTGCCCAATAAAAATCAACACCTTCTTTAAAGATCAAGTTGACAAGACCAAATCCAAATGCCGATGATGATCTGATGGTCTTCATTCCCGGAGTCCCCATCAAGTTTGTTGTCAGAGGATAAATCACCTGATCTTCAACATCCTTGGGACTCCGACCCGGCCAGTCTGCATAGACGATTACCTGGAGTTCACCAATATCCGGTAAAGCATCTACTGGTGTGCTTCTTACAGCAAAGATTCCCCAGAGAATAATGAGCATAAACCCAGCAATAACCAGGAACCTATTTCTTAAGCAGACTTCGATTATCTTCTCAATCATCGCTTCGCTTGATTACAGTGATGAGAAAAAAAGATTACAGAGATAAACCGCAACATCCTTCACAATACCTACACATAGTACGTTCATTGAACATCAATGTTGGTGCACGGGTGTGGGCGGTTTCTCTTCAACACCGAGGGCACCACCGTATCCAAGTGCGGCTACACCAGTTATTTGGCTTTCTGAATCGATGAGAAAATTGCCATTCGTGACCACGAGCTCGCTTTCTTTGAGCCCGTCCAAAACAGGATAGTAGTGCGCACCGTTACCTCCGTTCTGGACAACACCCAGGGGTCCTAATTGTACTTCTCGCGGCTGAAAATTACCATCTCCTGCGTATACCCAAATAACCTTACGCTTTCCCGTATCAAGAACTGATTCTCTCGGTACTGTTAAAACTTCATATCCGATTCTGTGGCTTTGATGAGCCGTAGTTGGCGGCATATACTGTGCTTTGATTCTTGCATCTGCATACATACCGGGTTTGAATTTCATGCGCGTATTTGACAATTGAATTCTTACCTGAATAGAGCGCGTTCTGGAATTGAGTGTAGGATTTATTGATTTGATTTTACCCTGGAACTCCTCACCAGGATATGCAACAGATGTGATAATCACATCCTGCCCCTTCTTAATCCATGCTATCTCAGATTCATACACATCTGCATATATCCATGTCTGGTGCTCTGGTATTACAAGTGACCGCTCTACGCTCTTTGTACTCTTCAACATATCGATCTCAGATTTGTCCATCCCCAGGAGCCGTAATTTGTACTCGGTATTCTCAACCACCTTGAGCGCACGTGCCATTGCAATATCATCTAAGCCAGCGAGTCCATCAACCATTTCGAGTGCATTCACATACTCTTCCTGTGCAATAACCAATTCCGGATCATAGGCAACCCTGCCAACAGCCTGAATTTCCTTATACACCTGTTGATACATGGCGGGCACCATCCTGATGCCCGCCAATTCTATGTCACGTTCACTTAAATGGAGAGAACCTTTGGATTCCTTATCCTTGTAAACTGGTATTAAACTCATGCCACAGATCGGACAATTTCCTTCTTTATCGGCTCTTACCTCAGGATGCATTGAACATGTCCAATACATGATTTCCTCGGTCGATTGTTCCTGGTTAATGGACTGTGGTTTATTTTGTGAATCGTTGGTATATTTTTCTGGTTCTTTCATAAACTCTGTATCACAGCCAGCGCAGCAAAAATAATATTTTTTTCCTTGATACTCAACGACCGAAGTAGATTCGGTTATTGTGAACCGATTACCGGTTACTGGACAGATCGCCTCTGTGCCAATGACCTTCTCTTCTGGTTTCGTCTTAACAGGTTCTGTTTGGTGCATCTGTTCAATGTATTTTTCAGGACTTTTCATAAATTCTGTATCGCATCCTGGACAACACATGTAGTATTTCTCGCCTTTGTACTGAATCACAGGAGTCGATTCATGTATCGTGAACCGATCACCAGTCACCGGACAAATTGCTTGCGTACCAATGACTTCCTTGTCTACTTTCAATTTTTCAGCATTAGCTGAACAAGAAATCGAAAGTATTACTGTAATAATGAACAATAGTAAAATGCTCGGGATTCTTTTTTTGTTGAGCATTATTACCTCCTTTATTGCTTATCCATAATATCAACACCCACTGCCTCTTCTAAATCACCAACCGCCGTAAAGAAATCGGCTTGGGCACGACGGTATTCCAATTCAGATTGAATGAGCGTCTTCTCACTTTCGAGAAGGTTGAGAAAATCAGCTTGATTTGCTTCGTACGCAGTTAGCGCAGACCTCAGATTTGCAGTCGCCTGAGGGATTATTGAATTTCTGTAGAGAGCCTTGGTCCTTTGGTTATTGTCTACCTTAACTTTTGCTTCTCTTACAGCTAAAAGAACCATATTCTCCGTTGCCTGATAGTTTGCTTTTGCCATCTTGAGATTCGCTTCCATTTCCCTTACCATTTCGTTCTGTTTTCCCCAAAACCACAGAGGGACTGTAAATCCGACCATAAACCTTCGGTCGGTGAACCTGTGATTCATTTCTTGTTGAGTGAATTTGAGCGTAAAATCCGGAAGGTAAGTCTGTTTAGCTACTGATACCATAACTTCTGCTTTTTTTAGCATCTGGTCAAACGCCTTAAGTCCGGGTTGATTTTCTTTAGTCAACTCAAAAAGCTCACTCATCTCAAGTGTGATGATCGAGGTGTCAATCTCATGCGGTACTCCAAATTCACCCTCAATATCTCTGTTTAATAACGTGTTCAATCGAGCCTCTACTATTTTTCTTTCATCCCCGAACATAAGCAAATCGTTCTCTGCCTTCGCGAGTTCAACCTGAGCCCTTAAGACGTCAGTTTGGTTTGCCTTGCCGACAGCATATTTTTGCGAAGCTATATGGAAAAATTGCTTTAAGAACGCGACGGACTGCTCGACAGTCTCAATCCTTTTGTGAATGAGAAATAACTGCGCATATCCCTTTTTTACTTTATTTATAATCTCTTGCTCTTTTCGCTTATACAGGTTTTCATACTGTTCCGCCTCGGTGCTGGCGAATTTTGAAAGCGTCGAGAGTTTCGTTGGAAAGGGCAGTTGTTGAGTCACGCTGTACATTCTCATATTCTGTACAAATTCTATGCCGATCATAGGATCCATCACATGACGCATACTTGAGATCCTCGCCTGTGCTGCCTCAAAGAGTGCCCTCTGTGCTTGAATCTCAGGATTTGACAACCTCACTTCCTCAAGCAACTCTTGTAACTCTAATGCGGGAATCGTGTCGGCTTGGGCACGGAAACAAACACAAGCAATCACGAGAATTAAAAGGGTTACTTTTATGCTCTTGATCATCTATATATAAGACGATTGAAGACGTCACAAGTTACGCATGAAGGTAGACTGTTTTGTTGAATTGAATAGCTCTCTTATCTAGAAAAATCAACGATAAATGCATAATTAACAGCTTAGAATATAAAAGAGTGAGTCTAGTATTCCAGTTGCCGGCGGAAACCGAACAAATGTGAAAAATACATCTTTATCTGACAGTCACGTCGACCAATAAAGAAAATGATCCAGCAATGCGGCTCTTAAGCCTTAAGTGAGCCAGTGTACATTCTCGCAGGTGAAGATGCACGAATTTTCAAGGAGCTCAGCAAGAAATTTTAAGAATTGATTCTTAAGACAGCTGAGGTTCAGATGCTGTATACAAAAACCCCGTTATTCTTTCGCTCATATAATCTGGGAGGAGGAGCATTTGAATTGAGCGAAGACCTAACGGGGTCTGTGTTTTCCCTAGTAGGTGATGTTCAGCCTACCTGTCTCTCTATCAATTATCAACCTCTCGACAAGTGAGTTATCCTGAGTGACGATCTCTATCTGAAATTCCTGTTCTGTCTCGGTAATCCTTCCCATTTTCAGGTTGGGATTGCCCACTTCTGCAAGATAATCTTCGACAATATGCTCGGCATCATCTCTGATGAGCTCTTGAGAACCATAGGTGCCCCTCATCTGTGTCGCTCGGCACAGTGATGAGACCTGTACTGAGCCCAGTGTCTGTGCGCCATATCTGCCACAGCCGCTCCACCTGTTACCTGCCAGACCGTATCTATCCATGCCATGGCTGTACACCATACTCCCGAGTCCAATAAAACTGACCAAAATTGCACCAATGAGTAATGCCTTAGTCATGATATCTCCTTTTCTATAAGACAGACGAATGAGTAAACAAAAAGTTACGAGAGATTAAACCCCGTTAGATGAACCTTCTGCTTGTACAAACCGGGAGGAGACGGCTCTATGAGTTAAGCGAAGAACTAACGGGGTTTTAATCTCGACTACCTATTGCTACCGATAGTAAAAGGCCGGTGGCACCAGAATAATTGTCTTTTGAACAACCTTCATGCAGCAACCAAGCCGGCCCTGAGGAATCCATTAAGACGGCTCCTATGCTATTGGCCACCCCTGTATATCCTCGACTATAATGACGCACAACTCTCGAAAAAGTTACGCTCTGTTTCCAATAATTGAGTTGACTGCTCGGGTGTGTGAGGGAATGCTATTGTTTTGTTGAGGGCTGATTTAACCGACGCTCAATACAACACTCACATTCAGTACATGACATAATTGCTTCATTAATAAACATCGTATCACTATCAATAACGAGTGGTTTTATGTGTTCTAAAATCTCCACTTGATCGCAGTTGCATGTTCTAATCTTCTCCAACATTTTGAGACAGCTTTCATCTAATAATGATTCTGAGCATTTTAGAGCAAGGTTTTTCTCATCCAACATTGCAAGAAGTAGTTCTTTATTTATTTGTTCACCCTCTCTGAAGGTGATAATAAACTCTGTAGACCGCCTATCAGCAAAGATCAGATGGAGTTCTGTCTTGCCTTCGGGGCTCACCGTTAAAAAGTACTGAATCTGTTCACAGAGACGTTTCACTGGGTATAAGACATCACCGGGAAGACTCTTGGCACTTAGAGAGACAGTGGTCCAACCAACAACGATGAGTAGTATTGCTATTGCGATTGCACGCACGAAGGTTGGCTTTAGTGCAAATACTCTTCCAAGAGAAAATCTTTGTTGTGGCTGTACCACCGTGCGCACCTTTCTCACTGTCTCTTCAACCACTGCACCATCAGGTTCGGGCTTAGGGAGATCTTGAATCTCCTTGGCTAAAGACAGAAGTGGCTTCAGTTCCTCGCAGTACTCTGGGTATGCCTCTAAACAATCTTCTATACTCTTACCTTCTTTAATCTCAATGAGTAAGATGTCTAGCAGTTCATCAATCTTTGATTTCATGACCCTTCTTCCTGAAATAATTCCTCATCGATTTCAACGCCCTGAATTGGAGAAGCTTTATTGCACCAACTGATTTACCCATAACCTTTGCGATTTCATCATTGCTGTACCCCTCAATAAATTTCAAAAGAATTACCTGTCGCTGTTCTTCTGTTAGTGTCAGTAACCCCTGCCTCAATTTTTCCTTTGTCAACACGTCCTCGCTCACAGCAACCGATTTATCCGGTATTTCTCCAGGCATCTCTGAAAGACTCACTTCTGAACGCACTGCGCGACGCCGATACAGATCAATGACTGCATTTCTCGCAATTTTATATATCCAGGCATGGAAATTACCATTTTGCTTTTTTAGGGACTGAACCATTTTCAGAACGACCTCACTCGTTAAATCCTCAGCATCTTCACGATGACTGACACGATAGTAGATGTAGCGATAAATTCGTGGGTAGACATATCTGGATAATTGTTCCATTGCCACAGCATCATCATTCTTAGCACCCCCTATGAGTTTAGCGAGTTCAGCGTCGCTGATCTCTCTTTTCACTAATAGAGACGCAGATTCATTCATAAAGTTACGTACAACATTGATTTAAGAACTTTTCCTATTGATGACGCTATCTCCCGTTCCTGTACCTTGCCCTTACGCCGGCGATATATATCTGGAAATTCATCAAAATACGAAGATTTCTTATCCATCACCTATCTTGAGTATACTTCAGGACAGAGAGATGTCAAGATTGAGCGTCTGACAAATCACTATCTAGTATAGATGCACTCTACGCTGAGCTCTTGCTTTTAGTAGAAACGTTTGTATACTACTATAGGTAGCAATATCAATGAAGGGTGATAGTAGACAGATTATCGAATTAATCGAAAAGGCACTCAATAACGACGAAGATGCGTGCCAGAAAATCCTGAACCTCTATAAAGGAAGAATATTAAGCTATGTGTATCGAGTCGTGAGGAATTACCATGATGCAGAAGATATCACATTTGATACATTCATTAAGTGTTTTAGGTCATTGGCATCATTTGACCGCTCACGTTCGTTTTCCACCTGGCTCTTTACCATCGCCCATAATCAAACCATCGATTTCTTGAGAAAGAGTAAGCAGGAATATGAGTACTTCGATGAAAGACATGCAGTTCGGGACGACTTTGTCGAGAAGTATGAGATGAAGAAAAAGATTGAAAAGATTGATCGTGCACTCGCACAATTGCCTCCTCTTGATCGCGAATTGGTGGTTCTCTTTCACAGAGAAGAGTATTCATACCAGGACATCAGCGAAATCCTGAAGATTCCTGTCACCACCATTAAGACGCGTCTTCACAGGGCACGGAAAAGATTGAGTGAGCTGGTGCAGGAGAATGGGTGAAACTTTTCCCGATAGAATGCGTATTACCTAGTGATGAAGCACAAAAAGATTGAAAACCTGATCCAAAGACTCCTCGACCGTGAGGCAGATGCAGAAGAGAAGAGGCTTCTGCAACACCATCTGTCCCAGTGTGAGGAGTGTCGGCAATTTCATCAGGAAATGGTTCAGACCGAACAGGCATTGGGTGGGCTCATCGAGTTCTTTCCTCGGCAAGGGTTTAATGACCGTCTTCTGAAAAAACTCGGATTCAGACGACGGGTCCTCTGGAAGAGAGTTGCGCCGGTCTTTGCTGGTGCCTGGGTCGCTTCGCTGCTCGTTCTGATTCTTTCTCCCTGGCCATCACGTCTCATGAGCCAAGGCATCACGTCAGTACCTGCAGTAGTGCGATTCGTTGACAAGATAGAACTCATCGTATCAGCACTGAGCCATATAGTCATGCCGTTTGCAAAGGGTTCGGTCACTGGTGTGTACCCTATTATCGGGTTAATTTTCAGCATTTTCATGTTTTATTTCTTGGGTAAGACCCTACAAAAGGAGGCGAAATGCAAGGTTTGATAACATTATTAATTATCTTTGCACAGGTCTCAGGCCCTTCTGCCCTTGAGGCCTATGATAGTTCCCCACATGAGTCAATCGGACAAATGCCCGAAGTCGTGGTCACAGCACCACGGTATGAGAACGAAGATGATGAATGGGCTGGGCAAATGCCTGAAGTCGTAGTCCAGGCACCACGGTACGAAGATGATGCATGGGCCGGTTTGATGCCTGAAACAGTGGTCACGGCACCACGGTACGAGAATGAAGATGATGCGTGGGCTGGCATGATGATTGAGGTTGTTGTGGTCGCGGAGCACCCTCTACAGGGCGATGATGATTGGACAAAGATCGACCAGATACAGATCCCGACATTCAATGCCTCTTATAACCGAACAAGGTACGCTGCACCGGCACATCTGGCATACGATATTGAGTTCTCACCTGATTTCTCTCTTGCGGGCACGACAGTGAGTGGTGATTATCATGTTGCCGAGGGAGATACTATTGACGAAGACATCACGGTGAGTGGTGGTAATGCGGAGATTGATGGCGTAATTGACGGTGACCTTGCAGTCATGGGTGGTGAGGTCGATGTAAATGGCACTATCGACGGAGATGTCGCAGTCTTTGGCGGTAATCTCGACATTCTCGGTACTATAACGGGTGATGCAGCCGTCTTTGGCGGAAATGTGAAAAACAAAGGAATTATTGAAAACGATCTCTTGGTTATTGGTGGTACGGTCATACTCGATTCCGGTTCTGTTGTTAAAGGAAATATCAACATGGTCGGCGGTACTGTCGACCGTGACGAACATGCTGAGGTGCTCGGTGACATTGAATCAGTAGACATAGAGGCATTGGAAAAACTATTACCCCGCATCAGCAAAGTATTCAGATTACCTCGAATGATTCCCGGAGGCCCACGAATATTCCCCCGCATCATCTTTATTGGACTACTCGTTGTCGTGTATGTGTTCAATCTCCTCATACTTCTCATATTCCCAGGAGCAATCGACAGGGTCGCTCTTAAGGTAGAGAAGAGTGTGTGGGCATCGGTCGGCCTTGGTCTCGCCATGGAGATTCTCTTCATTCCGTTGATGGTCTTATTTGTGGTCTCAATAATTGGCATACCGCTCATGCTGTTACTTCCCTTCGCCGTCCTGCTCGCATTCATGTTCGGATTCTCATCACTTGCATTCGTTATTGGTGAGCGGGTCGCCAAGGGGTTTAGTTGGCAGTTAGAAAATCGTGTCGGTCTGTTCAGTCTCGGATGGATCTCGGTCATGATCATCCCGATCATAACCATCCTCATTGGTCCACCAATCATCGCTATCGGCATAGTCATTATGTACATTGCCCTGACTATAGGTTTAGGTGCAGTGATCTATGCGCTCATAAAGAGAAAGAATAAAGAGGGCAAGAAGTAATTTCTCCTTGAAACTCCCCTATCTGGGCTGGGTTTTGGATCCTATCCAAAACCCAGTTGCTTTTTATTGAATAGTGCGCATATCTGAATATAATAACTCAATGGGTACTGTTGAAGCAGCAAAACAGGCACTTGCACAAAAAGATCTTAAGAGGCTTGATGACCTCTGGACTGAAATGGTGTTGGATGAAACAGTACAACTCGATGATTTTTTCGCCGTAACAACAGAACTCAAGAGGTTACATGAGTCAAGGCGTGCCTTCATGCTCTTAGAGATGCTCGCCGCACATCTTGAGTCTCGTAAGAAATACAGAAAGGCGATTGATGTGTATAAGAATATGCTCTATCATACAAAGGACAACAATAAAATAAGAGCGAAATTAAATGATCTCTATAAAACCACATATGCACAGAGTGAACATCTCAACGAATACATAGAAATTTCCGGACTCAAGAGCGCACAGTCGGTCTTTAAGGCACTGGAAAAGCTGGATGAATTCCTCACATATGATAAAGGACGGTATTTTTACTTTGAGCGCTATGGTATTGGTGAGGTGACCGACGTATTGCCAACAAAAAGAGAGATAGTGATTGATTTTGAAAAAAAGAAGAGACATTTTCTCTCCATCAGTGTTGCTCGTGGACTGCTCACACCGATTCTAGAAAAGCACTATCTCTACATAAAACATAAAGATGCTGACACCTTAAAAGAAATGGCAGAGAAGAATCCTGTCGAACTCATAAAGCTGATGCTGAAGAGCTTTAATAAGCCGCTCACTGCAGCCGCTATCAAGGAGCATCTTAATGGCATCATTGAAAAGCAGCACTTGACTAAATTCTGGGAAAAGGTAAGAAAAGAGTTAGGGAAAGAACACGATATAAAAATCTCTGGGAGAATTCAGAAGACATACACATATCATGAGTCTGAATTCGACAAGACCGAAATGGAGATCATGGTATTTCAGAAAGCCTCTGAAAAGGAAAAGTATCTTCTTGCCGAAGCGTATGCGAAGAAGATGCCGATGGTCTTTGAGAAAATCATACCAAGACTGGTCGAAATTGGAAACAAGGCATATAAGAAGAAACCTGCACTGGCATTGGATATATTGATGCTGTGTGACGATATGCAGGTAAACGCTCAATTTTCCTATACGAGAGGTTCGATTCTCGAACAGACAGGTATTGAACAGATTGTCTCTAATCTGAATAATCTTGAACATCAGAAGCGTCTGCTCCGTGAGATAAAAGAGAAGAATCAAAAAGAGTGGCCAGAGATTTTTAAGAAACTACTCTTTACTGCTACTGAAGCAAAGCTCCTCGATGCAATCGAGGAATATCTACGTGCTGTTCCTGAAACATTAAAAGATATATACTACACAATCTTCTCGCTGCCCAAGCACTATCCACTGCAGTTTCAATGGATACTGAAGAAAATACAAACAGGCAACCTGCAAGAATACCTCAATATACGTTTTATTCCCAGATTGATAGAGAGTCTCAATTATGTTAAGGGTATTAAGGGAATGGTAAGTAGAATTTTGTCTCTCGATACATTTGACAATATAATAAAGGATGCGCCAGAGGATGATGCGCGACGCATCCTTGACACTATAAACAGTAGTACGGTTTTAGAGTATTATAAGAAAAAAGATTTATTGAAAATCATTCAATTCCACTTTCCACATCTCCTTGCCAGAGAGAGTGAGGTTATCTACGCTACTGAGGCAAGTCTCAAGAGCAAAAAGGAAGAGTTGAATAGAATCATTACTGTTGAGATACCAGAAAACAAAAAGGAAATCGGTCGTGCACGGGAGTTTGGTGACCTGAGTGAAAACTTCGAATACAAGGCAGCAAAAGAACAACAAGAGCAGCTCTATCAGAAATTAAGAAATCTTGAATCTGAATTAGCAAAGGCCCAGATTATCGACTCGTCAAAGGTGAACACCAAACACGTGGACATTGGTACAAAGATAACCCTAAAGAATCTTCAAGACGACACCGTGACCCACTACACAATACTCGGCAGATGGGATACTGACCTTGAGAAAAATATCATCTCAAATGAAGCTCCGCTTGCACGGTCTCTACTCGAAAAAGTACGGGGCGATGAGGTGACAATCAATAATGTTCCGTATGGGATTATTGAAATCGAAAAAGGTATTTAATAATGTCAAATAATAAACACCAAATGACAAACAAAATTCAAATGCCAAATATCAAACAAATATCACGAAAGAAACAGAGCTTCTCTTCGTAGACTTGAACACATCAATAAACTAAACCATTGTAGAGCAATTCACGTCAAATATAATGTAAGGAGGAAGATATGAAGAAAATACTCATAATCGCGATCGCCATTCCTCTATTACTGTTTGCAAAAGAGGAAACTATAGGCTATCTCGGCGTCGGCATTGCCGAGCTGAGCGAGGCAATGAAGATGGCTTTGGACATAGAGCACGGAATCCTCGTCGATAAGGTATATGAAGAATCACCAGCAGAGAAGGCCGAAATAAAAGTAGGTGATATTATCTTTGAAATCGATGCTGAGAAGATAACCAATTATGAAACGCTCAAGCAGGCAGTTGCAGCGAGACCCAATGAGAAGGTGAGAATACAAATCTATCGAGCAAAAAAGAAGATCACAAAAAACGTTGAGCTTGGTGAGAAAGAGGAGAAAAAGATAAAAATATGTGTGCCTGACATCGAAGTGGATATACCGGACATCGAAGGGCTCAAAAAAATGATCATTATTGACAAAGAGAAGCTCAACGAAGAACTCGAAAGACTCAAAGAAGAACTCGAACAATTAAAACTTGATTTGAAAGAATTAAAGGATAAGTATAAAAAATAGACATTATTTTCTAAACAAAAGGGCGTTGACATCTACTTTTCTGTAATTATACTCTGACATATGGACATACAGAGATTTACAGAAAAGGACCATTCACAGTGGGAGCAATTTGTTACTCATGCAAACAATGGAACGATCTTCCACTACCTAAAGTTTCTGAGTTATCATCCACGAGGACGTTTCCGAGAGTATCATCTCATCATACGGGAGCACGGAAATATCATCTCCCTCTTCCCTGCAGTCAAGGAGGACAAGACCATCATATCACACAAAGGTGCTTCTTATGGTGGCTTCGTCTTCAAGGACGGGATAGGCATTCATAAAACATACCTCATTGTCGAGCATATGCTCGCCTATTTGAGAGACCATGGATATCAGAAAATCATTCTCACCCAACCGCCGCTCATCTATTACAAAGAGCCAAATCAGTATATCGATTTCGCCCTGCTCAAGAATGGTTTCCACTATCGGAAGCGAGAGATAACCGCAGTAATTCCCCTCGATTGTGGCGAGCCGCTGGTGACATTCCATGCCGATGCACGCCGCTCGACCAAGAAGGCAATAAGAGAAGGAGTGCATATCTCAATCTCAGATGACTACAAAACATTCTACAAAATCCTCAAGCGAAACCTCGGTATGCGGCACAACGTATCTCCCACCCACACCCTCCATGAATTACTTAAATTGAAGAACCTATTTCCTGAAGATGTTATCCTCTTCGCTGCTCACCTCAGGGAGAAGATGATTGGCGGCATTGTCATCTTTGTGACCAACCCACGGGTGATCATCGCGTTTTATATCAGCCATGACAACAGGTTTCAGGCCTACCGACCAGTCAATCTCCTCTTTTATGAGGTAATAAAATGGGGACGAAATAGAGGTTTCCACTACCTTGATTTGGGCACATTTACCTTAGACATGGAACCGAATTGGGGACTCGGTAGGTTCAAAGAGAACCACAATGCACGGGGATTCCTGAGGGATAGCTACGACATCAGCCTATAATGAAGTTATTCGACGTTAGGGGGGTCAGGCCTCACATCACAGTATGAGGCCTGACCCTACAAACCACCTGACCCCAGAGGAACTAGTGTGAAGAATTCAGACGTTATTAAGTTAGCTCATGGTTCTGGTGGACTCCTCACTAACCGATTGATGAGGGATGTTGTCTTAAAATATTTCAAAGATAAAACAGTAAAGCGCCTTGAGGATTCTGCTCAGTTGAATATAGAGAGCAGAGATATCGCCTTCACCACAGATTCTTATGTCATCGATCCGATATTCTTTCCTGGTGGCGATATCGGAAAACTCGCAATCTGTGGAACGGTCAATGACCTTGCGATGCAAGGAGCCATCCCGAAACATATCTCATTCTCATTAATCATTGAAGAGGGATTTCTCTTGAAAGATTTGGAAAGGATTATCAAATCAGCATCCCAAGCTGCAATGAGGGCAAAGGTCAGGGTCGTGTGTGGTGATACGAAGGTTGTTGAAAAAAGCAAGGCAGACAAGATCTTCATCACAACATCGGGGATTGGTATTATCAAGATAAAACTCGGTAAAGAGAAAATACGGATCGGCGACAAGATCTTGGTAAGCGGTACGATTGGAGACCATGGCATTGCAGTCATGAATCAGCGATTAAACCTCGGATTAAGGGCGAATCTGAAAAGCGATGTCGCGCCATTAAATTTAATAACAAATAGACTGCTCCCATTTAAATCATCTATTCACTGTATGCGTGACCCAACACGCGGAGGTGTTGCCTCGGTACTCAACGAGACCGTTGATGGCACTCGCTATGGCATAATGCTTCGAGAGGGTGAGATTCCCATTAAAAGAGAGGTTATTGGTGCTACTGATATACTTGGCATTGATCCACTCTACGTTGCCAATGAGGGTAAATTTATTGCTTTCGTAGCTCACAATGTAGCAGAAAAAGTCCTAAAAAAAATAAAGTCCCATCCATTGGGTAAGGACGCGGCAATCATCGGCGAGGTGGTAAAAGAACCACGAGGTGTCTGGCTTAAGACGAAGATCGGCGGTGTCCACCCTTTGTTGTTGTTAGAGGCAGAAGGTCTACCCCGCATCTGCTAGTTCGGTGGGGTCAGGTCTTGCAATCAAACATTTTGTTCTGTCCATTGTCCTTTGTTCGTCACTCAATCTCTCTTGACTGATCAGACGTTAGTGGGGTCAGGCCTCACATCACAGTATGAGGCCTGACCCCACCGATGAGGCCTGACCCCACCAGCCTTGACTTCCTACACAGCGCGGTTATAATTCCCGTACATTATGTGTCTTTCAAAGGACTATGATGAGCTATTCATGCAGAGAGCCATCTCCTTGGCTAGAAAGGGCTGGGGAAGGACTGGTGTAAATCCATTAGTTGGCGCAGTCGTCGTAAGAGACAACAGAATTATCGGTCAGGGGTTTCACCGAAAGATGGGAGAGGCACATGCTGAGGTCTGCGCTCTCACCGATGCCGGAACCAGAGCGCACAATGCTACACTCTATGTAAACCTTGAACCGTGCTGCTGTGTTGGACATACCCCACCGTGCGTAGAGGCAATCATCGCTGCCAAAATAAAAAGGGTGGTCATCGGTATGATAGACCCCAATCCTGCAGTCAATGGGATGGGTGTTGAGATTCTTAAAAACAATAACATTGCCGTAGCACTTCATATGCTCGAACTGGAGGCAAAGAGATTAAATGTGTGTTATGAGAAGTATATTACTACAAGGATTCCTTACATCATTGTGAAGGTAGCAACATCAAAGGATGGTAAGATATCAAAATTCAAAGAAAAGTATATAACGTCTGAACCATCCAGAAGATTTGTCCATTCTCTCCGCAGTCAGGTGAGCGCAGTTCTGGTTGGAATAAATACCGTCGTTGCAGATAATCCATATTTGACTGACAGACTCGTGGGCAGAAATAATCCTGCACGCGTCTTGATTGATCCGCATCTCAAGATATCTCTGAAATCTAATTTCTTGAAGCCGGGCAGCCGAAAGATCATTGTTACCAGTCGTGAAAATGACCCGAGTAAGATAGAACAATTGATTGCACACGGCGCTGAGATCATTCTCTTTGAGGGCGAATTCTTTAAACCGCAGGAAATTGTCCAAAGGCTTGGTCTGTTAAATATTGCGTCGCTCTTGGTTGAAGGTGGAGGCGAAATCTTCTCCCAATTTTACAACGAAAAACTATATGATGAGCTCTATCTCTTTATGGCACCGCATGAGACTGGTCAGGGATTGGCACTTGCAGATAATATCCTCAATGAAGTCCGCTCAAAAGACGTGACACCATTAAAAATAGAGGAGGATTTGTTATACCATGTTTACCGGAATCATTGAAGAAAAAGGGAGAATTTCAAAGATAATACCAGGTAAGGCGCACAGTATACACATTCAATCCAACCTCGAGAATAGACAGGGTGACAGCATTGCAATACAAGGTATCTGCCTCACGGTGACCAATGTCGGTGAAAAAGAATTCGTCGTCGAGGCGATGCGGCAGACTGAGAGAATCACTACACTGTCAGGCTGGCGGGTAGGCGACTATGTCAATCTTGAGCGGGCATTAAAGATAGGTGACCGTATTGGAGGACACATCCTCTTAGGCCATGTTGATGAACTCTCCACATGTATACGTATTAAGACCAATGAATATTTTTTTCGAATTGCTCCAAAGAGTAGAAAATATCTGATCCCGAAGGGGTCGATCGCCATTGATGGAGTGAGTCTGACTGTGGCGAGCATTTCCAAGAATATATTTTCGGTCTCATTAATTCCATATACGCTCAAGACGACAACACTCGGCAATCTCAAGACCGGATCGTTTGTGAATATCGAATATGATTATCTTGCAAAAATACTCACAGATAGAATGGCTTAAAGTCAACTCCGGTTTCTTTTTTACCCTTCATCGCAATCTCTTCTAACTGAGCCGGGAGAACCCGTTCTATATGTTTGTTC
>Ga0209427_10000815_pt1 | contig 34397 bp, 29 predicted proteins | sample DeeMarSWOR136_30_FD_187465 | JGI IMG/M metagenome (GOLD analysis project Ga0209427, IMG submission 187465) | Marine sediment microbial communities from White Oak River estuary, North Carolina - WOR-1-36_30 (SPAdes) (version 2) | ecosystem: Environmental > Aquatic > Marine > Intertidal zone >...
AAGCCGAGAGCGTGCACAATCCCGCTGGCCCAACCGGCCGGCTTACCCTTATTGATCGGCAAACCAGCCTCGCAAAGCTCAATCGCCATCTCCTCGCAAAAATGCCGGTAGTCATTATTGAGGTGCTTCTCGCAGAACGCATCTGTCAGCTTGACGATTGTTGTGAAAGCCTGCTTAACCTCTTTTGGAACACTCATCGTAACTCCTTTTCTGAAATACAATTAGTTTTTATCTTTTTCTTATCATCTACAAACTTCCCTGCCGGCCCACGAGTCGTAAAATAATACCGCAAGCCAAATCACAAGCGATAACTTTCATATTCAAAATAAGAACAATCTGCTATAATGTCAACAGACATTACTAAGGCAACCGGGACAACTATGGTTAGCAAAGAACAAATCACCGCTGTAAGCAACGGATTATTGGTGCGAGCTCCCGCCAAAATCAACCTCAGTCTGCTCGTAGCCGGCAAGCGTCCGGACGGTTTCCACGAAATAGAAACGGTAATGGCCAAGGTGGACTTCTATGACGAAATCCTCATCGAACAGGGCCCAAAAGGCAGGATTGAGCTTGTCTGCAACGGGCTGTATCCGTCACCGCCGGGAAAGGAAAATCTCGTCTACCAGGCCGCTAAACTGCTGCTGAATAGCTCCGGTGAGTTGGCCGACATCAAAATCACGCTGACGAAGAATGTCCCTGCAGGCGCAGGCTTAGGCTCGGCAAGCAGCGATGCAGCCGCGACCCTTATAGGTATCAACCAATACCTTGATTTCGGTCTGCCCAATCGCCAGCTTGCGAAACTGGCAAAGCAATTGGGCAGCGATGTAGCCTTTTTTCTTGATGGGCCACTGGCATTTTGCACCGGAAAAGGCGAAAAAATCAAAAAATTAGCGAAAAAATTTAACTTTCTGGCTATGTTAATACTTCCAAACGTAAGTGTTTCTACAAAAAAGGTTTACGCCAATTACAGGCATAATCAGCCCCTCTACGAAAAGCTCAATACTCAAATAAACGGCTATATCCAAAAAAACAGGATTGATTTAGTGTCGAAAATGTGCGTAAATATGCTTGAAACAAGCTGTTTCAGTTTATATAAAGAGCTTGCTGAGCTAAAAGGTGAAATTGAGTCGTTAGGTATAGGGCCTTTGTGCCTGAGTGGAAGTGGTTCGGCAATGTTTTGTATGATGGACGGCACCGATGAAGAAAGAGCCGGTGAAAACGCACGCAAACTCAAGCAACAAGTCGGTTGCAAAAGCATTATCGTGAAGAACAATAGATGGTAAACTTTTAAGCGAGGCAAAGAAAATGGAAATCAGTGAGGTCAGAGTCAAATTAGTAAACAACAAAGATGACAGATTAAAAGCTTTTTGCTCAGTAACGATGGACAATGAGTTCGTGGTTCGCGACATCAAGGTCATCGAAGGCACCGGCGGTTATTTTGTCGCTATGCCTTCGAGAAAGATGAGCGACCATTGTGACAAATGCGGTGGCAAAAACCATCTCAGAGCCAAATTCTGCAATAATTGTGGAACAGCACTTTCTGAAAACCGGGCAAAGAAGGATTTCAAAGGCAGAATGAAGCTGCACGCCGATATCGCCCATCCGATAAACGCAGAATGCCGGCAAAGAATTCAGGAAAAAGTTATAGCCGCCTTCAAAGAAGAGCTGGAAAAATCAAAGCAGCCGGGCTATAAGCCGATTGAGATGGATGAGCCGGACGATGATATTCCTGAAGTAATTTCGTAGTTAAAGGGACCCTATTATGCAGTAAGGTCCTCAAGCACCTTATCGAGGGCAATATCCAATCGCTCATTGAGATTGTATTTACCTTCGGTAAGCTGCCGGCGGACGTTAAGAACCTTCTCCGTGCGAACTTCCGGCAGCGAAGCAATCTTATTTAACACTTGGCCAATGGGCGTAGTGCTGATATTTTCAAGTATCTGCTCCATAATCAAATCCTCATCTGGAGCTAAGCTCTCATCGGCAGGACTTTCCTGTCGATTCTGCCCCCCAAAGCGGTCGCTGGAATCAAAATCCGGCATTTGAACTACCCTGACGGAACAGCTACTGACAAAAGAATCCATCCTATTGTCCCAGAGCGTAAAACCACTATATATTGTATACCCCCTAAATCCATTCGAGGGCCAAAACAACTTTGCAATATTGTTATCGACAGGAATGTGCGAAAAACTTTAGAAAAGTTTGCCCCTGCTCGTCGCTGGCAGGGGTGCCTAAAAAGCATAACATTACACCAATTTTTGATAAAAATATAGCATATTAGTACTAAAAAACAAGCTTTTACAAAAACTTTTTTCATATAAAAATCGGCTAAAGTGGGCTAACTGGGAAAGCCGGGCAATATACTATATATAGTGATAGCCAAAATTAAGAAAATAAAACCAGAAATGGTAAAATTGAATTTGCGGGCGAGCTGCAACCGGCCGGTTTTAATAGTAATATTTGAATTCCAAATCCACATCCCATTTATTAGGAAAGCCCACCTTTTTCTTGAGTTTTTTGAGCTGCACACACTCTAAATCTGCCCAGCGAAGTTGAATCGTCGAGAGAAATTTGGCAAAGTTCGTTATGCTAACATCCTTTAGACCTACAGTGGCGGTCTGGCTTTTCTTACCCCGTCTGGTAATAATCGGCCCGGAACTGAGTGTGTAATTGGCCGATGGGATTCCACAAAAACTGGCGACCCTGTCAACAGCACTGACATAAGCAAATTCAGCAGGCGTGCTGTTCGCATCAGCAAATTCGAGTCGATCCGGGACAAGGGTTAAAATCTCTAACATTATGTTTTGGGCTTCGGTATAATCGTCCCTCTCACTCTTTGCGCTGCGTTCTGCACCCGGTAAATATACACCCCATACCAATAACGGCCACAGAGCAACCACGATTGGAACGAGTATATAATATAAGGTCGGATTCTTATATATGTCTTTCATATTCATAAAGCGGTTCCTTAACTATTTCGGTACCACCGTTATGCTGAAATGGTCACGCCTGTCCTTTGCGTAGACACGCTCTTTCGAAATCTCCATCTTCTCCTTGATTGCGTTGAACAATCTTCTCGTATTTCCACGACTGGAGGTATCGCCCACTATACTAATATTACTTGTAATAGAGACCGAATCGATGTTTAAATCTGTCTGCGCTGCGCATTTATTAAACGCCTCGAGCACCAGAGTCAATCTTACCGACACGGATTCTTTATCTGATGGTCCGCTTTCTTTTTTGATGCGTCTTAACTCGGTTTCAAGTTTGCTTTTTGCGGAGCTAAATTTAGCCGGTGGTGTTTTACCGAACATCACTTCCGAGTAGTCTGCTGCTAATCTCTTAAACAGTTCGTTCCGGTCTTTGTTTATTTTCAATAATTGTGATTGAAAATACACGCCGACGGCAAGCGCAAGAATAGTAACAGATACTGCCGCCAACTTCAGTGCTTTTTGAAGCCGCAGCTTTTTACCCTCATAAGGCATAAAATCGCTGCGGAAATTTATGCTTTGCACCTTTTCCAGATGAGCCAGAGCCGCTCCATAGGCGATTGTAAAATCAACCGGGTCGGCACAATCGGCCAACGTCTGTGGTTCGATTCCAACAGACTGAAGCCAATCAACACCACCAACTTCGATACCCAGCCTTTCACCAAGCTGCTGATAGTTTACAGAGCCGGTGGAGTCGAAAACTTTAAGGCAATTTATCACCTTGCGTGTTTCAACTAAAGCGGCGGTAACAGATACTTCCCTTGCGAGCAGTTCGGTTCTGGCCCGTGTCGGGCCGATCAGGAATGCTCGCACAACCGATGCTTTTTGCGCTCCCTGCTTATCTCCGGATGGGATAACAAAATAACCGTTCCGGCGGGAAAGTGCACAGAAGAAAGGATGCAAATCGTCGGGCAGGGACATATTTTGCCGGATAAACCTTGACAGACAGCTAACATCCGGCTCTATAGATACGGGGTCAATATTATACTGCTGTAAAGAAAGAATAACATCCGACAATACTTTTCGCTGTGCAGTAAAAACGGTTAGAGCCGAGCCGGTCTGGTCACTTGAATTTATTTCGAAAGCTATCGCAACGTCGGTCACATCCGTGGCAAGGGCTTCCTCTGTATCAAACCTGATGGTCGCAGCGATTTGTTTCGGCTCACCAAACTCGCTGTGAACATTATGCTGCATAAACATGGCACAATCCAGAGCCACTGCAACTTCGGAGAATTTCAACTCTCTTTCGGCGCAACCGCGGGCAATAAGATCTGCAAGCACCTGCTGGTTTTGCCCCTCCTGCTCTTGAACAGCGACGCTAAAGCAGCCCAGGGCATTTCCGCTCCGGCCTTGTGAATCAAGGCAGACCACGGTCGCGGCCCCTTTGCTTAAATAAATTCCCAGGTAGTTCTGAGGTTCCACTTCGAGCAAACTCCTAAAAACCGGCATCTCAGCCGGAAATTACGGCAACCCTCTCTATTTTTTTGCCGTTTTTCGTTATCGCTATAATAGCTGACGCCTTCGCCACCCCACTTACCGCAGTTACCTTAATCGTGAAAAATGTGCTGGCAGTCGTGATATATTCTTCGCACTTCTCAATCGCAGGAGTATACTGAAACAGCGCTTTCTTCAAATCTTCTATATTCCTAAAAGGCTTTATGCGTCTTTGCTGTATAATTTCTTCGGCGATTTCATCAGCGTCACCGCCGAAAGTAAAAGCAGCCTCTAAGACATGTCGTGGTGCGGTATTTATATTAACCTTTCTCGAGCCCCACCTTCCCATATACTTAAGAGCCGATTCTTTTCTGCGCTCACTAATTATAGTTGGTCTGGCAAGGACTTCTGTGTCAATCAGCGAGCTGTGAAAAAGTTTTGCATAATCGGCGAGCTGTGCCGAGACGGGTATCCTCGTTCTTGTTGTCCGAACTTGTGTAGTTCTGGTCCTTCTTGTACGTGTGGTCGTTCCCAGGCCGGTGCTCGTGCTTATTGGCGTTCTTTCAACTTTCGTTATGGACGTGAGGTTAAGCTTGAACGGTTTTATCTCACTTATTTGCTTTAGCTGGTCTTTGAGCTTATCAATCTGAACTTCATTTATATCCATCCATTCGCAGAAGGTTTCGAAGCTCGCCACGGCTTCCCGGCGGACGTCCTCATCGTCCAGCATCGCCCAACCGATAGGGTATTTTGCATTTTCGTCTTCAATTTCAATTCTAACCGTGGCAGGGCCAATCTCGAACTCAACTGGCTCGGTTATAAACGGCCAAGCCGGACCATAAGGACCACGTATCGTCAAAGAATTAGGTTCATTAATGTCGGTAATACCACCAAGCTCATTAACATCATTAAAATCGGTAATTTTGCTAAATTCATTAATATCGGTAAAATCGTTACTGCCTCTAATATCGTTGTCATCACTAATACTCTCGAGCGGGCTCAAATTCCTTTCTGCCGCCCACTCGGCCAAAAGTTCCTCGTATTCCTCGTCACTAAGGATAAATAAATCGGAAAAATCCGGCTCATTCGGACGGGCAATCAGCACCGGCTCGTTGATATCTTGCAACGTCGCAAGGGCATATTTCACCGCCGAGTCGCAACCGTAGCGGGCAGATTGATAATCTATGATATACCGGTCCCGGTGACGCCGGGCGGCGATACGACTGCTCAAGGTATAACCCAGTGTCGAAAGCACAATCAATAGCACCAACGTCACTAAAAGCACAATCCCCGGGCGGTTTCCGGTACCGTAGCTGTTTAGACCTTCTTTACTCACTGCTCTTGGCTTCCTCTATTCTCGCTCTTCTCAATCTATCCTTACTGTTTTCTTGCTCATTCTTACTCTTGCTTTCCTCATCTTCACTTATTACTTCCTCGTCCTCGCTTATGACTTCCTCGTCCCCGCTCATGACTTTCTCATCCTCACCCCCGACTTCCTCATCCTCTTTTTTTACGAATATAAAACTGATTTTTCTGGTTCTATCGACAGCTATTGTTCGCGTGATTTTTTCCTCATCCGGGACATCCAAATCACCGGCTACCGTCTTAAAGGGCTCGGCAAAAGAAATAGTAACAACAATACCCTGAGGCGGTGAGCCGCTCCATCTATCTGAAAGATTTTCGCCCCTTAGAACCTGTATCTTGAAATAAGTAATGCCGGTGCAAATCGGCACAAAAGGATACCCTTTTTCCCAATCTTGTCTCCGTTCATCAAGCAGTTTATCCTCCAATCCGAGTCCACTGTGGCTTCGGTATAAAGCCAGGCTGTCGGTGTCATAGTCATAGCTGGTCTGCCAAATGATTTCTTCAAATGTCTGCGGCTTACGCTCCTTATCGAAATAATTTTTTAGAATCGTCAGTCTGGCGGTCGGATAAAGATTGTTAAGTTTATTCTCAATAACAACTTTCGTATCAGAGCCGGACGCAATTATTCTGTCGAGGTCTTCGGCGATATGCTGCAGGACCTCAGAGGGCAATCGCAAGTTATCAAGCTTGCGCGTAATTGCAGCAGCAGAGCGTCCGGCCTGGCTGTAAATACCGAGCACCGCAACCAAAACCATCGCTCCTATCATCAGTGCTGCGAGCACCTCAGTCAGCGAAAAACCACGCGTCTCTACGGATGTATTAAAAGTTTTTTTCATAATTATCCGGTGAACATCTTTTTACAACGCATCACAAAATGGAAAACCTCGCACGCCATCAAATTTTAACGCTTAGCGTACCGGCTATAACCATCCGCTATCAATTAAATAATCCCTCTATGAGTTCCCGAGGGAAACCCATTTTAATAAGCTCCTCAAGGGTGTACCCGCCTACCCTTTTTACACGAGGCTCCTCCATCGGGCCCTGTTGGTCTTCCGTGCCCGGCGTATCTTGTTCGCTCTTCTTAGGCTGTCTCTTTGTTGGGTCTATTATGTACGCATCAACTTTCGCCTGCCAGCGCCTATCTTCAATGCTCGGATTGCCATCATTGTCTATATATAGGTCAAGCTGATTCTTAATGTAATAGCCATCTTTTGTCTTTAGCATACCATTCTCAACCCACTGCCGGATAGTTTCCTTGTCGACACCGGCGTATTCGGCAGCTTCTTCCTCAGTTTCGATAATCTGCTCAGCCAACAGCTCATCCTCTTCTTGCTGCTCTTCAAGAATTTTACGCACATCTTCCTTTGACACATTCGTCAGCCAGTTCGTTAGTTCAACCGTTTGCACTTCATTATCTATGTCGGTATACTCGGCCGAGCAAACCGCCTGAATCCACATCCGCGAGGTCAATGGCTCATAAAACGTCTCAACAACGGTTTGCCATTCAATGTCCGGATACTTATCACTGACGCCGTACTCAACCATCTCCTTAAGTGAATCACTGGTTAGAAGAGCTTCCATATTCTCTCTTGCAACTTCAAAGGCCCGCATTCGCATCGCCGAATCTGCCGCCGAGACCATACATCGGCTTATAACAACCAATATGCCTGAACTGACAAGCCCCAGTATAATGACAGCAGCCACAACTTCCGGCAAGCTAAAGCCCTTATACATTGTTAAAGCAGATAACAGATTTTTTTTAGAACGGCACATCTTCTTTAGCCCTCGGCACTAAAAGTTCGACATCACCTTCTCTCAACGTGATAATTCTATTGATTCGGTTGACCACAACCGAATATGGCTTCTGTTCTCTGTCGAAGAGGACGATTTTTCCGCCGTATTGCCAACCCGCATGTCCGGCCCGGAATTTTGCCTGGCCTTCATTGGTCCAGTCCTCATCGTCAAACTCAACATAAGCAACCCAGCAATTATCGCTAAAATAATTATTGACAATAATCTCTTCTTCCAGAACCTCTGATAAATCAGGCGAAGTAATCTGTCGAAGCAAATAGCTTTGTTCCGTCAAATCGATAATAACTTCGTATCTTCTATCGCTCTCGGCTGCGGCACTTGCAGCCATTTGCATTGTCGAGACAAGCTCCTGGGCCTGTGCCTTAAACGTGCCCCTTCGCAGTACTCCCAAAAGACTCAACTGCGCCAAAAGGACAAACAGAGAAATTACCACAACCGCCACTATTGTCTCAGTCAGGGTAAAAGCCCGGATGCGTGAATGAGTGTGAGCATCAGCGCATTGACGCATTTTCGCGTTCACGCGTTCCCGCATATACGCATCAGTCAGCATCTGTGCTGAGTAAGTCGTCCTCTGTACCTTCTTCGCCATCAGGACCACAACTCCTAATTTCAAATTGCTTGCCGCTCTCAGGAAAAGGGTTGTAAATGAACTCGTTTTTCCAGCCGTCTTTGGGTATTTCAGTTTCTTCCAGATATCCGTCGGGGTCGTAACCTTCGATGTCGCCCATAGACTCGACAAGTATCTGAAGGCCTTCTTCTTCGGTTGGGAATCGCTGCGTGTCCATAAAGAAATGCTGAACCGCCGTATGAAGAGTCTTTAAATTGGCCTTGGTGGTTGCGAATTTTGCGTTCTCTATCTGCTTCAATACCTTTGTACCTACGAGAGTGGCAAGCAGGCCGAGGATAATCAGCACGGCCATAAGCTCGACCATCGTAAAACCTTTTCTGACAGTTTTCTTTCTTCTTTTTTTCATCTCTATTCAAACTCCTAAAGCAATTTTGTCATTCCCGTGAAAACGGTAATCTCGACTATTTTTTCGTCTATACTTCTTTATATGGATTCCTGCCTGCGCAGGAATGACATTTTTAGTCGCTTAAAATTTTAACGCTGAAACTTCCAAAATCGGCAATATGGTTGCATAAGCAATTACGCCAACTATTGCAGCCATAATAATTATGATAAGCGGCTCGACCGCAGCACTTAATCTTTCTATAACTACGTCGGTTGAGGCCTCGAGGTTTTCGCTGATATTTTTAAGCATCGTCTCCAGCTCGCCGCTTTTTTCTCCAACGGTAACCATATGGGCAATAGCAGGGTCGATGACACCGCTGTCTCGCAGCGGCGTTGCAATATCGGCGCCGGCGAGAATCCTCTCACGCGACTGTTGGACGGCTCTTTTCATAAGACTGTTGCCGGTAACCTCAGCAACGACCCGAAGAGACTCAGCCATTGCAAGCCCCGAACTAAGAAGCGTCGAAAGAGTAGAGGCAAAACGCGCAACAACACGCTGCTTTATAAGAGGGCCAAATAACGGCAGGGACAGCAAAAACCTGTCACGCAAATATGCGCCGCGCTGCGTTTTAAGAAAACGCTTAAGGCCCCATACAATTCCGGAAACTACCGCAATAACAATCAGCAGGCGCCAACTGGTCAGCACATTACCTACGCTCATCAACTGCTGTGTAATCCAGGGCAATTCCTGCCCTGTGCTTTTAATCTGCTCACCTATCTTCGGGATGACGGTCGTTGTCAAAATAATAATCGCCGCGATGCAAAATAAAATTAGAACCATCGGGTATATCATTGCCGTAATTATCTTCGATTCGACCCGCCGGCGCTTTTCCATAAAATTGGCAATGGTCGTAAGACTTTTTCCCAAACTGCCTGTAACCTCACCAACACGAATCATGCTTACATATATGACATCAAAATAATCGCTGTAATCTGTTAGAGCATCGGTAAATGACTCGCCGGTGACAACACGGTCGCGAATGTCGGTAATGGCGTTTTTGAATCGTACATCTGACGCTTGTATAGCAAGGACCGAAAGCGCTTCGGTCAGCTTAATTCCCGAATTAAGCAGCGTGGCCATCTGCTTGGTAAAATCAATTAGCTGGGTTTTGCCGCCCCTGGAAAAAACTGAAAACAATCCGGCTCTGCCCTCGGCACCGGAGCCGACCTCTGTGATTGACGCAGGATGAATACTCCGCACTCTCAATTGTTTTCGCGCGGCGTAAGAGCTCTCAGCGGTAATCGCGCCTTTGACTTTTTTACCGTCTGCTGCTATCGCTGTATAATAGTATCTCGGCATAACTAAAACCAAAAACTAAAAGTCAAAAAGTTAAAAACGTTAATTTAAAATTTCACACTTTCTTTTCAATTACACACTGTGGTTCTGCGTTTTCCGCTTTACATTTTACATTTTTACATTACGTCCGCCTGTGTTACTCTCGATACTTCAGCTATAGTTGTTATGCCGGCAAGAACCTTTCGCGCCCCGTCCATTCGCAGGGTCTGCATCCCCGCATCAAGGGCAAACTTTTTTATTGTACCGGCAGTCTCCCTTTTGTATATCAGGTTCTGGATTTCTTCACTAATGAGCATCATTTCGTAAATACCAGTTCGGCCTCGAAAACCGGTCTGAAAACATTTTTCACACCCTTCTCCGACAAAGAACTTTCCGCCGCTGTCAGGGGCCACCTCGCCGAGACCAAGCTCTCTCAATTCGTGTGGCGTTGGCTCGACCACCTTCTTGCAATCCGGACACACCTTTCGAACTAATCGTTGAGCAATTATAGCAATCAAGGACGAACTAACCAGATACGGCTCTACACCCAAGTCCAAAAGCCGGCTCACCGCTCCAGCCGAGTCATTCGTATGCAGCGTGCTGAAAACCAAATGCCCCGTCAGCGAAGATTGTATCGCCATACGGGCGGTCTCGATATCTCGAACTTCACCGACCATTATAACATCCGGGTCCTGACGCAACACGTGCCGAAGCGACGTTGCAAAGGTCATGCCTTTTTTGCTGGCAACCTGAATTTGACTGATGCCTTCAAGCTGATATTCGATGGGGTCTTCTATGGTTATAACATTTTTCTCGGCTGAATTAATCCTGTTAAGGCAGGCGTAAAGCGTGGTGCTTTTTCCGCTGCCCGTCGGTCCCGTTACGAAAATAACCCCGTGAGAGCGGTTCAGCAAAGAATCAAATTTCTTCAAATCGTCCTCCCAAAGCCCCAGCTCGTCCAATCCGAACAAACCGGTGCTTTTATCGAGCAGTCGCAAGACACTGCGTTCGCCGTAGCTGGTCGGCACGGTGCTGATACGCAAATCGACTTCACGCTGGCCAAGGCGAACACTGCATCTACCGTCTTGTGGAAGCCGGCGCTCGGCAATATCCATACCGGCCATAACCTTGATACGAGAGATAATCAACGACAGAACATTCCTGTTCAAACTCAGAGTGTCATATAAAATTCCGTCGATACGATAGCGAATCTGAATTTTTGTCTCGTAAGGGTGAACGTGAATGTCACTGGCCCTTAGCTGCAAAGCACGAAAAAGAATGTCATTGACCAATCTGATAACCGGCGGGCGATTCACCACGTCAAGCAGGTCATCCGAAGTCGCCACTTCATCAATAAGCTGGTCGAGATTTTGCGAATCAAGCTCTTCGGCAACCTCCTCGATGACCGTCGTCCTCTGCTCGTAGGCAACATCGATTACAGAAGTAATAGCAGCGCGAGTAGATACTGCCGCCTTGACGGGCAAGCCGACCATCTTCGAGACATTATCCAGAGCATTTGAATCCAACGGCCTGGATAAAACCACCGTAAGTTCACCGTCACTGCCTTCGGTCTTTATCCCGATAAGGTAATGGTGCTGAGCGTAGGTTGCAGGAACAGCTTCTATGAATGCCACAGGGACGGCCTTTGGAGGTATTTCCGGCAGAAACTCCCAGCCAAGGGCTGCGGCAAAGAGCTTCAAAACCACATCTTCGGTAAAGTAAGGGCAGCCAAGCAAAAGCTCATCAAGGCGCAGGTTCTGTTCGTTGTTTTCTTCGAGAAATTTGGCCAATTGCTCAGCGTCAACCAATCCCGTCCGCTTAGCGGTTTGTATCAACAACTCTTTCATATATCGTTTAGAGTACAGTATTTAGCATCTGGCGCCCAGTCTTTTTTATTCGCTGCCCGCCGTCAACGATTTTACTTATCCACTTCAAGGACTTGCATTGGGTCCATCGGCACAGATTTTATACCCGGCCAATCCTCGTATTTCTGCATCTCTTTTTCGTGTCTTTCGAATTCCTTTCGGTTCTGCAGTGATATTGTTTCTGTGTTGCGAACGCCCGTCACTTCTTCGCGGTCAGGCTCCAGCACCTGCAATGGATCTATCGGTTTAGGCTTTAAGCCCGGCCAATCCTCATATTCTTGCATTTCTCTTTCATACTGCTCGAACTTCTCGCGATTTTCCTGTGAGGCTACTTTTATGTCAGACCTGCCGGGAGTCTCTTCACCAGGCCTTAGAATATTGGCCTTGACAAAAACGTAAAGTTTACTCTGGTCATCCTTATTGGATATGCTTCTAAATAGTCCCCCCACCAACGGAATATCCCCAATCAGCGGAACTTTGCTTCCACCTTTGCTTTGCTTGAGCCTCTCTAAACCACCGAGTATTATCGTGGTTCTGTCGGGGACTGTTACAATAGTTTGTACATCACTGGTCAAAAGGTCGGGGGGGGTCGGATATTCATTACCCTTTATGGTAGTAGCCGTCCTAAGCCGAAAGTCACTCCGTGTTAATGCGATCTCGAGTTGAAGCTGGTCCCCTTTGCTTATATGCGGTTTAATTGTAAGAGTAATCCCGGCGGTATAGCTTTGAAAGGCCACCGTCGTAACTGAGGTCGGAGACGTAGCGGCAGATCCCGGAATAATGTCGGTTCGCTCTTGAGCAACACTTGTTTGCTCTTCCGTTTTAATGGAACCTTCTTGATTGTCATTAACAAGAAGCTTGGGCCTTGCGAGTACCCGGCCATATCCTTTCTCATGCATCAGATCAACAAGGGCTTGAATGTGCCTGTCGGCATAAAAAGCTGTTCCACCGCCAAGAAGAGAGCCCGCTTCGATAATTCTCTCACCGGGGAAAGGAGAAATTAAGGCAGGAGGACCAATCCCGCTCATAGCTGCTCCGGCTGCAAGTGTAGGAAATTTTGACACTAATGACAGGTCCGAGGTAAATTCTTCATTTTTGGTAATTTCGACAAGCGTTACATCGAGCAGGACCTGTGGGCGATATTGGTCAAGCTCTTCGATCAGCGTCTTAATCCACTGCTGATTCTTTTTGCTGGCGTAAACGATGAGCGAATAAGTCTTCGGGTCAGGGATAATGATAATGTCCTCTTCTGTTCTCTTTGTCGTTGTCTGTACGATTTTGGCATCCTTGTCCTGCGTGGTAACGGTTTCCTGAATGAGCTTGTTCAGAACCTCCGCAAGTTCTCCTGGATCCTGATTTTCAAGGGGGTACACAACGTATGGGATGGCGGTTTCTTCCTGTTCGCTGTCCACATAGCCGATAATCACAGCTATCTGGGCGTGCTGTTCGTCCGTCGCGTTAACCAAAAGCGAATTCGTCGCTTCAATTATCACCACTTGCGGCTCTTCTACAAGAGGTTCTTCTGTTGCAGCGGTTCCGGTCGATACGGAGGGAGGAGGCCCGCCGACTTTGGATGTGGGTGGGACGGCTCTGGTGGCTGTTCTTCTGGCAGGCGACCTCGAAGTTATCTGGGCGCCGCTAATTATGCCAAGCTCTCCCAGCTTCCTCAGTACCTCCTCGGCATCAACGTGCTGGATTTCGTATAATCGCAGGGTCCGCAGGTCCTGCTTTTCCACATCAAGGGTATCTATTAATTCATCAACAATAGCCAATTCCTCTGGAAGCCCTATCATCAGGATTCGGTTTGTTCTTTCGTCAGCATCGAGATACACAGTAGGTTTGGCGGCTGTAGTCCCCACGGCGACAGCTCTGGCTGCTGCAGACCTGGCGGCGGCAGCTCTTGCGGCGGCCTCCCGCGCTTCACGGGCCCTTCTCTGGGCCGCAGTCTCTCCAGGGGGAGGAGGCGCCGAGGTTGGCGCTGCTGCGCTGGTGGCTGTGCCAATAGCAATTGACACAGTCCCTAATTGCTCAGCAAGAAGCCTGATTTTCGGAAAAAGTACGGTTGCCATCGTGTATTTTAACTGCCTGGACCTGAACTGCCTCGGCTCACCCGGCAGGTCAATCATCTCCAGAAGTTCTTTTATACGTGCCATACGGTAGGCGTATCCGGTGACGATAAGTTTTTGGGCTTCGGGAATCGGTGTGATGCTTACACCGAGTTTCATACCGGCCAAGAGAGTTTGTGCGCTGTTGGTATCTATATCTTTTAGCTCAAAGACACGGGTTATTACTACGTCCCCAATTTCCGTCTTCGCCTCCTCCGGCCGCAGAGGAGGGTCAATTTCTATCACTTTAGCAACAGGAACAACGGTTAGAAGATTGCTCCCTTCCCTGCGAGTCATAACAAAATCCTTGAACTTCAGCACAGATTCAAGAAGCGGATACAAATGCTTTACCTTGATCTTGCGCATAGTGATTGTAACCTCGCCTTTTAAGCCTGCTACATCGGCCGGGTCATACATATAGTCGTAACCTAAAAACTTGGACACCAAATCAAGCAATTGAATGATGTTGATTTTCTCTGGCAAATCCAGCTCAAGCATCTCATCGCCTCTGGAATTGGGCTCAGGCTCAACCACCGGGATTTTCGGGACCGGCTCAACTACTTCACCTGGCTTTTCAATCTTGACCGATACTTGCTTTTCCGGCGGCTCCGGTTCTCGTTGATCCGGCATTTTGCCGGATTGTTTTATAGCAGCTTCCAGAGCATCGAGTCTTTCGAGAACAGCAGTAAGAAGGTGTATCTCCTTCCCGTCAGGCCTGCCGGACGCTGGACCAACAGAAGGCTCTTTCGGCTCTGGTAGAGTTCCAGCGGGACCTGGCTCATTTGGCTCGGTCTCAAGCCGGCGGGATTCGGCCATCCTTTTTTCTGCCTCGGCAAGCGAACCTAATAGCTTGTCAAAAAGCTCATCTGATTGGGAGTCTCCTTCCTCAGCACGACCGCCAACTACCGAGGAAACAGGGGCGGCTATTTTGTCAAGCTCCGCCTCAGAGCCGGCCACTGAGAGAAGCGAAGCCCGTAAGCCGGGCTCGGCTTCCAGCTCTTCTTTCTCACTCCGTTCGACAGCTTTAGTCGGCTTGGCTGTCGGCAGAGCCTCGACTTTTCCCTTTTGAAGCTGCTCGATAGCGGCAATAATCTTTCCGATTTCCTTAGTGGGAGCAACAGCTATTACAGCATCATTGTGCACATCAATAATTGCCAAACTCTTTGCAGCCCCTGTTGTTTCGCTTCGTAAAAACGAAGTAGTGGGAGCCGGCGGCTCAGAGAAAGTCCCGATTGATATATTGCCAACTTCTGCTTCGATCTGCTCGACGGAGGGAAGATTCTTGACCGCCAAGGCGGGAAAAAGCGCCCTTATAACGAACGATTCCTTCGAATCAACAAGCTTCAAAATAGCACTTGCCTTGATTAGCTCCCGATGCTGAGCCGTTACCAAAAGCGTGTTGGAACCGGGAAGCTGTGAAACCGTGCCGATTTTGGCCTCGGTTAGATACTGCTTGCCCTGCTCGGCTGATATATGCCGCAATGTAAAAACCCTGTATCGCGACAGCCCAGAATCAGCAGCAAAAGCATAACTGCCGCATAACAAAAGAGTTGCCGCCAAAATTAAAACGAAAGTCCCTGCCTTGCGGAAAGTTCCCCATTTAGCGACAAAATGCGAAATGGGACCTGAACCCAAGGCCCTTCTGTAGCTTAGTTTCGCTGCCATAAGCTTACTTCTCCTGAAAAACTCTAATTCAACAACGTGGTTTGAATTTATCGGACCCGTTACCTCCCTGAAATCGGATGCCGCCTATACTAATCAGACACAGAAAACGCCCAAAAGTTCCTGCTTTCAGGCGAAAAAACCGCCAAAAACGCAAAGAAACTGACGATTGGCAAATTGAATATTGACTATTGGTTGGATGCAGGACTGAGACTCAAAAATTAAATATTCAATGGAAAACTCGGAGGTTTGTTTCTGATGGCTGACTTCGGCGAGCTCAGTCGAGCCGTTGTCCGATGTCTTTCCGGCAAATAGTAAATCGGTAGGCGCTATTCCTTAGCCGGACTGTTCGGCTCCTGTGAGCTTTTTGGCTTTTCAATTTTCCGGCTCTGGGGGCTATTCGGGTCACCGTTAACGTCCTTCAACTCTTTGCCCAAACGGTCCAGTCTCTTCGCCTCTTCGGCGCTTATCCGCGTAGATTTATAATCGTAAAGAAGTTTTCCCATCAACGCCTCGATTTCTTCTTTGCTGCGTGTCGTCCCGCCGGTTTTATCGGATTTCCCACTTCCCTGCACGGCTTTAAGCTCGTTCATGAGTTTTTCCAGCGCTGCCCTTTCTTCATCGCTTACACTCGGAGACCTACTGCTTATAATGCTGGAGGGAGGTTTAGCTGGTCCACCAGTTTGCCTGACCGAAGCAGATTTGGGGCCAATTGACGCCGGTAACGTAGGTTTAGGGCCAATTGACGCTGATAATGTGGGTTTAGGGCCAATTGACGCTGGTAATGCGGGTTTGGAGTCGGTTTTGGCGGTTGGCGTTCCTTCACCTTTTATAAGACTTTTTTTCACCGGCCTCTCAGGCGCAAGCTCGAAAGTCCTTTCGCCGTCTCGAACAACTACAAGCCCGGATTTTACCTGCTCAATGATTAAATGCCCCACGTTGCCGGATTGTTTGACCCAATGCAAGCCCTTGCCCGGCTCGTCAATCAATGCCAGCGACAGCTCCGGATGTGATGCATAATAACTCGTGCCGATAAGCGTAAATCTGGCTGAAACTGCCTTGGGTCTGGGGTCAGGAATCGGCGTCGGGCGAGGCCCTGGAGTAGTTATTTTTGTCGTCGTCGGCTTCGCCAGCTTCGGCGGATCCAGATACAATGCAAAGGCCTCCGCCTGCTTTACGAGCGGCGATTCCTGGCTTCGGCCTGTTGTGCTCGTACCACTCTTGAGTTTGTTAAACCTCTCTATCACGCTGTCAGAATTCAAAAATCGCTCGCTCTCTCCGCCGCGACCACCAAAAACCGCAGGAAAAGCAAAAAAAACAACAGCCAAAGCCACTGCTGCGACACTTGTTATTCGCAATGTCTTTATCATATCAGCCTTCCAGCCTTTCTAATCTCCTTATTATTTGACATTGCCGCCGGTATTTGGTTCCCTCCAATGAATTATTTTTTCCAAATAAAGCTCTTTGTTTCCGCCATATTCTCCGCTTGTCTCGGGCGTATGGCAATCAGAGCAGTCCAGCCTCGGCCCGGTGGTTTTTGCCTCGCCTAAAGTTCTGATGTGTTCCGAGCCCGGACCGTGGCAGCTTTCGCAGCCGACATTCTTCAAATAAGCGGTTTTTTGGCCCGAAACAAAGCCGCTTACATATTCCATACCAACAACATGGCAGACGACACACTCCGGGTCGAAAGCCGAGCCAACTCTCTCAAGCGTCGAATAAGCGTGCGCGTGGGGCTTGCCGCTCCATTTCTCATATTCGTACTCGTGACAGGGCTTACAGGATTCCGAGCCGGTATATTTCAAACCATTCGGCAAAACATAACGCGGCTGTTTCTCCAGAAGATTGGCCTCTTTAACAAGCCGTTGGTACTCTTTGTACAACTCAATAAGAGAAGCTTCCCGCGGTAAACTTTCGTCCACGGCTACAGGCAAAAAACTGAACGCCAGCTCATTCTGAGAAGAGTGAAGAATCTCTTTTGAGCCAGATAATTCACTTCGCCCAGGATAAATCTTTAACTTGCCGACATATTTACCGTACCGCCCTACTGATACAACCAGTGGCCTTTCATTTGGGCCACTAATTACCATCGCCTCATCAGATTCGGTAGGGCAAATCAAACAATCTACAATTCCCATCTCCCCGATGGAACTAATAATGCCGGCATCACACCGGCTTAATATGAGGAGGTTAACCGCTTGCAGATTGGCAGGAGCGGTAAAAAGTTCATTGATTCGCTCTATCTGGCCGGATTTTGTGGCCGACGCCGCGTCAAAGGCCGCAACTGTTACGAGCACGGTTTTGCCTTTTAGCGACAACTGCTTGGTAAATTTCGCCGGCACATTCGCATCGGCCGGACCGCAAGAACTTATAACACTAAAAACCGAGCTAATACTGTCCAGCAGTCCAAGACTTTCGATTATTTCGATGTCCTTTTCGGCCAGATTGACCAAATCATACTTAAGCCGACAAAACGCCTGAATTATTATATCGAACTTAATTAAATCCTGCTCGCCGGAACCTTCGACAAACGAGCCCGTATCGACAATCAACCTTCTATCCTGGGGCACACTGTTGAAGACCGCCGAGCGTCTGTCAAAACCCCCAAGCTGTCCGCCGGAACAGCCGCACGGCTTCAAAGCTCCAAGCTCGTTGCCCGTCAGAAAAACCATAAGCACATCGGTTTTATGGAGCGGTTTTACCGACGGTTTCGTTGACTTATCCGGTATGCAAGTAGCCCCCACCGCCAACACACAAATGCAGATTACTAATCGCATTATACTCCTGGTCAGCTCTTACCCCGCCACAATTAGAGGACCCCAAGCTGGGCCAAGTAAGTTAGCCGTTGGTTTTACGGGCTTAGCGCGAGCTCAATTCGTGCCAGCCGGCCCTTCTATTTTTCCTGGGGGCAACGGCAAACGTTCTTCATCGCGTCTTGGTGCCACTCTTGAACTATAGAATCCGCGACAGCTAATTAACACTTTATCACCGCCTTTTATATTTACAAAAAACACATCCGTGAAAAGCCTACTTTTACCTTCCACAGCCGGTGGCGTTATCTCAAGCTCAAACTGATAACCGCCTCGAATTTCCTCCTGACTCAAAACCTTTATAATACCTTTTTCCGACGACGCCGATTCAACCTCGAAATCCTCGTTATAGTTGTTCAGTATCCAGACCTTTCTTTTTATCGGCTTTTGCGGTTCGGCGCGCAGAACGATAATTGAAGGCGGCGTAGTTTTAAATCTCGACAGTGTGCTATATGGGATAGTAACCGTGGGGCATTCAGGATGAGTCAGGCTAATGCTGATACTCCCGTTTAAGGCTCTTTGCAGTATTTCCAAATCGACTTTCGGCTGAAGAACAAACTTCGTCTTTTGCACTGAAGGATTAAAATCTGCGGTTATCGAATTGGCGGTCGATTTGAACTGCTTTATCGCAAACGGCTGATTGTCAAGACTGGTTAGTGTAATCTCCGGACAGCCGGCATTTGCATCCTTGAGCAAAAGGTTCAGTCTCTCCGGCTGATAACGGACCTTCGGCACAATCTCGGCCTTTACAGTCAGTCTAATCCTCGGCCTCGCCTTATCGTTGCTGTTGACATGTTGATATTTCGTCAATTTACCGCGAAACCTGCCTGCACTAAACGTTACTATCACAGTCCCGCTTTCCCCCGGTGCATAGTCTCTCTTGTTCCCTTTTAACTTCCCCGAGAAGCCGCAGCAGGTCTCGATTTCCCCGATTTTCAACAAGCCGACCCCAGTGTTTGTAAATTTAAATTCACAGGAGTTACTTGACTTCGGACCGATTTCGCCGAAATCGTAAACTACTTTTTCAAACGTAATTGTTGGCCCGGGCTTATTGGCCTCAGGTACTGTTACATTCTTTACCGGAACAATCACCGGTTCGTTGGGCTCGGAACTCGGCCGGATCAACATAGTCTTAGACTCTTCCGGCGATTTGGCTTCTTTTTGACAGCCAACTTGCAAGAGCAAAACACAAGCGATAACAAAAACAGCTACAATAAAGCAATTACGTTTCATATTCTCAGCTCCAGACCAAACTGTGTTAGGTAGTTTTCGGCTAACAAGAAACCAATATTTTAACCAAAAACACATCTTAAAGCAAGGATTTTCCCATTAGAATTTTTAATAACAACAGGCCCAGCTTTGCAACCCAGAGCACCTTACGGCGTAACCATTTATGCCGATTTTCGGCCTTTACAGACAATAAAATGCCCCAGGCGCGTAGCCCACCCCTCCGAAGGGTGGGGTCTACTCCCCCAGTCAATCGAATTTATCAAAAGCTAATGTTATCTCGATCGTTGCCCTTCAGGTTTGTGCACCGAAAGTAGAAGTGTTAGCGGAACTCCCGTCTTGCAGGCGAAGAATCTCACCTTTCATTTTATACCCTGCTTTTTACTCTCTTCGCTTCAGGTTTTCAAACACCAGCAAGTCCTATTTCTCCTCCAGCCAATGTAAAGCCATAAGCGCTAAGTCCTTAAAATTGACCTTACAGTCACGGTTTATATCGCCTGCAACAACCGTCTCGCAAACCGATTCGCCAAAATATGATTTACTTGCCTCAGCCGTGCCGCCATAACGTAATATAATCCGCATATTCAACTACTCAATACCTGCCAACCAGTTTTCGACAAATACTTGAAGGTCCAGCATATTGATGGAACTATCGTTAGGGATGCTAATGTCGCAAGTAGGATTCCAGTGGGCATCTTTAGGCTCAGTCAACCAGGCCAATGCAAATATAGCAAAGTCGCCAAAATCCACCTCGCAATTATAATCGAAGTCGCCCATATAAGCATAATTAAACTCATACACGCCCATGTCCACGATGTCGGTGTCATTGCAATCGCCATCAATAATCCTTGGGTGGCCATCCATGTCCATTGCCGGCAGATTTGGCTCATTGCTGTTGCCCGTGTCGATGCAGGGCGAACCTTCCATCAGCCGCAGGTCGTCATCCACCGTGCCGACGACGTTGTCAGGCCCATCGGCGTCCCGGAACAGCGGGTCGTCGCCGATGTTGCCGATTCCACCTAAACCGCCAGTCCAGCCCTGGATGCAGCTATTGTTAACAACGGGAGTTGAGACGAAGTTGTGAATCTGTGCTGATTCATCTGTCCCGCCTTCATCACCGTTGCCCCAGAGAATACAGTTGGTTAGCGTCAGATTGCACTGCTCCCAGTTCAATATCCCACCGCCTATGTAAGTAGCAAAATTATCACTGAATGTACAATTGGTCAGGACTGGATTGCTGCCTACACTGTTCATGCCGCCCCCTCCGCCACCAGCAAAGTTCCCTGTGAACGTACAGTTGGTCACCACGGCATGACCTTCCCAGTTCAACATCCCGCCACCTTCATCGCCGGACGCGTTACCGATGAACGTGCAGTCGGTTAGCATCGGATTGCACTCGCCATCTCCGTGTCCATAGTTGAACATTCCGCCGCCGTACTGGGCAGCCGAGTTACCAGTAAACGTGCATCCGGTCACTGTTGGATTGCACGGGTTATCATGCCCATTGTTGAACATTCCACCGCCGCGATCGCGTTCGTAATCCGGCGTTCCGTTGGCATTACCGGCGGTGACAGTGAAACCATCCAGCACGGCCGTCTCGTAGATATTGCTGCAGGTAACGATATGGTAGCTGTTTTCTGAGCGGGTCGGCTCAGTTAATAAATCACAATGGTCATTTACATATACATCATTGCCATCCAAGTCGCCGCTCAGGACGGTTTCGTACGTCTCGATATCTCGTTTATCAGGGTCTGGTTCACCGTACCCGGCGTAGCCACCCTTGACTGTAACGCCATGCTTGAGCTGGAACGTTGCTTCGCGGTTGCCTGTTCCAGTTGGATTGTCAGTATCCTCATCAGGCTTATAAACGCCTTCAGCTACCCAGATTTCATCGCCTAACCTTGCAACAGATAAGGCGTCCTGGAGGTAATGGAAAGCATCTTCCCAGCTTGAACCGTCATTCGCATCCGGTGCATCGGCGTCGACATATATGATATGCCTTACCATGACAATCGCAAGTGACCACGGCCCGTCCAATCCCGTAACGAGATCCTCAACGGAACCACTGCCATCAGTGTTTCCCCGGTGGATTGCGCTGGTTACTGTATCTGTCCAGTATATCTTGTCCTCAGTGGCATCAAGCAGCAGACCGTGCGGACGTCCCAGACCATCTGTTGGACCGAACAGATCTTCGACTCCGCCTGTCCCATCGAGATTGGCGCGTTGAATCTTCGAACTGCCTCGATCACCCCAGTAAATCCTGCCGGCAGGCAAATCCAGCACAATATCGCGTACATGGTCCAGACCGGTAATAAAATCTTCACCGCCGGTGCCATCCAGATTGGCGCGATGAATCACCGAATTCTCAACATCACTCCAGTAAATCCTGCTATTTGTCAAATCAAGCTCTATGTAATACGGCTGGCCCAGACCGGTAACAACATCTTCAATCAGTCCTGAGCCGTCTATATTGACACGTCGAATCCTGCTTAAGTTGCTCTCGGCGAAGTAAATCCTACCGTTGTCCGTATCAAGTGCAATATCAGCCGGGAATGACAGTCCTGTTACAAGCTGCATATCACCAGAACCATCGAGGTTAGAACGATGAATTACTCCGGTAGTGCTGTCAGCCCAGTACATCTTTTCACTGGCCACATCAATTGCCAGCCCGCGAGGGTCCACCAGCCCCTCTGCCGAAGTGAGTATGTCTTCGACGCATCCGCTCTCGAGATTCATTCGCTGGATCTTGGCGCTATCCTTATCAGTCCAGTACATCATCCTGCCGGAGCTGCTGCAGGGTTCACTTTTTACTGCATAGCCCGGAGAAGCAACATCGGGGTATAAGTTCGCGGACTGATAAGCACCGTTCTCGCCGACTACACTGAGACCTAGAAATGTTCCGTTCATCGCCCACTCGTTCGAGAATCCGGCTGTGCGGCTTGGATACGTGACGGAGGTTACCAGCACATCATTGGTATCATAGAGGAACACTCCATCAGAGCTGCCAAGGCCAGGGAAAGCTCCCGAAAAATGACTATGGTCGTATACATTCGCGTCGTCGCCGAGTCCCCAAACACTTTTCCATTCATCCGTATCATTAGAAGGCGCATCAAGAATTATGATAGATTCAGCTGCGCCTATGATAACGTTTCCGAATGTAACTATCCCGGCTGTATGAGAATCATCGTCCCATGAATAGTCCGTCAAGTTGACGGACGAAGGGCCGGTATTGGTCAATTCCCACCAGTCACAATTTGTTGGAAGCTCGTGAACGCTTTGGCTCATGATTTCAGTAATCGCCAGATCCGCATTGGCTGTTGAAGTGAAGCAAAAATCCACCAGAATCAATAAAATCACCACCCAATTCCTTTTTCTCATTTTTCACCTCTCTAAGATATATAGCAAGAGTATTTAGACCACGCATGCACCATACGCACACCTTTTAGATGCCACAGTTCATCAGCCCGTTTTCGCTGCGGACTGTAGTGGCCCTGCCCTTGAAATCAATATCGCGGTTTCCGTCACCGGTGTAGGTGCTGTCCCTGACCACAACCGTACAGGTTGAACCAGAACTCCTATATATTAAGACGTCTCAGTCCTCAAATCGTTACACATTATCCCACCGAATTTCATAAAAATTCTTATAAAATCAGCGGCTTCTTTGACTTCTAAATCTTCCTATGCAATTCGTGCTCCTTGTGCCCGCAAACATTACTTGCGCCTTATTCTGAGTAATAGTCGGGATTCTTCACCCGGTCAGAATCGCCGGCCCCATCGAACAAAAGATGCCCGCCGTCCTCTAACCGGCAAATTGCCTGGCCGGTCGAAATTGCGGAAAGAGTATTTCGCCCCGTAAGAAATTCCATAATGAATATGATACGAAACCCGTTAGAAGTTGCCGACTCACATCTAACAGGGTGAAAAGTAAAATTTCTAACGGGTCTCAGGTCTTCTTTTTTGTTGTTTTCCGTTTTCTCCGCTGTATCGTCCAGGCCGGCTCTATCATCTGTGAATTCCACCGCTCGAAGGTCTTTTCCATTTCTTTGAGTACCTCCGGCCGTTCTGCCTTCAGGTCCCGGCTCTCGCCAACATCCGACGCCAGGTCGAACAGTCCGGTCTCAGTCCCCATCTTCACCAGCTTGAAGTTTCCTTTCCTTACCGCATGGTTCTGTCCGCTCCGCCAGAACAGCGTTTCGTGAGGCGCTCGTTTGTTCCCGCCGGTTAGATATGGAATCAGGTTCACGCCGTCAATCTTGCGGTCTTTCGGCACCCTGGCCCCCGCTGCTGCTGCAGCCGTCGGAAGAATATCGAGCGCAATAACCGGATGGTCGTAAACCCCGCCTGCCTTTAAGCGACGAGGCCATTGAACCATAAACGGTACTCGAATCCCGCCTTCATACATCGTACCCTTCGTACCCCGCAGCAGCCCATTGTCCGAGCCGTTCGCCCCCGTCGGCCCGCCGTTGTCATTAACGAAAATCAGAAGCGTATCCTCTTCAATCTCCAGCTCCCTCAGCTTACCGAGCACCTTGCCGATGCCCTCATCCATCGCAGTCAACATCCCCGCATACACCCGACGCTTCGCATTGGTGATATGCTTGAAACTATCTTTGTATCGCTGGGGCGCCTGCATCGGCGTATGCACTGCGTTATAAGCAAGATAAAGGAAGAAGGCCTCGTCGTAATGGCGCTCGATGAAGGCGACCGCCTCGCGCGAGAAAGCGTCGGTCAGGTACTCTTTCTCGTCCACCGGCTCGGTCCCGCGCAGTATCGGATTGAACGTACCCAGGCCCGGGTCAATATAGGAGTGGCCTCCGTGCAGGAAGCCGAAGAACTCGTCATACCCGCGTTTGAACGGATGAAAATGCGGTGCCATCCCCAGGTGCCACTTGCCCACCGCACCGGTAACGTAACCTGCCGACTTCAGCACATCGGCTATTGTAACCTCCGTCAGCGGCAAACCCACCTGTTCTCTTAAGCCATCGGGCGGCGGACCGGTGTTGAACTCGTGGCCGAAACGCTGCTGATAGCGGCCCGTCGCAAGTCCAGCTCGTGTCGGGCTGCACACCGGGCACGAAACGTAGCCGTTCGTAAAGCGAATCCCATTCTGCGCGACCGAATCGATGTTCGGCGTCGCAATGTCCCCGCAGCCGTGGCAGCCAATGTCGGCGTATCCCATATCATCGCTGATGATAACGATAATATTCGGCCGCTGCCTTCCCGCACGTTTCGCTTGCCCGATACTAACACAGCCAGGCAATATTGATAATGTCCCTGCCGAAGCCGCTGCAAAACCCATCGTCTTCAAAAATTCTCTTCTCGTCTGCTTTTCCATATCTTTTCTCCTATGAATGCATTATGAACTATGCTTTGCCGATAAAGAACGTGGAATCGTCAAATTACTTAACTGCCTCATTATTCTTGTCCATACTGCCGTTTAAATAAACTGTATTCGCATCGAGACCGCCCTTAATAGAAGGCGTATACTCATGTTGTTGATAACCGACATCAATTTGTTTAACGATTTGCAAGGTCTTAGAAAATGCCTCTGCTATAGAAATCCTTCCATTCTTGTCCACGTCGGAAGATGCATCGCCGAAAGCATCGAAGAAAGCCTTTGCAAAATGCCTGCAGGTGCCGCGCTCACCTTGCGCAGCTCTACAGACAACAACAAAATTCTCTCTTTTTTGCAATTTTGTGCCAAATCCACCTGCTTCACACTGGTCAAAAACTAAAATGCCGTATTGAGGATGAATCTCTTTTATCAAATATTCAAATTCGATTTCGGAAACACGTGTAGTAAGATGCGGATGTTTACAGTAAGGACAAGTCCTTCGGATTGAAATTTCACTAACACCTCCCTTCGTATTCCCATGGCCTGTTCCATAAATGAATAACAAATCCCTGTCATCAACAACCTCAGATAAAAGGCCAAAGAGCATCTGGAGATTTCCAAACGTGGGAGCATAAATTTGAATCGGCTCTTCTCTGGCATTTTTCTCATACGATAATACAAAGATATTTTGCTCTAAAAAATCATTTTGTTTTAGAACATTATATGCTAATGAAACATTTCGAATGTGGCGAGCTGCATCGTCCCCGTTAATTATCACAGCATACTTATCCGGCGAATTGTTCTTCCTGGCTTCTGTTTGTTCTATTCTCTCTTCCATTTGTAGAAATGTAAATTTTTCCGGTTTGTCGGTTTGTTGAGGTCTGGAACAGCCCAGAAAAGCCAACCAGGGCACCCAGAAGAAGCACCCCAGAATGATACCACCTATTGCAAGTCTGCTTCCCCCCAGTGTCCTATTACTCCTTTTTATTTTTCTCATTGCTATTAGTCCCAAAACGAGCGCCGAAGATGAACCCACAGATAGCAAAGTCAATAGCGGTGATAGCACCATCGTTAAATAATTAATCTCAAAGAAAGTTACCAATAAGAAAGTTACCAACAAGAATGGGCCGATAAGTAGCAAGAAAAACAGTCCTAAAACAAAACTGACAATCGCTAAACCACTAATCTTTACGGAGGTTTGGCTCGACACTTCCTGATTGCTTTCACCGTTATTCACTTACATTCAACCTCCAGGGTCGGTCTTCAAGCTGTTTCTCAACCGTACAAGCCCATCTGTGTTATCCCGGCGTCTAAAATAAACTATTCTCTGTTTTCTTCAGGTCGGTAATGCTTAACATATCCCAGAATAAGGTACATTATCTACTCTCACTAACTCCTTCCACCCTATTTCCATCCAATTTGCCGCTGTTTCATTTAGCGAGGCGGCGTTGCAGCAGCAGAATAGCGACGGCCAGAGCTAAGCCGAAGGCAACATCACTGGCGACAAACCAGATGAACCAGCCAAAGCCGCCTTTGACAAACCCGGCAACGCCATAGATTAAAAATGCCACAATCGCCAACAGCCAACATATCGCAATCCAGCGAATGGGCATCGCATACCGCCGAACGTCACTCGCAAAGATCAACAGAAGCCCGCCCTGCAAAAAGTAGTACGCTGATAACAGTCGGGCCAGGTACGGAATAAGCACGCGCACTGTGGCGCCCGGCTCGGCAAATTGTACGCTCCGAACCAGCCAGGAATGCGGCATAAATACAGCCACAATAGCCGGAAGACACACAATCCCAACGACTCGAAGCAGCAGTTGCAAGCGTCGTTCCGTAGAATTCACGATATGTTCCTTTCATTGTGCTTCATTATCTTACTACACGGACAAGAAATGAACAAGGACAATCCACACCCATTAGCTCAAGATGCGCAACTAATTGTCAAAAATGCGAAAGTTAAGCTATCATTAGGATTTTTGAATTCTATTGCTATAGTTTTACATTTCGCGTTTTTTGCCTTTCGTTATGGCGATATTACTTTTTTAGCGAGCTTAGTTTTTCAGCCCATAAAGGCGGGATGTTGGTGAAGCTGTTTTCGAGGACCTCGATGGTATGGGAGACCTTCTTTTTTTCTGCCTCTGATATTTTGGCACAACAGCGAAGTTCATAAAACTTGGCTCGCCACCATTTCCAGCTTCGCTGATTTGTAGAAACGGTTTCGCTTTTTCTTATTTTGGCAATTTGCGCCCACAGTCGAGCTGCCTTGCTTACTTTGCCCTGCTCGTCAAGCAGTCTTGCCCGGCAGCGTAGTAAATTTATATCATTTGCATCGCCGTCTCCAGTTATATTGTTGAGCAGATTTTCAGCTTCCGATAAATTTTTCTTATCTTTGTCCGCTGCGAGGATAGAAATTTCTGTTAGAAGCAGACCTGATTGCAGGTCGTTGGTAGATTTATGGCTGAATTCAGCCAGCTTTTGACAGTTATGAATCGTTCTGCCAAAATCATCCGCTTGTAATTCTAATTCTTCGATTGTATCAACAACTTCAGACAATAGTGTCATTACTTCGCCGGCAAGTGAGCCGCTGTCGTCCTGGATTGCTATAAGCATATAGTGGACCGATTCGTCCAATCTTCTTAGCTGCTGAAATGCCTGTGCCTTGAATAAATTGAGGTTTATACCGCTGGTGGTTTCAGCTTCGGCTAAGATGGTTAATACACTTTGAGCGGAAGCTTCGTTTTTAAGGTCAAGAAGTGATTGGCAGTATATTGTTATTGCCTCCATACGTAATTTATTGTTCTTTTTATCCTGCCCGTTGCAGGTTAAAATTAATTCTCTTAGTTGCTCAAATATCTCACTGCTTTGCTTCTCTTGCTCTATTGCCTGTACTATGAGGTCTAATTTTGCTCTGTTACGCCAGTCACCGGAAGGACGGTCAGCTATTTTTTGCAAAAGTTCTTTGCTTTTTGTAGCTTTGCCGCAGTTATTAAGGACGATACTATAGAGATACTCCATTTCTTCATCGTTTTTTTCATTTGCTATTGTAGAGTAGTTTTCAAAGGCTTCGAGGACAGCCGGGCAATTAAGTGAATTTTGGGCGAACAGATTGTATGCGAGCTTTGCAGCTTGTTCGGCAATTTCTTCGGCGGAGGTTTCTAACATCTCGCCTTTTTGCTGTTGCTGGAGTTGACTTGCCTTTAGCAGGAGTTCGACCGCTTTGGCTGGCGACGAATCTGCGGATGCTATTGCGGCGACGTACAGTATCAAAGGCGTTTGAAACTTTTCCGTGCCTGCCAGATGGTCCAGAAGTATTTGATGTTCTTCGGATATGTTATTCCATATTTTTTGTACAGCGAGTTCTGCTTCAAAAACGGTGATTTGTTGTAAGGTTTGTTCCGTCAGTTTTCCTGCTTCAATCTGACAGGAAAGATTCTGTAATATCAGTGAACAGAGAAAAGGTTTTGTTTCCGGCCGGAGCTGCACAATTTTTTCGAATGCTTCGGCATCGTGTCGCCGCTGTAGAAACGCCAGAGATAAAACCAGCTCAAGGTCATCGGCGCAACTGCTTTGTGCAAGTTCCTTGGCCAGTTTATCTAATTGGGCCGGTTTGGTTTGGCCGAGTAATTTAATTCTCTCTATCGCTATCCTGAAAGCGGTTGATTGTCTCATATCTGAGCGAATCATAAGTGCATCAAATTCCTTTTTTGCCAATGGTTTATAGGCTGGGTCCGTCTGGGCGAGCAGGGCGAGAGTTCTGGCTTTTAAGAACTGTGAATACGCCATATTGTGGATTTGGTTTAATGAATCTATTTGTGTCAGTATCTCTTGAGATATTTGATTTTTTTGTAATTGTTGAGATGAAAGGGCAAGATAAAAATCGATTTCACACTTACTTAAAGTGGTTACGTAAAGGTCCCTGGACAGCTTTCTCCACAGACCTGTCGAGCCGTACCTGTCGTCCCAATCGTCTCCCTGATAGACTTCGATTTGCTTTTTTAGTTTTCGTTGGCTTTCAGCGATTGCCTGCAGCCGGTCACCGGCTCTTTTTGCGAGTTTTTGTAGATTTTCCTCATCATTCCGGCTCAAAAATTGCCCGCTGAACTCATATTGCATACGCAGGGGGAGGCTTTCGCGCATAAAGGTATCGGTGGTCAGGCTTGCTATTTGGGCCAGGCTGTTAATATCCTCAGCGGTGGGAATAGCTTTGGCTGAACCTGGCGGCAGCAATAAAAAGACAAACGCAGCACATAAAGCGGTTACGATTTTAGGGCTGCATTTAATAGAAGTACCCATTGTTGGGGAGTTACTCCGTCATTGGTAATGTAATGTCACTAAGGCCCATTCCGTAAAACACATTATATATTTTTGTCAGATGTTCCCATTTTACTTCCGGGCTGCAAATTATTTCTACGGGGTCGGTGGCGTATCTTTTTTGGGCAAGGAGGCACTTCTCTATTTGTTCCATCAACACAACCAGGTCGGCCTCAATTGTTTGGTTTTCTATTTGGACCGTGTAAAGCCCGCCTATCCGGACCTGGCAGCCGGTTTCCGTTGCAAAAATGTTTATTATTAGGGGCTCAGGTTTTCCTATCCTGTGGTCCTGTGCCTGTGCAGCAGGTAATTGGAACGGCAGAAAGTCCTCCTGTGGTCTCCACTTCGCTGCTACGAAGAAGAATATCAGCAGCAGAAAAATCATATCTATCATCGGGGCCATACGCAGAGTAAACAGACGCGGTCGGCGTTTGTTTAGCCGGCTAAAAATATCCCTTTGCATCCTTTCTTTTTTCATACAGTTCAGCGTATAGATTTCCTTTTCTATCTGCTATTTGCTGTTTTTAGCAAATTCGGCGCCGCGGCGCAGAGCTTCGGTGTTTAGCGGTAATGTCTGATGGTATCTTTTCGCAAGGACGTCGGGCAGAGCTTGCGCCGCCTCTTTGGGGGCAAGATGTCCTCGCTTTTGCAAATACGCGCCGAGGGCCACCATATTAGCAGCTTTCTGGTTGCCTAATTCGACTGCCAGTTCGTCGGCAGGCACCGCTATTATATCGATTGTGTCATCCAGTTCCGGCTTGCTGTCAATCAGGGAGCTGTTCATCACTAACAGCCCGCCGCTTTTGAGCCGGGGGGCGAATTTATTCAGCGATGCCTTGTTCATTACAATCAGCGAGTCCGGATTGCCGACAACGGGGCAGGCGATTTTTGTCTCTGCGATGATGACCATACAGTTGGCGGTACCGCCTCGAACCTCGGCGCCGTAGGAGGGCATAAAGGTTACCTCGAGGCCTCGCTTCATTGCCGTCTGGGCCAGCAGTTTGCCGGCCAGCAGAATTCCCTGGCCGCCAAAGCCGGCGATGATAACCTCTTCATAAGAATCATTTGTTTTCATTTGTACAGTTGTCATTCGATATTTGGCTTTTATCCTTTGAATCGGCCGAGCGGGAACGCTTTTGTCATTTCCTTTTCTATCCATTCCATTGCCTTGACCGGAGTCATTCGCCAATAAGTCGGGCAGGGCGAGAGGACCTCAACAAGCGACAGGCCCTTGGCACCGCTGACCTGCAATTCGAAGGCGTGTTTGACGGCCTTTTTGGCCTTGCGGACCTGCGCCGGGTTATATACGGAGCAGCGCTCGATATAGATTGCGCCCGGCAGTACCGCCAACAATTCACATACTTGCAGTGGATAGCCCTCGCTAGTGGGCTCGCGGCCCTGTGGGGTCGTTGCTGTAACCTGCCCGAGAACGGTCGTCGGTGCCATCTGGCCGCCCGTCATTCCGAATACAGCGTTGTTGATAAAGATAACAGTTATCTGTTCGCCTCTATGGGCGGCGTGAATAATTTCTGCTGTTCCGATTGCCGCAAGGTCGCCGTCACCCTGATAGGAGAAGATAATTTTGTCCGGGTTGGTCCTTTTCATACCTGTGGCCACTGCCGGTGCTCTGCCGTGCGCGACCTCGACCATATCGACATCGATGTAATTATACTCTAACACCGCGCATCCTACCGGTGCTATGCCGATAGTTCGGTCGCGTATATTTAGCTCGTCGATTGTCTCAGCTATCAGCCGATGAGCAATACCGTGGCCGCATCCGGGACAGTAATGAGTCGGGCAGTCTTTAAGAGTCGGCGTTCGCGTAAATACTGTCTTCATTACTTTGCTCTTTTCGTTGGTATCGTTAATTGTTTGATTCTTTCGAGAATTTCGTCAACGGTTGGGACGCCGCCGGCGGCTCTGCCGTAAAATACTACCGGTGCTTTTCCTGCCACGGCCAGTTTTACGTCTTCGACCATCTGGCCGCAGCTCATTTCGACAACGAGGAAAATCCGCAATTCATCGGCGGCCTTGCTGATTTGCTCTGTTGGGAAAGGCCACAGGGTGATGGGGCGTATCCAGCCGGCCTTGATTCGGTCTTGCCTTGCCTTGTCCACCGCGCCGCGTACGATTCTTGCTGAAACGCCATACGCAACCACTACGATTTCGGCATCATCGACGAGGTATTCCTCGCAGAGAACTTCATTTTTTTCTACTTCTTTATATCTGGCCTGCAATTTGTAGTTAAGTTCTTCGAGCGCACCTTCCTTCAGCCATAATGAGCGGACGATGTTTTGGTCTCTGCCTTTTGCTCCGGTCAGAGTCCAATCTTTGGGGGGCAGTTTGCGCTGCGACTTTTTCTGGAGCACTATCGGCTCCATCATCTGGCCGAGGATACCATCGGCGAGGACGACGACAGGCATTCGATACTCATCGGCCAAATCAAACGCCAGCGGCATACAATCGACCAGCTCCTGTACGCTCGACGGTCCAAGGACGATGGTTCGGTAATCGCCGTGTCCGCCGCCGCGGGTGGCCTGGAAATAATCGCCCTGCGATGGTGCAATATTGCCGAGGCCCGGGCCGCCCCGCATTACATTAACGACCACGGCCGGCAGCTCGGCTCCGGCCAGATAGCTTATTCCCTCCTGCATTAAGCTGATGCCGGGACTGGATGAGGTTGTCATAGCCCTTTTGCCCGTGGCCGAAGCTCCGAATACCATATTGATTGCGGCTAATTCACTTTCACTCTGCACAAAGACCCGTCCCTCCTCGGGCATTCTTCTGGACATATAGGCGGTGATTTCGTTTTGCGGCGTAATCGGATAGCCGAAATAGGCGTCAACGCCGGCAATGATGGACGCTTCGCCGAGGGCCTCATTGCCACACATTAAAATTCTTTCATCCACGGTTATTCTTTGTTGTGTCATTCCTGCCCCGCATCGAAGTGCGGGATAAACTCCAGCGGGAATCTATCGTATCATTATCCCGTTTCTATCCACTTTTTAAGATAATCCCTCAACTTCTGAACGAAATTCCTGGCTGTTTCTAACGATTCGTTTGCCTGCTGGTCAGTAACTGTAAAACCTACACCGTAATCTCCAACGAGTCTTTTATCATAAGCATCGTTGAGTGCCTTTCCGAAATTTCTTTCAAAAATTTCTGTTTTTACAAAATGCTCTCCAAACAAACTTATTACTCCTTTGTGGGAGGAGGCGCTTAAACTTTTAGTAAGAAGTGCTGCTTCTGACATAAAGAACATCGCATAATAACACCTTGAAACACAGGAATCATAATCTCCGGTATTTAGAGCATTTTCGGCTGTGCTTATGAATTTCTCGGCTTTTGCTATAAAATCCGCTATTTCTTTCACGCTACCACTCCTTCTTTTTTCACATTCAACATAAATGGGGAATTGTAACTTTCAAAGAAATCTTCGGGAACTACAATAACCGAAACAAGTTCGCCTTCATTAAGAATTATGTCAAACAAAAGGTCGCTCAGGCTTTCTCTGGCTTCAAAAGGATTCAGGGACTGGTCAACAAGCACAAGTATATCGATATCCGAATCCCTCGCCTTCTCGCCCCTTACACAGGAACCATATAATATAACCTTTCTGATTTTTTCCCCGTACAGCTTTATCAGATGTGCTTTTATTTGATTTATCAAGCGTTTTATTCTTTCATCCATTTTTCTTTATCTTTTAAAGTCTGCCAGATGAATCGGCAGGTTCGGAATTTCAGACACTAAAGCTACTTTGTTTAATCCGTTAGATGCTTGCTATCTAACGGGGCTTATGTCTTTTCCTTAATGAGATTGGGCTTTCCTTTCTTGTTAGATTTGGTAGCTTCAACTTTGCTTTCGCGAAAAACCTCGATAGCCACATCCGGGCAGATAATGGCACACATAGCACACCCTGTGCAATCAGCATTGGTTAGCTCGGCGGGGAAGTAACCACTTTTGTTGGATTGATTCGAGATAACGATGCAGTTCTTCGGACATACTGCTACACACAAGCCGCAGCCTTTGCACCGTTCGATATCAATAACAATTTTTCCAACCATATTTCGTATTGCGTATATCGTATTGGGTGTAGAAACAGATAGCTGTTTAACCGTCGAACCGCTGCTGGATTTTAACAGGGCTGGGTGTGTTTGTAAAGTCAAAATGCACTTAACAAGGAGTTATATCTTGGTGTGAGTGGCTGGAGAATGGATTTTATGCTTAAAAACGGGCTGAGATACATAATAGAAATCTTCGGGCTTGGTTTCTGTCTATCGTTAAGGTATGATTCTTATCAATATGAAAACAGTTCAGCTAAAAGGCGGCTTCATCGTAACAGCCCGGGGCGTTGAACGCGCCGATATTATCCTTCGCGAAGGAAAGGTCGAACTTGCTGCCGAGACAGACCGCTGTGACCGGGTCGTAGATATAACCGGCAAATATGTCGTGCCGGGTTTTGTTGACATACATTTTCACGGCTACAACCTCTTTGAGTTCACCACGGGTCTTTATGATGTGAAACCCGAGACCTTTGATAATAGTCCTGCTGCTTATGACTATGGCTTTGAGATGTTAAGCAACACACTCATTAAGTTCGGTGTTACCGGGTTTTATGTCGGAACCTGGGCCAGCCCAATTGCGAATATAAGGAATTGTTATGCTCAGCTATATCGCTATCTCAATAGGACAAACAATCGGCCGGGCGCTAAGATTTTTGGGGGTTTTTTAGAGGGCAGTTTCATCAACCCTCGAATGGCCGGCGCTCAAAATCCGGATTATGTGCTTGAATTTCGTACCGACTCTTTCGACAGAATCGAGGACAAGGGAACCATCAAGCTGGCAAATGTTGTACCTGATTTTGGTCGGCCCAGCTATGAATTGACCGAATATCTGGCCGGCAAGGGTGTTGTAGTGGGAGCGGGACACAGTAATGCAACTTGTGAGCAGATTGTAGAAGCAGCCAGAGCGGGGCTTAAATATTTCATCCACTTTACTAATGGCCCGACCGGCGGCTCGTACAAGCCATTCCACGGCGGCGGAGCAATTGAAGCGATATTAAAATCCGACGAACTTTATGCCGAACAAATCCTTGACGGCTACCATGTCAATCCCGCATACGTAAGAGACATTCTGAAACGCAAGGGTGTGGATAGGATTATCGGAGTAACAGACTGTTTGTTCACTGCA
>Ga0209427_10000820_pt1 | contig 34315 bp, 25 predicted proteins | sample DeeMarSWOR136_30_FD_187465 | JGI IMG/M metagenome (GOLD analysis project Ga0209427, IMG submission 187465) | Marine sediment microbial communities from White Oak River estuary, North Carolina - WOR-1-36_30 (SPAdes) (version 2) | ecosystem: Environmental > Aquatic > Marine > Intertidal zone >...
TGGTGTCGGTGTAGTCCTCAACTTTAGGGGTCATTTTTTTCACCTCCTTTTTTTGATTTATTCCTCTTCTCCTTATAGTTATTAAGCTTTTCGGTTGTCGAAACTTTCCGAAAAAATCTTAATCTTAATAAAATAAATGTATGATGGGGAGATATATTGGGATTTTTTTATTTTTATTAATAGATGATATGAAAATCGCTTGATCTAGAAGGTAATCAGTATTTCTTTTAATACTAGTGAAAATGAAAGTGAATGAAATACTGATACAGAACTATGAGATGTTACAGAGGATCAGGATGGACATAACAGTAGGGATCAGGTTCCTCAAATGAGCCGGTGACCTGGTAGGCTGCTGCAATACATCCCCCGCCGCATTCAGAAAGGAATTTGCACTGTTCACATTTTCCCTTGGAGATTGCTGCATTTCGGGCCCGTTGGAGTACAGAAGAATTCTCCCATACGTGCTTGAATCCTTTCTCGAAGACTGATTCACCTGTCACCAAAAGGTAGGGACAGGGCGTGACGTACCCTTCTGCAGTTACGTAGCATAACTGGATTCCTGCAGGGCATCTGGCACCTTCCTGTTCTGAGAAGTCAAAAGCTTCTTCTATTTCGTAGTGGAGTCCTTTTTCATCGTATTCATCACGTAATGGTGCATATTTTAAGAGTATTGGTCTCAATATCTCCATGTCTGGTAGTAATATGTCTTTTGGATGCTTTGGGATGTACCTGCGGACATGAGCTAAAGGAATTCCTTTTTCCAGGGCCCAGTCAAAGAACGGGGAAAGCTCTTGTACATTGGGTTGAACCACCACGAAGGAGACAAAGGTTCTCACGTTGTGCGAGGTTAGAATGTCGATGGCTGAAAACAGCTTTTCAAAGGAACCAGGAACTCCCGTGATGGAATCGTGGGTTTCTGGTCTAATTCCGAACAGGGGAAGGTCACACGCACCCAAGCCTGATTTGTTCAGAGATTCAGCAATGTCATCTGTTACGAGCAACCCATTGGTTTGGATTAAACTCCAGATAGGGTTCCCCTTGATGTGCTCTAAAAGATCGTACAACCCGGGGTACAGCAACGGTTCTCCCCCTGTGAAGTACACCTTGAAGACGCGTTCTTGTATCAACTGGTCTAGTAATACTTTAGCCTTTTCTGCAGGCATTTCTACAGGTTCTTTTGTGATCAAACAGTGGTTACACTCAATGTTACAGTCTCGTGTCACTTCCATGTAGACGGTTAAAGGAGCTCTCATTCTACCTCCTCCACAAAACATTTGTAATCTGAAGCATACAAATCTCCTGTTTTTGCGTAAACTGCTGCCCTGCATCCTCCTCCACACTGATAGAGGTATCTGCAGACATGGCACTTCCCGTGGATGTTATCTAATGTTCTGAACTGGGATAGCACGGGAGAGTTAACCCAGATGTCAGTAAAGTCCTCATCTGGCACCTTCCCGCAGTAGAAGACAGGGTCAGAAAACATAGGACAGGGAACTACCTGTCCATTGGCCTTTATCCCTGCTATCGTTCTCCCTGCCTGGCATCCCACCCCTTGATGGGGATTCTCTCTCCCGTGGAGTAAGAACCCGAAGGCTTCATCTGCCACTGCAGAAATTTTCCCCTTGTGACTGTATACCTCCTGTAATGCTTTCTTGTATTCAGAAGATGTTAAATCTAGTGAAGTCAACTCTTTTCCTCTCCCTGTGTAGATCAACCGGTAAAACCGTATAGTGAAGGCACCCAGCTTTTCTGCTAACTCGATCATCTCTTTTATTTCATGGACATTCTTCCGGTAGATCACAGAGGTGACGCCAAACCGAAGTCCCACCCTTTTTAAAATTTCAATAGTTTCCATCAACCTGTTGAATGCACCTTTTCTCCCTCTCAGGTAATCGTGAGCATCTTCTAACCCATCAAAACTCAACTGCATGTAAGCAATGCCTGTGGATTTCAATTGGTTGGCAATATCTTCATCAATTAACAATCCGTTAGATGCCACATCCACCACAAGAGATTTGGTAGCATATTCCAGCAGCTCAAACAGATCATCCCGTAGTAACGGTTCTCCCCCTGAAAAGGACAATGTGAACACTTTCGCCTTTTTCAGTTGATCTATAATAGCTTTAGCCTCCTCTGTGGAAGGCTCTTCCGTTTTCTTGCTTTCAGCTTCCACGTAGCAGTGCTTACACTTCAAATTGCACCGACTGGTAACATCCCACACAATACTGTTGGGAGCTTTCAAATACGTTTTATTCATGTTTATCCCTCCAACAATACGGATCTTTTTTTGTTATGTCGCCATACCTCCCGTAGGCTGCTGCAGGACACCCTCCTTTACAGAAATCTGCTATATCACATATGCACTCTCTTTCTATTCTCCTGAAATCATCAAACTTTTGAGAGTTCCACACTTCATCAAATGCAGACTCTAAGAGGTTACCCATACAAAACTCATCATACATGAGAAAAACGCACGGGTAGACATTCCCCTCAAAATCAACAGCACATTCTGTTCGCCCTGCAGGGCACCCGAACCAGGAAAGTCCGTAATCATGAATTTTTTCTCCCACAAAGCTCATGCACTCATCAGGGAGGATTTGGATCTTATCTTTAAGGGTTTCCCGCTGTTCCAGTATGTATAGAATGAAAGATTTGGTCTGTTCTGGGGTGAGAACCTCCCTTTCTAGATCTTCACCTCTTCCCATCAAGATGAGGCGGCTGGTTCTAAACTCTTTTACTCCTAACTGAATCAAATCTCTGAGGAGCTCTGGGATTTCGTGACGGTTCCTTTGTGATATTAAAGTATTAACCACCACAGGAATATTCTCTTTCAAAAGGTTTTTTACACCTTGAATCGTCTTATCAAAGCAGCCTTCAACCCCTCTCTGGTACTCGTGAGATTCTTTTAGCCCATCAATACTGATTTGAACTGAATTGACGCCGTAATCCTTTATTTTCTTGGCAGTTCTTTCTGTGATCAACGTGCCATTGGATATGAGCTGGACAAGTTTTCCCTTACTTTTGAACTTTTTGACAATATTCCAGATTTCAGGTTCCATCAAGGGCTCACCTCCGCTCAGACTCACAAAGAAAATGCTTGAATTGGAAAGCTTCTCTGCAATAGTATGCAGCTGGGAGGGGGAAAGTTCTTCTACTTGTGGCTGGGATGAATTATAACAATGTCTACACAAGAGATTGCATTTCATGGTTAAATCCCACGTTACTCTGAAAGGGGCACTTAACGTCACGGTATCATCTCACGTTCATTTATCTGTTTTATCTCTTATTTATTTTTCTTTTTATTCTTTTACCTTTCCACTTACTGGACAGCCAGGATCATATTCAAATGACCCAGTCACGTGGTATGCAGCAGCCCTGCACCCTCCGCACAGCGAAAGATCAGAACAGTTCTGACATGCCTGTAACCCTCTGCGGAATTCTTTGATAAAATCCCATGTATTCCAGATAGTACTCAAATCTATGTCCCAGATACGGGGAGCGTCAATGGACTCTGCCACCTTTTTGGAAGCAAAATGGGGACACGGTACTACATACCCGTCGCAGGTGATCACTGCTGAAGTATTCCCTCCCACGCATCCCTGGAACCTGTCAAGGTTCATCTGCGTTACGTACGGTGTTTGCTTGGCGAATGTGTAACAATTGGTGGGAGCGATTGCTCTTCCCTTTTCTCTCAATGCTGTAATTCTTGTCAGAATATCGACGCACTGCTCTGGATTCAGGTACTCAGTGTCATGGATATACCGTATCACCCTGTGTATTAACACGGGGTAGGATGAGACAATATCAGATATCTCCTCCAGGTATTCAAGGTTTGAAGGCGACATCACTGTCCCTACATGGGTGTCAATACCCAAATCACAGAAGGTTTCAATAGCTTCAATCGACCTTTGGAAACTTCCTTCTCCCCGGATTTTGTCATGGTACTCCTCAGGCCCCTCAATGGGAAATTGGACCATACTCAAGTCTGCCTTCTTTAACTCTTCAGCTAAAGATATGTCCTCTCCACTAGACACCATGGCAGTAGCCATGGGCTTGCTCCTGAAGTGCTTTACCAGCTCTGTAATCCCATCCCACAATAAGGGTTCCCCCCCATCTATTAAGACGATAAAGACTTTTGCATCCCACAGTATGTCGGCTATCAATTTGGCTTCTTTTAACGAGAGGGAACTCCCATCAGGAGGGGCGTAACACTCTAATGTACACCCTCCACATTTCCGGGACACCTGCACATACGCGTAGGTAGGGCCTGAAAACCTCATCTAGTGCCACCTGATCAAATTTCTCTCTTCCATGTCCTTCAAAAATGCTTCCACCGCTGACTTAGCCTCTTCTACGTCTTCTCCCTCCTTTTCTGCCATTTTCTTTGCAATCGTATCTACATCGGTTTTTCCATCACATAAATTCCAGATGTCGTGTCCTTCCGTGTTCAACTTGTGCATTCGTCCTGCCGATGGATCGAAGATAATAGCACCAAATTCTTCTTCACGACAGATTACATCGTCACGTTTCTCAGGAATCATTTGCTCACCTCACGTTTCTCTTTGGGCAGCGCAATGAACAGCATCACAATAGTCGCAACTACCATCAAGCCGCACAAAAAGAACGGTATCCGCAACCCAACAATTCCTCCAATTGCTGATCCCAAGAGAGGTCCAAAGATATAGCCTATTCCGCCCAACGTGGTCACAGACCCACTGGCAACGCCCCTCTGTTCTTGCTTTACCACATCACCGATAATGCTGTAGGCCACAGTAGCATAGGGAGCAGCTCCTATACCCACCAGCATGTACGCACCGTAAAACATCAGATAGTTGACAGAGAATCCTGCTACAACAATACCCACTACGTAAATAATCAAGGGATACACCAAGAGGGTCTTCCTCCCATACCGGTCAGACAAAGTACCTGCCACAAACTGGGAGATCGCATAAAGGATGCCCATGGGCACGGAAAGAAATCCTAATTGGGTGTAACTCATTTCAAGCTCCTCGATAGCAAATATCGGCATAATAGGAGTCAGAATACCGCTGGCAAAAAACAGCATGGCAAACATCACAAGGATTACTGCAAAGATTCTATTACCGACGAGCTCTCTGGTGGGAAGTCCCATTTTCTGTACAGCAAACCCTTTTCCCAGGTCTCTAACAGCTATTAAAAGAAATATGGCAGTCATTACTGGAAAGATGGCAGCAGTATAGAATAAAGGATTAAAACTCCCTGTCTGGTCTCTTAGAATCCCTCCGAACGTGGGTGCCATCATACCAGCTAACGATGTGAAGAGTATAAAGGTACCCATGGTTTGTCCTCGATTCTCTTCTGTAGTCTTATCCATTACATATGCACGCGCCACCGGAAAGATGAAAGCAGTAACAGCTCCGTGAACTGCTCTCAGCAGTAACAGCTCTGCCTTAGTATCGGCAAGCGAATAGGAAAAAACAACAGCAGCCAAGGCAAAGAGAAAAACGACAATAATTTTTCTTCCGATGCGATCAGAAATATACCCTGCAGGAATGGCAATAAGTGCGCTTGCTGCAAAAAAAGCAGTAAAGAAGACTCCAATTCCTTCTCTTGGAATTCCAGATTCACTCAAGAAGTTAGCTATGAATCCCCCGTAGAACGATTCACCAAAGGCCACCAATGTCATTGCAATAGCGAACAGTAACAGGAGCGCTTCAACTCGGAAGATATTTCCAAAAGCTCCTTTCAGTCTTCTTGTCCCCTCTTTAACAGTTCTTGTCAGTCTCGACTCCTCAATGATTCCTGGTATTTCTTCTTCTGGTACCATGGTAAAACCTTCCTTTTTCATTTATTGGCAATGGAAAGGAGTTCATGGTAAAAGGACCCTCCCTAGAGCTGAGAATTCGAGGACACCCATTGTGTTCAATCCTCTCGGTGGAACCTGTTCCTGGGAGCTTCCATCTTCACCTCCCTCTCTCCATTGGTATTCACCCTTTCTTATTACAAGCTTTATAAACCTTTCGAGACCCCACACTCTTTACTGCAGAGAGGGGGTCAACTTTGGTGGTGGTAGTTATTTCTTGATTGTCTATTTGATCAATAATTTTTTAACAGGCAAGAGTTGTGCATACTTATAAGGAAGATATCTGCAGGGGGCTGTCATCTGTGGGTGTTGTTTGTTACACGTGTAACATTAGGTGAATTTATCTTTGTTGTTTTTACATCATTAACAAAAAGATGATTTACAAACTCAGAGAGGTTCTATCCCGAACCCTTGACAACCCCATCTGCATTGGTTAAGATTCTCTTGCAATGCAAAAAGGTATTTCTCGGTACACAACACCAATTACAGTCTTTTCTTCATCCTCACATGTTTTTGAGCAGATTCAAATTCCAATTCCTTTAATAACGTTCTCTCCGGTATGTTATCCTCCATGACCATGTAATCCAGTATGTACTGCACATTCCACTTTCGCATTTCCTCTATCATTTTCACGTAACAAGCAGTACCTATCCCCATCCCCCTGAACTCTTTTAAGACACCATTGTTGATAATTCTGCCCACTACCTGGTTCTTCCCAAAAAGCTTCTGGAACGATATCAACCCACCAATGAACCCTCCAGGAGTACCATCCACCTCTGCAAAGATCCACACACCAATCATGTGTCTTCTGCCCTCAGTAACGAGGGAATGCAAATTATCGTAAGCCAAAGGTGACATGTTGTCCACGTCTTTACTGATCTCATTTACTAGTCCTATGTAGGTTTCTATATCCTCTTTTATATCTTTTGAGACTCTGAAATTCACCTTTTTCTGGGTCTGTTCATAGTAGGAGAGTATCACCTCATTTATGGGGAGGTCTGCCTTTCGTATAAAGGTATCCTCTTTGTATTCCTCTTTGTAGCCAGCCCCCGCAAATAAATTGGTGAACCGTGATTGATAGTCCGGTATTCTTGACACTATGAATCTTGCTCCTTTCTCTTTCAACATGTGGTCACATTTTTGTATAATATCCTTTTCTATCAATTCCCTGTACTTTTTCACCACCCACATATCCAGCCAGTATCTACTCCCATAGGAACCTCCCTTGTTCTTCTCATCCGTCTGGAGGGTTAACCCTGCAGCAATATCACTGTCAATCTCCACCAGTAAGTAGGACTTTTTCATCCCTGGAGGATTTGGCTTTTCAATATCTGTCTTGTTTACTGGGGTAATAATTCCACCGTGTTCCCACTCTTTCTCGCAGTACTCCTCCCATATATCTGCTTCCTCTGTGGATATTTCTCTTATTTCTAGTTCCGTCATTACACCACCTTCTCATTCATGTAGTCAGTTTCCGGAATCTCTAAGACGACATGAGAAGAGTTCTCTAGAATATCCCCTTCATCTAAAAAGAATGCAAACAAAAGAATATCTTTCCCATCGTTGGTGTGTCTCCTCAGACATCCCTCGTAATGATACCCTAAAAAGTTTAACAGAGAAACCATCATAGGATTTCTCCCAATGACTGAATCAGTTACCTTCCTCCTGCCCTCAGCTTTAAATACCTTTAGAGCTGCAATATACAAGTTGGTACCAATTTCTTGTCCTCTGCAGTTCTGATCCACCACAATGACACCATTTTTCCCCACCATCTTGGCAGGTCTGTGCAGCACGTGGGCACCTACAGTTTTATCGTCGATGCACGCACTCAGTATGGATATCTTTCCTCTTTTGTTTGCATTTATTGCATTTCTGATCTCTTTTTCTCTTTTGTCGTAACTTGACTCTGAAAAGATACGTACGATGTCCTCAAAGTCATCATAGGTACTGGGTCGGATAACCACCTTCATTCGTTCACCTCTTGTTCTTCCTCTTTTTACTGAGGAGTATAAAAAGGTTGCGGAATACAAGGGTTATCAAGTCTTTAGAGGTCACTGTGTTACACGTGTAACAACCCAGATAATTTATCATTTCACCTGCAATTCAATTATAAAAGGAAAATTCGTGAACCCAGATCCATTCCCTGAAAATTGACAATCCCGGAATACACATTTAAGAATGGATTCTGAACATCAATACTGTAATCGTGTAGGTTCAACTTCTTTCATTATACCAGTAATTTATTTCAACCAGTTGGCTGCGAACCTATCCACCTCGGTGTTTTTGGTCGGTAATGCACAAAATCAGATAATTATCTGCCATAATTCATATCCAAAAAAAGAAAAAAGAAAAGATTCCTAAAATGTTTCAGGTTGTTTAAGCTAACATCTTTCCACCGGTGGAAGCGACACAGGTGGTGTCTGCGTAGTCTTCGACTCTTGGTTCCATCTTTTTCACCTCTGTTTATTGGATGAAAGAGATACTCTTTGTCCTTATTAAACTTTTCGGTCTTGTGACTTTCCGAAAAAGATTTAACTCTAATAAAATATTTTCAGGATGGAACAGGGGTTTCGTGGTATATCCTTTTATTGATTACTCATGAACAGTGATTGTTAACATGTCAGAATTATGAAAGTATGATAGGAATTATACTATTTTCTGTGCATTCGCCAGCTCAAGAATCGAAAACGACAATTATGCAGCCACATCCTTATCCTGGGGCAGCACAAAAAAGAGCATTACTGCGGTTAACCCTACCATCAAGCTGCACACAAAGAAGGGTATCTGTAACCCAACGACTTCTCCAATTGCTGATCCCAAAGGAGGTCCAGCCACCCCGCTAAGAGCGTTGATAAGAGCCACCACCCCACAAGCTGTGCCCCTGTGTTCTTGTTCTACCACATCACCGATTAAACTGTAAGCCACAACAACATAAGGTGCAGCTCCTATAGCTACGAGTATGTAGGCGTCAAAAAACATCTGGTAGTTGACGGATAACCCTGCCACGAAGACAGCTGCTGCATAGATAATCAAAGGATACACCAAGAGGTTCTTCCTCCCGAAGAAATCAGATAGTACAGCCCCCATGAATGCGGAGGCTGCGTAAAAGATACCTATGTACAGGGAAAGCGATGCCAGTTGGGTGTAACTCATGCCAAGCTCTCTGACAGCAAATATCGGCATAATGGGAGACAGAATACTGCTGGCAAAATACAGCACAGCAAACATCACAAGAATTACTATAAAGCTTCTATTACTGAAGAGCTTTCTGTGGGGCTGCATCATTTTTTGTGCAGTAAAACCTTTTCTCATGTCTTTGAATACTATTAAAAGAAGAATAGCGGCTATCACTGGGAAGATAGCAGCAGTATAGAATAAAGGGTTAAAGCCCCCTGTCTGGTCTCTCAAAGAATCTCCGAAAGTAGGCGCCACTATACCAGCTGCGCCTGTCAAAAGTCCAAATGTACCCATGATCCGTCCTCGATTTTTCTTTGTGGTCTTATCCATGATGTAGGCGCGTGCAATAAGAAAGATAGGGGCAGCAGCAGCTCCGTGTACTGCTCTCAACAGGAGTAATTCACCTCCGGTGTCAGCAAGCGAATAGGAAAAAACAGTAACAGCCAAGGCAAAGAGAAAGACAATGATAATATTTCTTCCTAAGCGATCAGAAATATACCCTGCAGGAATGGCAATAAGTGCGCTCGCCGCAAAAAAAGCAGTAAAAAAGACTCCAATCTCTGCTACAGGTATTCCAGATTCATTCAAAAAGAGGGACAAGGATGCAGGATAGAGTGATTCACCAAAGGATACAAGTGCCACTGCAATAATGAACAATAAAAGTATGGTTACAACCCGAAATGTATCTTCACTTCCTCTTTGTGTTCCTATCTCTTCTTCTATCATGACACCCAACTTTTCCTTTCTATAGGTCATGTATAAGGACGATTTTTATATCTTTTTCTGCATTCCTTATAAAATCTTTGGTTCTATTAACCTGTCACCTGTAGTAACTTTATAGTAAATTTTGCTGCTCTTGAGCAAATTATCCTTTTATCACTAATCTGTAAGCAAAAAGACAAATTCACTAAAATGTTACACGTGTAACAAAGTGATGCCTGAGTGGGATCTCGACCCACCTATAACCTTTTAAAGAGAATTCTTGATGAAGTATCATGAAGAATGTTGTTATCGTTTCAGGTGTCAGAACTCCTATTGGACGATTTCAAGGTGGATTGACTACTCTTTCTGCCTGTCAATTAGGATCTATAGTTTTACAGGAAGCACTCAAGAGAGCTGGCTTGAACACGGTGGATGAGGTCATCATGGGAAATGTGGTATCTGCCGGGTTGGGCCAGAACCCTGCACGACAAGCAGCCATAGGGGCTGGTGTACCTGTGGAAGTGCCTTCCTTCACACTGAATAAGGTATGTGGTTCTGGATTGAAAGCTGTCATGCTGGCAGCTCAGGCCATAAAGGTGGGTGAGGCAGAGGTTGTAGCTGCAGGCGGTATGGAGAGCATGACCAATGCACCTTATATGCTGTTTAAGGCACGAAGTGGATACAGGCTGGGAGATGGTAAATTGGTGGATGGAATGGTTCACGATGGACTGTGGGATGTCTACAATGACTTCCACATGGGATTAACTGGAGAGATCATCGCAGAAAAGTATGATATCACCAGAGAAGATGCAGATGCTTTTGCTTTTGAAAGCCATCAAAAGGCAATGAAAGCCCAGGAGAATGGAAAACTCAAGGAAGAAATTATCCCTGTAACTGTGGAAACGAGAAAGAAGAGTTTTACTGTTGAAAATGACGAAGGACCCAGAAAAGATACGTCCTTGGAAGTTTTATCAAAGTTAAGGCCTGTATTCAAAAAAGATGGCGTCGTCACTGCAGGGAATGCGTCCCAGATCAGTGATGGTGCATCCGCCGTCGTAGTGATGTCAGAAGAGAAGGCAAAGGAATTAGGGTTAGAACCTTTGGCAACAATTGTGGATTCCTGCGTCAGTGGTGTGAAACCAGAACTAGTGATGGAAGCTCCCATACCCTGTGTGAGGGAGCTGTTCTCAAAAACGGGAATGACCATCAATGATGTAGATTTATTTGAGCACAATGAGGCTTTTGCCACAGCATCATGTGCAGTCAAAAAAGAGTTGAAAGTACCTGGAGAGATATTTAATGTCCATGGAGGAGCTGTGGCTTTGGGCCACCCCATTGGGTGCAGCGGTGCACGGGTTTTGGTCACTCTAATGTATGCTATGAAGGACAGGGATGCACACAGAGGCGTTGCCACCTTATGTCTGGGAGGAGGAAATGCAGTGGGTATAATGATAGAACGCTGATTGTTCTTTTTTTTTACATTTAGGCAGTATGTCCACAAGGTTTATCTCTACCTGTTTTTGGAGGTAAAAGCGTGGACAGAATTGATATCAAAACCACGGAAACCCAACTCAGACAGGAGTTCATCCAGGAATATGGGTACCCACAACGGATAGCTGAAGCATTGGTGAATAATCACCCTAAAGAGCTGAGAGACGGACAGGTAATCTGTAGAAAATGAACCAACTTCTGGCTGGTTCTCGGAAAACTTTTTAAGTATGCAGACGGGAAGGAATCGATAGTATGGCCCAAAAATATTTTTCAGCCATTAAAAAGGAATATGATTCCGAAGCTAAAAAAAACCTACTTGAAGCTATCAAGAACATTTCTATCAAATTTCGTCAGCAAATTAAAGGAAAGAAAACTTTGGAAGACCTGCTAATACATTCAAAGCAATTAGTCTCAAAAGATTTGGTAGTCCCCCAAAAGCCAGAGATTTTTACTATAAGTGAAATTGTGAAACCACTTTTAAGGTCTTTAGGATACGGAAAGAGTGATATAATAAGTGAAACATATCAAGAAATAAATGACACAGGAAAATGGGCCGATTTCACTCTTACTGCAAAGGACAAGAGGATCTTGGTGGAGGTTGAACCTCTTAATAAAGATCTAAAAAGAAAAAATTGTGGAATAGATCAGATAAAAAAACTAATACTGCAGAAGCCAATTGAAACAGATTATGGCATGGCCACCGATGGATTTAAATGGATCCTGATGAAATACGACAGAAATTCCCACAAAAGCCGAAATCTGGTAGAAATTGACATCCAGCCTATTTTTGCCATGGAGGCGCCTGATCAAAGAGTCTTAATTGAGAGCGATATCGACAAAATATTGAAAGAATTCTATGAATCTTTTTCTAGAGATAATATTTCAGCTACTTTAGAAGAAAGATTTTATCAGCTGGAAACACATAGAGAAATAATCTCTCAAAAATTTTATTCTGGATACATGAAAATCGTTTTTGGAATTCATCCCAAGAGTGGTGCTAAATTAAGAGAATATTGTCTTTTGAAGGCAATCAAGTCCCCCTCAGATACCACACAAGAGGAAATTGGTCTATTTGCTGTTAATTTTATGAATAGACTTCTTTTCATAAAATTCTTGGAGGATGTAGGCATAGTCCCTAATGAACTACTAAAAGAAATGTGGAAGAGGTTTGCTGCCAGCAGAGAGAATGTGCTCAGTACCTTCTATAAGTCCATCTTGGAACCTTTGTTCTTTGGGGTTTTTAACACTCCGCTCTATGAGAGAGATCCCCATATTCAGCAGAAACCATATTTCAACAAAATTCCGTACTTGAATGGTGGTCTGTTTCGAACAATATTAGAAAATGAAGAGAAATTTAACGTAGAGGATGAGATATTGAGAATTATCATAAATAATTTTATTGAGAAGTATTCTTTTACAATTTCAGGAGAAAGAGGTCTCGATCCTGATATCTTGGGTAATGTCTTTGAAAAAACTATCAACTACATATCAAAACCTGGGTCTGATGCGCAGAAAGCGAAAGGTGCCTACTATACGCCAGATGATGTTGTCACATTCATTACGAAAAAAACTCTCTATCCATATCTACTGGATAAAATAATTGGAGCTTATATAAAGACAGGATGGAGTGAATCAGACCTCAGAAATTACACAACTCTTGAATCATTTTTGTCAAATTTGCCGCGAACGAAGGGAGACATCAAAGAAGCTTTGGACATTGTGGACAATGTCTTGATACTCGATCCAGCATGTGGATCTGGACATTTTTTGACATCTGCTCTCAAAGAACTAGTCTACATAAAGAGAAGACTTCTTGATGAAATTGGGGAGGAATATGATCTATATGAGCTCAAAAGAGAGATCATCAGACGGAATTTATTTGGGATTGATATAGAAGAACCCGCAATAGAAATTGCAAAGTTAAGACTGTGGCTTAGTCTTATGGAAGATATTGAATTGTCGAATTCCCAACATATCGGAACCCTTCCAAATATAGAATATAATATCTGCCAGGGAGACTCATTGATAGGTTGGATCGACGAATCAATGGAACAAGAAATGCTTACAAAACCATATGATGACAAAGAAATTCAGGAAATATTAAAGGAATTGGAAACAGTTTATGCTGAAAATCATATAAGGCTGATAACAATCAAAGAGGTCAAAGAGAGTTTGAACACCCACAATGTCGACAAAATACTAAGAGCGTATATCTCCTTGAAGAAAATCTACAAATTGGAATCAAAAGAAAAAGCAGCCACGCTGAAAACATTAATAGAGAAAATCCATGAGAAAATCTATTCATTTGTAACAAAAAAATATGCTAATTATCTTGGTAAAAAAAAGTCTGAGATCCGTCCTGAAAATTTGAAGGACGTTTTTCACTGGGGAATCAATTTCTATGATGCTATAGGAGAAGGCGGATTCGATATTGTAATCGGTAACCCACCGTATATCGAAGTTCCGAAACACAATAGAAAACATCTCAAGGAATACCGCACAAGAAAATGTGGGAACACTCATGCTTACTTCTATGAGAGATCACTGCGTCTCGTGAAGAGTGGTGGGTTTTGTGGTCTCATTGTCCCTATCTCAAGTGTTTCCACTGATAGAATGAAGGATCTCCAGAAATTGCTGATGGAAGAAAGTTCTGATCTTTGGATATCAAACTATGATGATCGACCTGGGAAGCTGTTTAGTGACTTGGAACACTGCAGATCATCAATAATTATCTCGCAAAAGAAAACTGAAGACAATCAACCCCTCAAAATCTTTACCACCAAGTATAATAGATGGTACTCAGAAAACAGAAGCGCACTATTCAAAGATATTGAATATACAGAATCAACTGGTTTTGTTCTTGAAGGTTCTATTCCTAAGCTTGGCATTGATATTGAGAAATCGATTCTTACAAAGATTAGGAAAGACAAGAAATTGATCAATTATCTCGATGAAGAAAAAGGAGATGGAACAATATGGTATCATAATGCACCTCAATACTGGATTAGAGCATTAGATTTTGTTCCTTATTTTTGGAATGAAAGAGATGGACAAAAAATTTCATCTCATTTAGTTGAATTGAATGTCCGGCCAGCAAATTATAGAAAAATAGTGGCAGCTATCTTGAACAGTTCATTGTTTTATTGGTTTTTTGTAGTTCACTCTAATGGAAGAGATTTGGTAAGCAGAGAAATTGAAAATTTCCCCCTTTCCATAGAAAAAGTACCTGAAAGTTTGTTTGAAAGACTAGAGAAGGTATTTGATGAGCTAATGGAAGACTATAAAAGAAACGCCGAAAGAAAAGAGTGTTATTACAAGACAACTGGAAAAGTGAAATACGATGAGTTTCAACCTGGATTGTCCAAAGGGATAATAGATAGGATTGATGATCTCCTTGCTGAATGTTATGGTTTTACTGACGAAGAAAAAGATTTCATGAAAGACTTTGATATCGAGTTTAGAATGAGAGATTAAGACGTGATGTCTGATTTCGACTGGAAAAGACAAAGAAAACTGTATAGAAATAAAAGTAGGCAAACAAATGAAAATTAGGTGAAATTCAAGCCAATTAAAATGAACCAACTTCTGACTGGTTACGGAATTTTCTATATTTGATCATTCTTCACTTCTATAAATCAACGAGCCCCTCTTGAAGACAGATATACCCAAACATGCTCATGATGACACTCATTCCAGCATAACAGGTTATCCGCTGTACATCTAAAGGGGGAGCAATTTCCACTAGATCAAACCCTGAAACTCGCAAGAAATGGCTGGACATATTTGTGAGGTACTCTCTTTCCTTCTCAAATAAACGGAAAATCACATCAAGTAAGAACCGTGATGATATCCCCCCTGGAATGGGAACACCTGTACCGGGAGCATACGCCGGGTCCAATACGTCAATGTCAAAACTGATGTAGACAGGGACATTAACGAACTTTTGACCAATTCTTTCTACTACAGCAGTTTCAGACATCTTTGAAAGCTCTTGAGCATAAATAACCTCTATCTGATTTTCTTGGATGAACTGGAGCTCTTCTGGTATGAAATCTCTTACCCCAACTATCAATACATTCTCTGGATTGACGTGAGGCAGTTCACATATCCGTCTCAAAGCACAGGCATGGTTCCACTTGCTTTCTGTTTTCCCCTTTAACCCTTTGTAGGTGTCCATGAGATCAGGGTGGCTGTCAATCCACAAGACTCCTAAATCCTTCGGTTGAAACGCTTTCACAACAGCACTGGTAATACTGTGATCTCCACCTAAAACGAGCGGGACAGCTCCTGCTTCCACGAGAGGAGTAACTGCTTCAGTGACTGCTTGTTGGGTGGCAAGCGCATTTTCATTGTCTATAGTGACATCTCCGAAATCTCGTATCTGTAATTTTTCCAAACTGACAAAATTTTCTGTTAGAGGCCATCGATCAGCTGAAATCTCACGAAGAACACCAGGAGCTTCAGATGCACCTTTCTCGTGAGTCACTGATCCATCGTACGGTACTCCAATAATGCCAACGTGAATGTCAGTAACTGGTAAGTGGGGGTTATTCAATCCCATCCATGTGGTATCCATGGCGCTCTTTCTCCTTGTGAGCTTAAAGGTTTGCCACTCATTTAACAGCGTAGTTCGTACTATGAAAGTCTCTTCTCCGATTACTTTCTCAATCTCCTCTTATTGAACATAACTAAAGCATCAACAAACTTACAGCCATAACACCCATCCCCAAGACGATCCCTAAAATGACAGCATGACCATGACCATACTTATGAGCCAGAGGAAGCAGCTCATCCACAGAAATGTACACCATTATCCCTCCCACAAAAGCCAGAAGAGATGCGAGCAGACCCTCCGACAAAAAGGGAAGCAATACTAAAAACCCTACAAGAGCTCCCACAGGCTCTGCAACCCCAGACAAAAAGGAGTAGATTGCTGCCTTGTTCTTGTCTTTTGTTGCATAAAAGATGGGTACAGATACAGAAATACCTTCAGGAATGTTGTGAATAGCAACGGCCACAGCAATGATTGCGCCAAGTTTCACATCATTTAAAGCCATCCCAAAGGTGGCAAGGCCTTCAGGGAAGTTGTGAATCCCAATAGCTAATGCAGTCAAGACGCCAGTTCTCATGAGGGCTCGATCCTGGACTCCGTCTGACATTTCCTTGAATTCGTGAGGATTCTCCGCTTCAGGTATAACCAGATCAATGACACCAATTAGCATGATCCCAACAAAAAAAGCAGTCACACCTGCTACCTCTCCTATCCCCTCTATTGCACTAGGGAGCAATTCCATAAACGACACATAAACCATGACTCCAGCTGACAACCCCAGGGAAAAGGAAAGATAGACCATCTTGGGTTTCTTGATAAAGTACGCAATAACACTTCCTATACCTGTAGAAAGGCCAGCCACCGTGGTTAAGAGCAAGGCCATACCAACGTTTTCCACTACACCTCCGTCATACATGGAATCACACACCGAATATAAAACCCTCCTGCAATCGCGAAGGTAAGCTTACCATGGTTGTAAGGGCATCGTTCACAGAATAAAAAAAGAGAGGCAACATCCCGCGTCCGTCACGAGCAAGAGAACTCCACAGTGGCATAGATAATAGAACCCCACGTGCAGCCCTCATAAAGCCTCTACGACCAGAGGTTTTGCATACTGTTTCCGGGTGAGCACTTTCATATACGTTCATATACGCATTGCAGATTGGAGCAGTATGTGGATTGCATACGTGCTTTCTCCTGTGGAACATCAATTTCACCTCTATTAACAGGAGGATTTAATTTTTCTTCAGTCCTTCATGGCATCATAGGTATAAATAGCTTTCCTCTAAATGCATCTGAAGACATGCTCTTCATCAGTGTATAAAGATTGGAACACTGGGGGTTGTTAACCAAAGCCTGCCCTCTGCATCCATATCCTCCAGAGTTAACCAAACAACTGAAATATAACCCAGGTAGCCTAATGTAAGATCCACCGTCCACAATAGAACATGACCTATTAGACAGTAGTATAATCACCCGATATGCGCACATTAAAATGCTAAAACAGCAAATCATCAATGATATAAAATAGAAAGGTTTAAATATTTTAAGTGAAGAGTGAAATCATATAAATTTTTAGAAAGAGGTGATAAAATGGCCAAAGTGACACGCGAAATGGTAGAAAGAGCTGGTGTTGACGTTGACCAGTTAGTAGAGTTGTTAGTCAAGAATGCTGCAGCGGAATTAACGACTTATTACTACTACACCATCCTCCGAGCAAATCTTATCGGATTAGAAGGAGAGGGAATCAAAGAGATTGCAGAGGTGGCTCGTATCGAAGATCGGAATCATTTCGAAGCTTTAGTGCCACGGATCTATGAGCTTGGAGGAGCTTTACCCAGAGATATGAAGGAGTTCCACGATATCTCAGGATGCCCTCCAGCATACCTACCTGAGGACATAACTGATGTCAACAAAATTTTGAAGGTCCTTGTGGGGGCTGAGAGATGTGCAGTTCGTCAATATACTAATATCTGCAACCTTACTGCTGGAAAAGACCACAGAACCTACGACCTTGCTCTTTCAATTCTCCACGAAGAAATAGAGCATGAATCCTGGTTCTCCGAGTTCCTGGGCGAGGGACCCTCAGGACACTTCATGCGCAGGGGAGAGACCTCTCCATTTGTGTCTAAGTTCTTAAGGTAGATACGAGGGGTTTCCCTCCTTTCTTTATTTTGTGCTATGAAAACGTTCAAAAAAGAGGAACTCGCCAGATATAACGGAAAAAATGGTGCTCCAGCATACGTAGCTTACAAAGGGAAGATATATGACGTTTCCAGTAGTTTTCTCTGGCAGAATGGAAATCATCAAGTTCTCCATACCGCTGGTGAGGATTTGACTGCTAGTCTTGAACGCGCACCTCATGGGGTGGATCTGCTTGAACGGTTCCCCGTGGTCGGAATACTCGATGATACGTGTGAAGGTTAATGAGGGGAGTCGCCATAAATAGCCCTTATCTTTTGGATTGCCAGATTGTCTGGCATTTCTCTCTTATGTGTTACACGTGTAACACTTATCTTTTCTTAGTGATCTTTGGATATAGTCTATGAGGTTGAAATTGGTATCATTTTATGTGACCATATTCTGTCATTATCTGCATGAGCTCATCATGTGGGAGGCTATATCTAATTCTCTTGTTTCTTCCTTCCATTGGTTCTGCATGTATCAAGGAGGCTATGACAGCTTCTTCAACAGCTTCAGCTGTAGCCTTGAATAACAAGCTGAGTGTATTATCAGGGAAAGCCTTCATTGTTAACAGACCTTCAGTGTAATGCGGTATCCTCTGAGCAGTTGAAAAGGCTAAAATTATGTCGCCGCTCCCATGGGACGCGTACCCACCTGTTCGTGCTAGACCTACAACAGCCCTGCGGGCTACTCTTTTTAATTGACGAGCAGTTAGAAACGCATCTGTTGCTAACACCATGATGATGCTTCCCTTGTTATTTCCACCCTTACCTGGCCAGTCTTTGAGTTCTTTACCCACAGGAACGCCTGCAACAATTAGGTCTTCCCTCTTTCCGAAGTTTGTTAACACTAAAGCTCCCACTGTAATTTTCTTGTCTAAAATGTCGACGACTCTTGAGGATGAGCCTATTCCACCTTTGAATTCAAACGCACTCATGCCAGTACCAGCTCCCACTGCTCCTTCTTTAAAATTGTTGCTCGCAGCACTAATTGCGTTAAAGATGTGCTCCTTTTTTACGTGACCTCCTCGGATGTCATTTAAATAGGAATCATTGCACTCCATAACGATGGGATTCACTGATCCGGTGGTAACACCAATGTCTTCATTATTGTCAAGCATGTAGTGGATTACTGCATCTGCTGCTACTCCCACGCTTAAAGTATTGGTTAAAACAATAGGTGTCTCTATGACACCCAATTCTTCCACTTGGATGAGACCAATGGGTTTAGAATACCCATTTGCCACATGAGCGGCTGCCAGAAGCTTCTCTTTGTAGATGTTGCCTTCGTGAGGAAGTATGGCGGTAACCCCAGTTCTTACAGGGCCTTTTCCAACAATTAATTCTCCTTCACCTTCTATGAGGGTACAGTGACCGACGATAACACCTTTGACGTCACTTATTGCATTTCTTTTTCCATGTTCGAGACTACCAATAGTAATATCTAAAGGGGTTTTCATGAAAACACCACAAAGAATTAGAGCACTGTCTTAAAAAAATATGCTAAGGTCTCTTGTGTTGGATTCCATCAGTCACGAACGTGGATCGTTACACTCTCATATACGTGGTTTGTCACAAATTCAAATTTGCTGCGTTGACTCTCAATAATCAGATTGTTGCCAATCACAGCCAAATTATCAAATACTACTCTATGGAGAGTCTGGGAAGGATCTGCACGATAATAGAAGTAAAGCGTTGAGTATTCAACATTAAGCACTAACCTATAGTCTCCCCCATTATCTGGCGCCTTTAGTTTCAAAAGATAGACTATGGTGTTCTTCCTATCTTCATCACCAATTCTCTGTCTGGATAATATAAACGAGGGATCTAGTCCATTTTCATTTAAAACCTTAATTATATCATCTCTAATTTTATCTGCTAATTCAAGTAAATAGCTTTTTCCAATCTTTAGCGCCCATTCATCAGGTGAACCTCCAGTTCCAGTTGCATATCCCAATAAAGAAAAAAGATCATTGAACCCAATTGAGCGTGCTATACTATGAGTTAAAACTAATTTCCCTGCTGTTGCTAGATTTGTTGATATAGTAAATAGAGGAAAGGGAGTATCAGTGTTTTCTTCTAAAATATAGTCAATTGAAATCTTTGAACTTGTTTTATCCATTTTAAATCCCCCTTTGTCCATGAATAGTCTTGTATTATTGATGTTTTCCTCTGTAAGGAATATCCAAGAACTTTCATGGGTCGAATCCAGCGCAGGGAACACTTCTATTTTTACTTCAAACACTTCTCCTTTATCCACAGAAGGGGGAGCTTCAATATGGATGATAATATCTTTTTGATCATTTTCAGTTCCCTGAAAATTCAGACCAAATGGCATATCTTCTCCCTTATTTGTAAATTCTTTGATTCTAACTTCTAATTTGTTCTCTGATTCTGCAGATACTGAATCAACTTTAACATCAAAAACATATTCAGGGTCACCTTGCATTAGACCGTCATTCATCCATTGAGCTTCCCAGAGAGCAACTGCCTCTCCATTATCAACGATAGCATTTAGACGGATAATAAGATCCTTTTTTAGACCATCGAAATCACTTTCATAAACTTCAAAAACAGCCTTCATCCCTTCTGCATTCTTGATAACAGCCACCATGGCAGATTTATCCCCATCTTCAGCAAACCTACATTTTATCCATTCGGTATATTTTTCCCCACAAGCCCAAAAGGCAGAAGTAATGACAGGTCTATCATTATTTGTGGCAATTTCCGATTCGTCATCTCTAAAAAACCGAGAAAATCCATCAATTATCTCCTCAAAGAGATCCTCTATCGATTCACCAATTTCTTCCATCCGTTCTTCTATGGATTCTTTCACTCCTTCAACCCTTTCTCCAATCTTCTTCTTCACCCATTCTTCTATCCCCTCCTCTAATATCTCCTCCAGTTCCTCCAAAAGTTCTTCCCACCACCTCATCCACTCTTCCCACCACCTCATCCACTCTTCCATGAACTCCTCATATTCTTCTTCATTCCACTCATCATTTTGGATTTTACATTTTTCTCTTAATACTTTCAACTCGTCTTTGAAAGCAACCGTATCATTTGTAAAACATGGATCTGAAAGCTCTCTGCCCTGCAAAATTAACTGCTGAACACTTTCATCAATCAATTCTTCCGAGAATTCACTTCCTCTGTAATCATACATTGTTGTATCCACTGATCCAGTCAAAATCAATTCTGAATACTTTTCATATCCACATACTTCAGTTCCCATCGCCAATAAAAGGGCAACCATCAAAATGCCAAATGTTGTAACCTTTCTCATTTTAACCACCTCATCTGAAGTCTGTATAACTTTTTTTGGTTACTTCAAATAATTTTTCTTCACAAATTTGGGAAAAACAGTTAATTTTTAAAAATTGAAATTCAGAAAATAGCAGCTCAAAATAGTAAAGGGGTTCTCAAAATAGGTAAAATCGGAAAAACTAATAGATTAATGTTTTATTTAATATGAAAATTGATTTCAAAAAATACTCTCGATTCCTAATTATCTAACACTATGTAAACATTTTATGATACATTCTCCTATTAAACTCCAACTGGGTTACTGATCCTCGTTTTTACAAATGTAAACACCAGAAGGAAAGCTTATATGTTGCGAGCCACATTAGAGCGTATCAGCCCTAAACAGCGCCAAGGAGGTAACATTATGGACCAAAATATTAAAAAGAGGAATCACAACACCAGAAAGAAACTCAGTTACGCACATACAGGCTCAGAAAAAGAGCTGCTCTGGATGACCATTGGTGAAGTAATAAAAGAAACAGTATCAAAATATCCTGAAAATGATGCATTAGTAGCTGTACGGCGCGAAGAGCGGTATACTTACAGAGAATTTTATGATGCATGCTGTCGAGCAGCCAAAGGATTTCTCAACCTAGGTGTTTCAAAGGGTGATCACGTTGCTGTGTGGGCAACCAACTGCCCTGAATGGGTTATAGCCCAGATTGCCACCGCGATGATAGGAGCAATTTTAATCCCTGTCAATCCTGCTTTCAGGGAACATGAGCTGGAGTACACGTTAACAGATTCTGAAAGCCAGACCCTTGTGTTGATTGAACGGTTCAAAACGTCTGATTATCTGGCCATGTTCTACCGTGTATGTCCTGAAGCTAGAGAGTGCAAACCAGGTAAAATACAGTCTAAAACTCTTCCGCATTTGAAAAATGTCATTGTATTGAGTGAAAAAGCACACCCAGGAATGTATACCTGGAGTAACCTGTTAGAATCTGGTGAGACTGTGTCAGATGCTGGCCTTGAAGGGAGGGAATCATCATTAGATCCTGATGACATCATAAATATACAGTACACCTCTGGGACCACGGGATTTCCTAAGGGAGCGTCCCTCACTCACTTCAACATTGTGAACAATGCATACTTTGTGGGGGAAAATATGAGATTCACGTCTAAAGATAGACTGTGTATCCCTGTTCCGTTTTATCATTGCTTTGGTATGGTCTTATCAAATATGGTGTGTATCATCTATGGTGCAACCATGGTGCTCCCTGCAGAGTACTTTGATCCTGAAAAAACTTTAAAAGCAGTAGAAAAGGAGCGGTGTACTGCCATTCACGGGGTCCCCACCATGTTTATTACAGAGCTAGACCATCCAGAATTTCACAATGTTGATTTAACCAGTTTGCGAACCGGTATCATGGCAGGAGCTCCCTGCCCTGTAGAGTTCATGAAGAGAGTCATTGACGAAATGGGAGCTTCTGAGATCACCATTGCCTACGGGTTGACTGAAGCGTCACCAGTGACTAACCAAACCAAGATTGATGATTCATTAGAGTTACGCGTTGAAACAGTGGGACCGCCACTCCAACATACAGAAATCAAAATCATAGATACAGAAACTGACAAAGTGCAGCCAATAGGCGTGGTGGGTGAGCTATGTGTTCGCGGGTTCCAGGTCATGAAAGGGTACTACAACAAGCCCAAGGAGACGTACGAGACTATAGATGAGAATCACTGGCTGCACACAGGAGATTTAGGCATCATGGATGAGAATGGTTACTGCAGAATTACCAGCAGAATCAAAGACATGATCATCAGAGGTGGGGAGAACATCTACCCACGGGAAATTGAAGAGTTCTTGCTGACACATCCCCTGGTTAAAGATGCCTACGTCTTTGGCGTTCCTGACAGAAAGTACGGTGAAGAAATAGCAGCCTGGATCAGACTCAAAGAAAATGTAGATATCACTCCTGAGAAGATCCGTGAGTACTGTGTGGGCAAGATATCCCACCAAAAGATTCCCAGATACATTAAATTCGTAGAAGAGTACCCCATGACGGTCACGGGGAAGATCAAAAAATTCAAGATGCGAGAGATGGCAACAAAAGAACTAGGACTGGATGGAGAGAAAAAAATGAAAAAAATGAAACGGTCTAGATAGTGACCTGCTTTTTGTGGATTATGTAATAAATGAGCACTCCAATGAACACCATGACTGTCCATACAGAGGATAGGTAGGCAGCTAGAGGATTCAGGAGAGAACCGCCTACAAGCGTTTGCGTTGTCGCCACAAAGGTGCCTAAAACCAAAAAAACAACAACAGAACCAAAGAATACAAAATCCAGAACAACAGATTTTTGAAAGGAATACACATTCTGCTGTGGCTTCGTTAAGTGGGTTTTCAAATATACTATACCCAATGCAATAGTGGCAAAAACAACAAGGTACCCGATTACAGGACCTTTTGGCAAGACTGGTGAAGTAACAAAAGTGAGCAATGATACACCACCAATGTAACCCAACCGTATTCCCCAGCCAAATTTACCCAATCTCCTGTGGTTCCAGTTTCTTTGGACAATCCTGGTGGCAAAGTAAAAGGTGACCAACCCCTGTAAACACCACCACCACACGATGTTGATAAAGAGAAACTGAGGAATATTCACTCCCAAAACCAAAGGTGGAGCAAATAGAACACCAGTCAAAAAAGCTTCTGGTATAACACCAAAACAGAATGCAACAACAATCAACTGCCTATTGGTGATTCTGTATCTTACAATTAAATCTTCAACAACAGAATAGTACGACAAATACAAGAACAACAATAGAAAGAATCCCCTGCGGAAGAGTCCTCCAAAACCCCTCATGGAGTATTCAAATAACAAGTTGAACCCTGTAGCAAGTAATACGATTTTGAACCTATTCATAGTGGTGATGACTGTGTATACTTTAAAATCTTTTCTGAGATTATCTTCTCATTTCTGTTACACGTGTAACATTGTTAGGTAAATGAACCTAAAAAGGATATTAAAAATCATCTTTGAAGTTCTCTTCTCATTCTTGAATTAGTGGGTAGAGGGCAGCCTCAAGTTCTTCTTTGTAGTGCCCGTATAATTCCCAGCACGAAATTGATTCTCGGCACCTTCTCCATGTAGCGTTTATACTCATCACCGAACTTTTCAATGCACCGCTGTTCTTCTTTGAACGTGTCCAAATACCCAAAAACCATGGATGCGCCGCCAACAACTACCACCCACCAGGTTTGTGCCACCAGCATGACTCCCAAGCTGATCAATATCCAAGCTACACCATTTTGAGGATGGCGCGCAATCGCGTAAATTCCTGTATCAACGAGTTTTGTGGTGTGCATATAGGATTTACCTTGAGGGACACCACCCCTTCTGCGAAACGCTACAATAGGTGCAACACCAAAGAATGCCGCAATCCATAGGATCACCCAACCGGTATTTGCGACTAAAGAAGAACCATTCCAGTTGAAGAGAACAATCGCCAGTACAATCTGCACTATCACAAGAATGCCGCCAGCTGTAACCAGTAACCACGGATGCAGTCCATGAATAAACTCTTCAAATGTGCTCATGTAATCCCTCCTTCAATTATCTTCCACTTTTTGACAAGAACCACCAGAGCGTAGACCCCTGTCCAGAACAGAATGCAGTCCTCATACAGGTTCAAAGCTCCTAAACACTTCCCAAATGCAGGTAATGCCCACACCAACAGGACGATGTACACTTTTTTATCCACTTTTGGTACAGATGCTGCAAGCAGTGCCAAAGCAAACACTGTGGTGGGACAGGGCATCGTCCCGAAGGTGCATGCTTTTGGGTACACATGACCTAACCCATATCCAATGACAGGATACGCAAATGCACATACAATGAGGAGCGCTGTCACATACTTCTGCCATTTCATTTCAGGGGATCTGAACTGGGTTTTTCCTTCTTTCATGTCCCAAGCAAATAAGACTGCTGCCAGCACAAACAGAGGTGCTCCCAAGATAGTCCCAGGGAGTTCTCTTCCAAAAATCAAGAAAAATACCACTGCATTCCAGACACACACAAGAGAGAGAAACCCCTTCATCAACTTGTTCATTTTCGTGCTGGGGTTGACCGTCAAAAAGTATGTCAGTATCACTGCTGCAGCCAACATAACAATCTGCATAGGAAAAACGGCCTTGTTGTAGACTCCAACCTGGTTCCACCATGCTTCTGTATCCATTATGTAACCTCCTGCATTAGTACTTGAATCTCTCATCCAGTCCTATAAAAGCCTTTCTATTTCAAAGAACTTCCCAATAGTATGTATTTATCTTATCGCCTTGTATATGAAACTCAATATACAAATATCTAAAAATATTTCGTTTAATAAACCTTGAAGTTATTATTTATAGCTCTTTATTTCAATATTTTAGCAGTACAGTATCTTGCACAGCGCCCATGAATACCAGTTCACATCAGGTCATTGAAATCCACCCATGAGAATACCAACCAGGTGTGGGAATTGCTTGACAATCTGACAATTCGTATTTTATCTAGAGAAGACAACTCTGTAGGGATTAGAATTAAGCCAGGCAGAAATCTAATGGAACGTATAATGGAGTACCTATAGCATAATTTCAGGCCCATATAAGTCAGTGCGCCCAATGGAGGGGTGAACAAAGGAGGTTGTATAATTTCTGGTGGCAAAGTCTTCCATCTTTTCGAATATCAAATAGTAGAAACCAATCAAGACCAAAAATTTGTTACACGTGTAACAACTTTGAGATAAAATCCAATGATTTGTGCTTTACTACTGTTATGCACAGCTAATGAAAAATCTCTTCATTTCTGTAATTCCTTCCATTAAAAACCCTTCACCACCTCGCAGAGAGTAGTCACACGAACAGGGTAACCAAAAGAATTGAAGGGACAACTTTTTATATATACGTTAGGAAGTAATATGAATGACAAGAATTTTGGTTGTGGAAGATGAGTGGATTGTTGCTGACGATATACAAGAGAGTTTGAAAGATTCAGGATATTCTGTTTCCATAGTGTCTTCAGGAGAGGAAGCCATGCAGAAGGCAAAAGATGTGGATTTAATTTTGATGGATATTGTATTAAAGGGTGAACTTAATGGAATTGAAGCAGCTGAGCACATACGTTCCCAGGTTGATATTCCAATAGTGTTTTTGACAGCTCACGCAGATGAAAAAACGTTAAAACAGGCAAAATTAACTGGGCCTTACGGGTACCTTGTGAAACCTTTCAAAGATAGGGAATTACATGCTACCATAGAAATGGCCTTGTACAGGCATGAATTGGAGAAAAAAGTGAAAGAGGACAAAGAATGGCTTGAAAAGAAAATTGAAGAACGATCGAGAAGAATTGAAATCCTTTTACTGACCAAACAGAGCCTCCAGAAAGAGAAGAACTGGGAAGATGGACTGAAAACTATTGCCGAGTGCATGGTGAGACTTGGATTTGAAAAGTACGGTATCTTCTTGGTGAATCCAGTGAAGAAAACGTTGGACTACCATTTCGGGAAAGGTGTTGATTTCCCAGAGGGTACATCCTTTTCCCTGGACGATTCTGACGATATTGGTATCAAATGTGTTCTAGAAAAGAGAACCATACACGTAAAAGAGTACAATCCTGAAGAGAACCGCATCATTGCTGCCCATCCCGTTGTGTGGGTTCCTATCATCGTGCAGGATGAAGCGTTTGCTGCATTGGCTGCAAGCAACATGAATCAATTAACAGATGAGGATGTGAAGGATTTAGAGATTCTTGCAGGCATGTGCGGAGTCTTTATCGACAGGACGAGATTGTTAATAGAACCAGTTCCAGAAGAAACGTTAGAAACAGAGGTTAAACACTGGCTGGACTCTGCAGAGGGGTATATCATTCTAGAGAAAGAACCTGAAAAGTCTTTTGAGATATTTGTTGATTTAGTCACCCACGGTATACCTGGATTTGTGATTTCGAGAGAGCATCCTGAGAAGCTCAAGAAAAAGTACACGTTGGTGAAAACTCCTGTGCTGTGGCTGTCACGATTTGATGCAGAGAATGCTATAAGTCCAGACAGCTTTTCCAAGTTAGTGTATCTTATCAGAGATTTCACCAGAAAGAGTGAGGAATCTGTCATATTACTAGATGGCATGGAGTACCTTATAACACAGACAGGGTTTGAAACAGTCTTACCGTATCTGCAGGAGTTAAAAGACATTGTGATAATGTACAATTCGCGGTTGATCATCCCTTTATACAAGGAGGTTCTCTCTCTGAGAGAGTACAGTGTACTGGAAAAAGAGTTCAAGGTGCTGTAACTTAGTCTTAACCTTTAATGAACTGAGCACTTATCCTTGTGGGCTCTTTGTTGTTGATGCTCATTTGTTACACGTGTAACAATTGAAGAACAATGATTTCTTTATTTATCAATAATGTTATATTTTTAAAATAAAACAACTTCTAGATCAATCACTGTATCACAGAATCCAACTGTCCCAATATCAGTGCACTCCCTTTCTTATCCAGTGGTCTATTGTCATTGCCGCACTTAGGTGAATAGATACACGCGGGGCACCCATCCTCACAGGGACAGTCCCTCACCAGCTCATGAGCCATCTTTATAATATCACCAATCAGCTCAAATGCCCGTTCAGTTAGTCCAATGCCACCTTCAAATCCATCATACACAAAAATTGTGGGTTTCGACGTATCTGGATGCCTCATTGTTGATACTCCCCCAATGTCCCAGCGGTCGCACATCACATGAAATGGCATCACCCCAATGAGTGCATGTTCTGCACCGTGAAGACCACCAGCAAACAATTCATTTTTCAAATCCTTTTCTGATTTCTCTTTTAGTTTCAAGTTCTTTTTGATGTCTTTGTCTTTTCTTCTTATCTCCCATATGGTATCTTTTATGGTTTCGGGGACACAAATCCATAAGCCAATTGTTTGAAAGGTTAATGCAGGCAAATCAAGCGGTTCAATTCCCACCACTCTATCGTACTTCATTATTCTGTATCCTGTATACTCTTCTGTTACTTTCACCCTGCCAAAAAAAACGCCAACCTCTGCCACGTCTTTTTTATCAATTTCTTCTAATACGGTAATATCCACAACCTTTATAACCTCCGTGTAGTAGTCCACGTCACATTTTTTAACCAAAACAACGCCATTCTTTAAATCCAAATGCTCCACAAAATACGTTTCCCCCTGGTGGAGCAAAACAGCTCCTTCATGTGCTTCCCGGTACGCTTGCGGCCTATCCATGGTCTCAAGTAGTTTCCCATTGCAGACCACCTTGAATATGTCTGAGGAGATAGTATCCAGTTTAACAGCTTCCGTGGCTCTCCCCCCTCCTCTCCCTGTGTACACCCATCCATTCTTTGTATGCTGGATCAATCGCTGCAGTTCCAAAACTCTTGCAATGCCCTCAAAATTTCCAAAATACTTCTTGTCCTCTTTTTTGACAGGTAACTCCGATGCAGCACACATCACATGTCCAGCCACAATATACGGATTTTTCAAATCAATGATTGCATTCTCATGAGATTTATCAAAAAAGACCTCTGGATGATGCATAAAATACTGATCCAAAGGGTTCTGGAACGCCACTAACGTAACCACAGACTCATCAATGCCCCTTCCTGCCCTTCCTGCCTGCTGCCATGTTGATATGACTGTGCCGGGATATCCTGAAATGACCACACTGTCTAATGAACCAATATCAATCCCTAACTCTAATGCATTGGTGGAGGTAACCCCTCTCAAGAACCCATTCTTTAGCTTATTCTCTATTTTTCTCCTCTCATCAGGGAGGTACCCTGCCCTGTACGCAGTAATTTTATCTGTTAAATGCGGCTCATTTTCAAGTTCATTTTTCGCCCACAATGTAATTAACTCTGCCATCTTTCTCGAAATTGTGAAGCACAATGTTTGTAATCCATTTTTTACATAAAATAAGAATACATCTTTTGTTTCCTGATGAATAGATAACTTACCTACACCGTCGTAGTACGGATTATAAAAAATGAAATACTTCTTTCCCTGAGGAGAACCATCATTTTCAACCAATTCAAAAGGAACACCTGCCAATTTCTCACCAAACTCTACAGGGTTGGCAAGGGTAGCAGTTGACAAAACTACTTGGGGGGAAGCACCATAAAATTCGAGTATCCTCTGCAGCCTTCTGAGCACAAAGGCAACATTGGAACCGAAAACACCTCTGTACCTGTGGGCTTCATCAATGACGATAACCTGCAAATTGCTCAAGAACTTCTGCCATTTGTAGTGCCAGGGAAGCACATAATGGAGTTCATACGGGTTACTAATAATGATGCGGGAAGTTTCACGTATGGTGGGCCGTTTCCCACGAGGTGTATCTCCATCGTACACGTTGGGGTTGACAGGGATGCCGCTCACTTTCTCAAATTCTTGTAACCCCTTTAATTGGTCATTGGAGAGTGCTTTTGTGGGATACAAGTACAGTGCAGTAGCACTCTTGTGGTACCACATTTTCTCAAAGACTGGTATGGTAAAGGCAAGTGTTTTCCCTGATGCAGTGGGCGTTGTTATGATAACGTTTTTCCCTGCTCTTAACTTCTCTATAGTCTTACACTGGTGGGTGTACAGGTTGATCCCTTTTTGTGACAAGTATTCTGTGATAGGCGTTGGCAGCTCTTTTTTTAATTCTCCATATACTGGCTTCTTGCAGGGCAAACCCTCTACATGTTCCACCCTTTCGTAATGTCGGGGATTTCTTTCCAGCGTATTCACAATTCTTTCCACATTCATTCCCATTCCTCGTGCAGCCGTGAAAAAATATTGGCTAAGGTGATCATGTCCTGTTTATTGTGCTCAACGATGGGGATCAAAGGACCTACATTTCCAGTTTTTACATACGTATCGTAAAAATCAGGAACGAGAGCACTTGGAACATCATTTTCTCTTTCTATACCAAATAAATGCTTTTCCAGCGTGGTTAGTCTACAGTCAGGTAGTTGTGCCTTCCATGCGCGCCGCGAAAAGTGAAGCAAATCAAAATGGGGATTTGTAAGATTTCCTTGTAATCCATAGTATGCCAGCCGTTCTTTTATGTACGGTATATCAAATGCTTTTCCGTTGAAAGTCACAAAAATGCCTTTATCTGTATGAGACAGAAATGCTGATAATGCTCCTGGTTCTTCTGTTATATCCCGAAGGAGGTACTGGTTCATCACCAACTGACTGCCGCAAATGCGGGCTGTACCGCACAAAATGATGGGCAGAGAAGAAAGACCCATAGTCTCTATATCCAGGATGATGAAGTCTTCTTCGTTTTGAAAACTTGACGAGTACAAAACCAGTGGGTGTGATTTGGGAAGCCAGTGTCCAATCCACTCGGTAAGGGAGTGGGTATCATGTATATCAATTGCCAGAAACTTTGCAGCTTCTGCACCAAAACGGGGATGCTCTCTGAGATCTTCAATTGTTTTGTATCCTCCATTCTTTAACATATGTTCTGTGACTTCCCCTATGCCGTACACCAATTTTAAATCTGAGAGAATTCTTTCTCGTGCACGTGTTTGGTTGACCCTTTTTACCGTTATCTTCTCTTGGGTTTTTATGTGATAACATGTTCCTGTCTTGGTCTTGAATTCTTCACCAACAAAAACCTCTTCAAGGAGGGTTCCTTTGTAGTTATTCAATAAATTCTGTTTTAATTCTTGTGCTTTTTGGTATTCTTGATTTATGATACCAAAAGAAAAGAAATTTCGTAATTCTTCTTTTTCATCTTCTACAATGTCGTATTTGACTTTGTCTACCCGTTCTCTTAGTCTTTCACCTATTCTCTCAAATAGTGATTCATAGGGTTCTCCCTTTATCATGGCTATCACTTTTCATTTTTTTCAGTAGTCTGAAATTCGGTGAGATGTAATGTGAATAAAAGGTTCCTGATAAGACATATCTCTGGAGTGATTCCATAAATACATGTTATGCATGGAATTCTTCCTTTACTTCAACCCTTTTATAGGTTTCGGTTATAAGGAACTGTCAAGTATTGGGTGCTCAAGAAAGCCATACCTTGAGCCTATCATTTTACTGAATATCCAAATTTGATAAGTTCCCTGTTACACGTGTAACACATTGAGAAAACATCCAAAGTTTGACAACCCCAGTTATAAGAGAGCACCCTTGCAGTGTTTTTCACCTTCCCACTTGAAGAGAGGAACCCTTCACAAATCTGTGGGTGTTGTTTTTGTTACACGTGTAACATTGGGTGAATTTACCTTCAAAGATTTCAGATTCAGACAAAATCAAAAAGATCACATTCTTCAGAAACTATCTGATATTTATTCCATTCATAAGGTAGCTTCTCTCAACAGTGTATAACGATACAGATTCTTGAAAGCTTCACAGTAATAGTCTCCTCCGTTAATTTGACCACACTGCAAAAATGCATTCACTTTGCAGCCGCCGCCACAAAGATTTCTCCATTCACACATACCACAATGTGCAGACGTATTCACATCGAAGTATCGCCACCTCTTTATGTGTTCTGCATGCTCCCAGATAGTCTCAAATGTGTGCTCACGAATTGATCCAAATCGGAACTGCGGTATGTGCCCTGCTATACATGGGTAGACTTCTCCTGTAGCAGCAATACTTACTGAGTACCGGCCTGCAGAACACCCGCGCGCATTTTTTGTGGGAGTCTTAATATCATCTGCAAACCTCTCTGTTTTCAAAAGGTGTGGATCAGATGAATAGCCTTCTTCATAAAGGCTAGTAATTAATGATTCATATTCTGCACCTGTCATAGCTACCTGGGGTTGATTGCCAGAACACCGTCCTTGATAAATCACGGGCCGGATTTGTATATTAATAATGTCATGATCTAATAAAAATCGAATAAGTGAAGGAATCTCTTTTAGATTAATTTTGGTAGCTACAATTGCCACAGACGGCACTGTCCCACTATCCAGCAGTCTTGAAATACCTGCAATAATTTGCTTGAAACTGCCTTCACCGCGGATTATGTCATTACTTTTCTGCATCCCATCAAGACTTACCTGAACCCCATTCGTATAGGTCTTGATCTTTTGGGCTGTTTCCTCACTAATAAGTGTTCCATTGGTGAGAAGACCCACTTTGTATCCAAGTTCAGAACCTTTAAGACAAATGTCCCAGATATCAGACCGCAGTAGTGGTTCTCCGCCTGTCAGAATTACTGTTTGTCGCTCATTTTGGGGTTTAAATTTTGTCGCCTGGAAAAGTAGTTCAGCAATTTCTTTTATTGTTAGCTCATGAGTATAGGGTCTACCTGATGATTGATAGCAGATTATGCACTTCAAATTGCATGCGTTCGTTACATGGAGCCAGACATTGTACAGCTCTTTTGTGGGAGCTTCGATGGGTTCATCTTCACCGAAGAGCTTGTGTTCTCTTAAGAATTCTATGCACTCATGAACTTCATTAGTGCTCACTTTCAGATTATCAGCAATCTCCTTCACTGTGAGAGTCCCTGTGCATTGCTTGAGCAGTGAGAGACCCTCCCTGGTTAAAGTCATCCATGTGGGGATACTCGGTCTCAAAACTACGATATTTTCCTGCTGATCAAAGATCTTAATGTCTGAGGGACATTGGGGACATTGGAAGTTCTCTGCATTCATTGTAGACCACCTCAGTGTAATTACAGTCCGGGCAGTGAATCAGTAACCCAGCTACCTGATGCAGGTACATCTTCTTTCCGAGCTGTATCAAAAAAATTTCGGGTTTACATATTTTATCTTTCTATGTGTATATAAACGTTATTCTGCTTTCTGCACGCTTTGAGAAGGTTTAGAACTATGGAGTAAATGGGCAAAGTGGATGAATTTTTTCCTAAAAATCGGGAATAATTATCAATTGTTCGGATAATGGAGAACTCTAACTTTTTTTATCGTTTTTTCGACATTAGTGTGATAAAGGATAATAAATTGTTACACGTGTAACATATGTACAAGGGAGTTGTCAAGTCTTCAGGGGAAGAACTCTAATCTTTTTTATTATCATTTTTCTGGTAACGCATTTGAGACAATCGCCCGATAATTTTCAAACTCCGTAGTCTCGTACAGTACAACCAAAACGTTTATATACGCCTGCGCAAAAAGGGGGGCGAGGTGATATTCATGAAAAACGTGTTCATGCCGACATTCATCGTGAAAGCGGTAGAGTCCTCCGCGCCTAAGATAACGTCGGCAAAGTCAACTCCATGCCACCCCGATATTGGTGTGTGCGGCAATTGCCTTGAGCCTTGAGTTTCAGCAATATCTGAACTTCAATTGCTTTTCGGACACATGTGCCGAGGGAAAATCCGCATTAGTATAAAATAGTGGAGCATGCATAAGGAATAAACGTAGCCAAAATGCGAGCCCTACCATCAATCTGACGGCAGAAGGTGAATCAAGATGACTATAGAAGACCATTCTGAGCGGGAGCTTCATTTGAGGCTTTTCAAAGAAGACATAACTGTTCTATTCCACATAACAGACTACTGCAACCTGGACTGCAAACACTGCTTTATCAATGCCAGCCACACCCCAACTCATCAATATTCTCTTGATGAAATCTCATCCATACTCTCTGACTTGAAAACTCTAAGAGCTTTCAATATAACCTTTTCTGGGGGAGAGCCCACTCTGCACAATGATTTTCTTCAGATTCTGGAAACAGCAACCGAAGAAGGCTTTACAGTAAGTTTTGTATCAAATGGGACCTTAATCACAAAAGAATTGACCAAGAATCTTCATGGTCTGGTAAGATTTGTATTGATCAGCGTGGATGGTCCAGAGGAATACCATGATGCATTCAGAGGGAAAAAAGGAGCCTACAAGAGAACTATGAAAGGCATCAATGCTCTTAGAGAAGCAGAGATTCCTTTTGGCCTCCAATTCACCGTCACCAAGGAAAGCTATCCCTTTATAGAATGGATTGCTAAGACTGCAAATGAACTAGGAGCCCAGAGTTTAAAACTGGAACCATTGTTTGTAGGAGGAAGAGCCCAGAATATCGCTCCACTGTCTCTTGACGAAAGGGAAGTTGACCAGTTATCCAAATTAACTACTCAATTGTACGGAAAATA
>Ga0209427_10000821_pt1 | contig 34273 bp, 29 predicted proteins | sample DeeMarSWOR136_30_FD_187465 | JGI IMG/M metagenome (GOLD analysis project Ga0209427, IMG submission 187465) | Marine sediment microbial communities from White Oak River estuary, North Carolina - WOR-1-36_30 (SPAdes) (version 2) | ecosystem: Environmental > Aquatic > Marine > Intertidal zone >...
GACCAATGCCAGAGGCACAGCAACAAATACAATGTACTTTAATATTTTCTCGACCCTGTCTGTTAATTTCAACACGTGTAGCCTTTCTGCCTATAAATATAATTAAAGTATCCATTATATTGTCCTGGTTGTATGCGACTTTAGTCTCGTTCTACACAAACCAAAAATGGTAGTGCCACCCGTGGGTAGGTAGGAACTATGTGAAATTCTTCGCGGAGTTTATCCTGAACCAGATCCTTCGTCGCTTCGCTTCTCAGGATGACAGAGGACGAAGGGCTCAGAATGACAGCATCTTTTATTGCGAATTTGCCTCTTTTGCCTTCCGCTTCAATTCGTAGAGCTTGGTGATAGCCTCGAGCGGAGACATGGCATCGATATCGAGCTGGCTCATCTCTTCGATGAGCGGCGATTTGTCTTCGAAGAGGGAAAGTTGTGGGGCTGGCTCTTTTTGGGACCGGATTGCCTTATGCTGTTTCTGCCGGGGCTGGCTTTCCAGACCGGACAGGACCTCCTCAGCCCGGTGTATCACCGATGCCGGCAGTCCAGCCAGCTGGGCTACGTGAATGCCGTAGCTCTTATCAGCGCCGCCGGGTACAACTTTGCGCAAGAAGATAACCTTTCCTTCGTCCTCAGTCACCGCCACGTTGAAATTCTTAACCCGCGGCAAAAAGCCGGCCATCTCCACCAGCTCATGATAATGGGTGGCGAAAAGCGTTTTCGCCCTGAGCCTGGGATGATTGTGTATAAACTCAGCCACCGCCCAGGCGATGGAAAGACCGTCATAGGTGCTCGTCCCCCGCCCGATCTCATCCAGTATAATCAGCGACTTCGCCGTAGCATTATTGAGTATGTTGGCGGCTTCTATCATCTCCACCATAAACGTTGACTGCCCGGCAGCCAGGTCCTCCTGGGCGCCTATACGGGTAAAAATGCGGTCAACGATACCTATGGTGGCTGACTCGGCGGGAACAAAGCTGCCGATCTGAGCCAGGAGGACAATCAGCGCCACCTGCTTCAGATAGGTGGACTTGCCCGACATGTTGGGGCCGGTAAGAATGATGAGCTGAGTGTCTTTATTGCATAAATAAACATCGTTAGGTATGAAACCGTCGCTGCCCAGGCTTCTCTCCACCACCGGATGCCGCCCGCCCTTAATGGTTATGGCATCCTCGGCGGTCAACTCCGGCCTGACATACCCGTGCCTGACCGCTGCCTCAGCCAGACCGGCAAATACATCGATCTGTGCCACAGCCCTGGCTGAAGATAGTATGCGCTCGCCAACGCCGGCTATCTGCTGGCAGACCTGACGGAAAATCGCTGTTTCAAGCTCCACCATCCTTTCCTGGGCATTGAGTATCACCGACTCATACTCCTTGAGCTCCGGGGTAAAGAAACGCTCCCCGCCGGTTAACGTCTGCTTTCTAATGTAAGTTTCAGGCACGAGCTCGAGGTTGGACTTAGACACCTCGATGTAATAGCCAAAAACCTTGTTATATCCCACCTTTAAAGACTTAATACCGGTGTGCTCCCGTTCCTGTCGCTCCAGGTTTGCCAGATAGCGCTTAGCCTCCGATGCCGACTGCCGAATCTCGTCCAGCTCCTGAGAAAAACCTTCTCTTATGACACCGCCGTGCTCCAGAGTGGCGCCGGGCTCGTCAACTATCGCCTGTGTAACCAGGTCCACGATATCAGGGCACGGCTTCAATTCAGCGCTCAACGAGGCTGGAAAACCTTCGGCTGCCTCTATCTCTGCCTTCACCTCGGAGGACTTCTCGAGGCTGAAGCGCAGCGCCACCAGGTCTCTGGGGGTAGCTATGCCGCTCCTTATGCGGTTAACCAGCCGCTCCAGGTCGGCAATGTCCCCGAGCAGAGACATGACCTTATTACGGACCAGCGTGTTCTCACAGAACCAGGCTACAGCTTCTTGCCGGCTGACCAGTTGCTTTATATCAAGCAGCGGCTGCCCCAGCCATTTTCTGAGCAGTCTTCCTCCCATCGCCGTCTCGGTTAAATCGATTATGGAGAGCAGAGAGCCGGAGGGGGCTCCCCAGCGAGCCGAGGCAAAAAGCTCGAGGTTGTGGCTGGTATGGGCATCGAGAACCATGAACGACTGAATTGAATAGGTAGCCAGGTGGTCCAATTGTCCCAGCGCCGCCTTCTGGTTCTCCTGAAGGTAGTGAATAACTGCGCCGGCCGCCCTGACAGCCAGAGGCAGGTGAGCACAGCCGTATCCCTCGAGAGAAGCCACGCCGAAATGGTCGATTAAAACCTGCCCGGTAGCTTCCAGGTCAAACCAGTAATCGTCGAGCCTGGTTACCGATGCCGGCACTGTTAGGCTACTGGCATCCAGGCTCTCAGGAAGGAGAAGTTCAGCCGGGTGAAGACGCTCCAGCTCATCGGAAACCTGGCTTATGGGGAGCTGAGTGGTGGCGAACTCACCGGTAGTTATGTCAACATAAGAAATGCCCGCATCCTCGCCTTCAGCAACCAGGCTAACCAGATAGTTATTGCTTTTATCCGAAAGAAGCCCGGGCTCAACCACTGTTCCCGGCGTTACCACGCGGATAACGTCCCGTTCCACCAGCCCCTTGCCCGGTGGGGTCATCTGCTCACATATAGCCACCTTATAGCCCCTGCCGATAAGCTTAGCCAGATAGTTATCCAGGGCGTGATAAGGAATACCAGCCAAGGGCACGCGCTGCCCCTTCCCCATCTCACGTGAGGTTAAGGTGATTTCCAGCTCTCGCGACGTGGTCTTGGCATCATCGTCAAAAGTCTCGTAGAAATCACCCAGCCGGAAAAAGACTATGGTCTGAGGGTAGCGCTGCTTGATTTTAAGATATTGCCGTCTCAGAGGAGTTATCGGCATGTCCCACCAGCCCCTATTGTACTACTTCAACAGCCGGGGGCAAAGACCATAAACAAGCCTGCTGAAAGCACTCGCCAATGGCAGATAAAACAGGCAGTCAAAGTCTGGGCTTGCAGATTATCTCCTTCACCTTGAGGGAGAAGGCATCGTGGGCATGCGCAGGTTTAACTACGATTGCCGTATCGGCCCCTCTTGACGTCCCAGCTATCGCTATAACCTCTTCGTCCGGGCTTATGAGACCGGCATCGGCAGCCATGATGCTTATCTCGATGGTAACCTTCATCCCCTGGCCAAACATACGTAGTGTATTGGCCATAAAATCGCCGATTACATGGGTGCCATAAGTTTTCCTTACCCCCTGAGATACACCACCAAAGGCATGGGTACCGGTGAAAATCTCCACCCCCAGCTCCTCTATCCTTGCCTTATTTTCAGAAGTAAGCTCCTGAGTACCAGGGCCCTTGAAGCCGGTAGCATGGGATACCACAACTACTTTATAGTCCTTGAACTCTTCGGCAGCCTTAACCCCAGTGTCACCCATCGTTGTAGCCACCACTATTGTCTTTATGCCAAGCTCCTCAGCCCTGGCTTTAGCCAGCCTCAATGTCTCCCCTGTATTCTCAGCGCCGGGAGAATTAAAATAGACAGTGTTGGCCTCCATTGCCATGGTACTCCTTTCAGCCCAGGTGACTAGCCCCATACGGGACAAAGTCCACTATTCCACCGTAAAAGACACGCTGGCTTTTTCCTCCTCATCAACAGAAAAAACCACTTTGTATTCTCCCTTCGGCCATGGAACCTCCTCGTAACCTTCAGGACGCTGCAATGGTATAGAAGTGTATCCATCACCCTCAGGAGTTCCAACGTTCGTCTGGAATACTGTGTTCTCTTTCATTGCACCTATCCCTACCTGCTCACCCTTCACATATATCCACTCCGCTACTATCTTGGTGTCAGGTGAAAAACCGGATAACTTAAGCGAGCAGTAAATCACCTTGTCATCGGGAGCAAAAACACTGGTGGGCTGAATCGGTCTATCTTCATTGTCCACAGCTAATGCCATTGCAACCTCACTTATAACACCACCTTGCGTGCCGCCATCTTTGTCTCCACAGCCCCCAATCATCACAGCCATCAGACCCAGAGTTATAGCGACGCAGGCTAATAATAAAAAACCATTTTTCCTATTCATATATATCCTCCACAATATGCTATTTCTTCATTTGACTTTCAGCACAGGCAGAAATACTAAAGCTTATGCCTGGCTTTGTCAACCTGTGATTTATTCGCCTTCGAAAAAATCAAGATTAAACCCCCAAAAATATTGACAAATAGAGAAAAGTATGTTAGTTTGATAATGAAAAATATTTCATTTATGATGTTTCATTATTTACTCAGCATTTTAATTTAATAGCTCGAGGAGAATAAACAATAAATGACAAAATTAACAGAGATAAAAAACCAGGCCGAGGAAGAAGAACCTCCAGGAATCACCACAGGAAACGAAGTGGTGCCTGAGGAAGAAGAACCTCCAGGTAATACGGCCGTTACCGATGGTACGGCCGTTATCAATAGAAAAAGGTTCTTTTCTCATATTCCCGAAGAAAATTGGAACGACTGGAAATGGCAGTTCCGCAACCGCATCACCACTGTTGAAGAACTGACAACTTTTCTACCTCTTTCATCCGTAGAGAAGGCACAGCTCAAACTGGTAACCTCAAAATATCCTCTTTCGGTAAGTCCATATTATCTCTCCCTGATCAACCCACACGATCCCGACGACCCTGTCAGAAAACAAGCAATCCCCTCTTTTGAAGAGATAACCCTCGGCAGTGTGGGTTTTGAAGACCCACTTGGAGAAAAAAGAGACTCCGTAGTCCCAGGCCTGGTCCACCGCTACCCAGACAGGCTATTAATGGTGCTCACCGACATCTGCCCAATGCTTTGTCGCCACTGCACACGGAAAAGGGAATGGCACAATGGCGGCTGGGTACGTACTTCGGGCGAAATCAAGGCAATGCTGGACTACATCCGCAGGCACAAGGCCATCAGAGACGTAATTCTATCCGGTGGTGACCCCTTAACTCTATCCACACACCGCCTGGAGGATGTACTTTCCAAATTGAGGCAAATAGACCATATTGAGATAATCCGCATCGGCACCAGATTCCCTGCGGTACTACCACAGCGCATAGACGACGAATTGTGCAGCATGCTATCAAAATATGGGCCGATATGGCTTAATACTCAGTTCAACCACCCTCGCGAGCTAACAGATGAATCAGCAGCAGCCTGCGATCGTCTACTGCGGGCCGGGGTCCCCATAAGCAATCAATCCGTACTACTTCGTGGTATAAACGATAGTGTGGAAACACAGACAAAACTATGTAACGGGCTTCTCAAGATAAAGGTACGTCCCTACTATCTTTTTCAGTGCGACGAGGTTCAGGGAACGGAGCACCTCCGCACTTCTGTAGAAGCCGGAATCAAAATAATAGAGGGCATGCGTGGCTATACCTCAGGCTTGGCCGTCCCTACCTTCGTTGTAGACCTACCCGAGGGCGGTGGCAAAGTTCCCCTTGAGCCGAACTACGTGTTGACACAAACAAAGGAAAACCTGGTATTAAGAAACTACCAGGGACGTTTCGTCTGGTACCGGAATCCCAGAGACAAAGCCATTTCCGAACCAGATGGCAAAGCAGAACTGGTCAGCAATCCGCCTATTGAGATGCCTGAAATAAAAGAGCGCCAGCTCCAACCGGTGAGAGTCAGAAATGAAAATAGGTCTCGCGTACGATCTTAAGGAGGCGGCTCTCTTTACTCCAGGCTGTCCTGATGATGCGCTTGAGGAATATGACTCGCCTGAAACAGTTGAGGCTATTGCCGCTGCATTAGAGACATCGGGACACTCAGTAGTCAAGCTGGGTGGAGGCAGAGACTTCATAACTAACATTCTCCAGAATAACACCGATTTTGTCTTCAACATCTCTGAAGGCATGGGTAACCATAGAAGTCGAGAGGCTCAGATACCCGCCATCTTGGAAATGCTCGATATACCTTATTCAGGTTCAGACCCACAGTGCCTGGCAATATGTCTGGATAAACCCTTAACTAAAAGATTGGTGACGGATGCAGGAATCCGCACCCCGAGATGGCAGTTGGTTACGGATTACAGCCAGCTAAAAGAAATACTCCTGGACGAATTTCCGCTGCCCGCTTTCGTCAAGCCAGCCTATGAAGGTTCAAGCAAGGGCATTCGCCTTGGATCCCGGGCTGAGACAGTGGCAAAAATAGCCGAAGTAGCAGCAGAACTTCTTGAGCAATACAAGCAACCGGTGATGATAGAGGAATTCATTGCCGGCGATGAGGTGACGGTGGGCATGCTCGGCAATTCTCCAGCGAAGGTTCTAGGCATGATGCGTGTTATAGCCAAGAAAAGTAGTACCTCTTTTGTCTATTCACTTGAAGTAAAACGAGAATGGGAGCAATTAGTAGACTACGAATGTCCCGCTCTATTGGAGACAAACATCCTGGATGAAATTGCAGGGTCAAGCCTCGAGATTTTCAAGATTCTAGGTTGCCGTGACTTTGCCAGGCTCGACTTCAAGCTCAGCCCAGAAGGAGTACCTTACTTCCTGGAGATAAATCCACTGGCAGGGCTCAACCCGAAGAGCAGTGACCTGGTTATTATGTCATACAAGCTGGGCTGGACATATCAAGCTCTAATTTCAGCAATTCTCAATGCCGCCTTACAAAGGTACCCACAGTGTGTCAAAGGATAGCAGTTGTCTATAATGCGCCTGACCCCAACTTCCATGGTACTCCTGTAGAAGAGAAAGCATCGCTCGCAATTATCGACGGAGTGGAGGCAGTTCACAAAGCCCTGACCGAGTCTGGATACTCTGTTGCTTGTATACCCCTGCTGCCACCGCTCGAGTCAGCTAAAGAAAATCTAAAATACCTGGAGGCAGATTTAGTCTTCAATCTCTTCGAAGGCTTTAATAGTCACCCCGAGACAGAGGCAACCGTGGCCAATTTTCTTTCTGAACTGGGATTAACCTATACTGGCTGTCCCGGAAACGCACTGTCTTTAGGGCTAGACAAAGTAAAGACAAAAGCACACCTGGAAGCAATGGGGATAGACACACCCAGATACCAGTTGCTAGGACCCGAGACCGTATCTTTGTTTCACCTGAACTACCCGTGTATCGTTAAACCATACGCAGACGATGGAAGCAGCGGTATATCAGAAGAAAGTGTGGTGCACGACTTCGCCTCACTTGAAAGGCAAGTGACAAAGGTAAGCAACAGTTTCGGCAAAAGGGCACTGGTGGAGGAATTCGTTGATGGTCGTGAATTCAACATCACAGTCCTCGGGACCAACGAACCTAAAGCTTTGCCCGCCTCCGAAATAGTCTATTCCCTGCCACCTGGGATGCCTAGAATACTGAGCTTCTCCGCTAAGTGGGACCCCCAGAGCATCTGTTTCGAGCGTACCAAAGCGGTCTGCCCGGCTGAAATAGACACTGAACTACGAGACCGCATCGTTCAGACGGCTCTCCTCGCCTTCAGGCTGCTGGGCTCCCGCGGTTATGCTAGGATCGATTTCCGGCTGGATAACGAAGAGCAGCTCAAAGTCATAGAGGTAAACCCAAATCCTGATATATCCCCTGATGCCGGTGCGGCGCTTCAAGCTCAGGCTGCTGGAATGAACTACAACCAGTTTATTGAACAGATTGTGCAGCTTGCTATCTAGAGAAGATGAAGAATGAGACCAAAAGTCAGGCCGATGACCGACAAAGACAAACCAGCCGTAATCCAAATGCTACGGGATATTCCAGAATTCAAGTCAGCCGAGATAGATGTAGCCGAGGAGGTTATCAATAGCTACCTGGCCGACCCGATTCGGTCAGGCTACCACATCTTCGTGGCAGAAGCTAGCTCATCTATCGCCGGATATATTTGCTATGGTCCCACCCCACTGACTGAAGGTACCTGGGACATATACTGGTTGGCAGTAACTCCGGATAAACAAAGCCAGGGTATAGGGAAAGCCCTGGTTAATTTCGCCAATAGCAACATTAAAGAAAAGAAGGGCAGACTTACTCTCATCGAGACATCTTCCAAGCCAGAATACGAGACAACAAGAATATTTTACCAAGCACAAGGCTATGAAATGGCTTGCCGCATTGCCGATTTCTATGCGCCCGGCGATGATAAACTTGTCTTCCAGAAACGTCTGAGGTAAGCTATACTTCAGAACAAGTCAACGAGACATTTTTTCGATTACCGTCTGTAATTGTTAGATATAGAGCACCAGGCAATCACAGTTTCTTCCTCCCTATCGTTGCGAAGAGTATGAGTTATATGGCAATATCCATATAATGTCCGAAGGTGTAATGGAGAATTGATATGCTGAGAGAAGGAATACCCATCGGCAAGGCATTTGGTATACCTCTGAGATTGCACTACTCCTGGTTTATCGTCTTTGTGCTTATCACCTGGTCACTGGCTTACAACTTCGCGCATGCTTACCCCCACTGGAACCTGGTCACCTCGATAGTCGTCGGCGTAATAACAAGCTTGCTATTCTTCGGTTCTGTATTAGCCCATGAGCTATCGCACAGCATTGTGGCACAAGCAGCAGGTATTCCAATTCAATCCATAAATCTGTTTATCTTCGGCGGTGTCTCTCAGCTGGTCGAAGAACCCAAGCGACCCCAGGTCGAGTTTCGCATGGCTCTGGCCGGCCCGCTGACCAGCCTGGTACTGGGTGGTATATTTTTGGCAATCTGGTACTGGCTGGGAGATGTCTCTCAATTCATAAAAGCAATATGCTTCTGGCTCGGATGGATAAACATCGCTCTGGCTGCCTTCAACCTTGTCCCTGGCTTTCCGCTCGATGGAGGCCGGGTCCTACGCTCACTGTTATGGTGGCAAAGTCAAGACCTGCGCAGGTCCACCCGGATAGCGTCCAATATCGGACGTGGAATAGGTTATATGCTTATCGTCATCGGCATAGCGCTTATCTTCTTTGGCAACTGGATCAATGGTCTGTGGCTTGCATTTATCGGTTGGTTCCTGGAAAACGCCGCTGCCAGCAGCTACCGCCAGATGGCTCTTCAGGATATACTCAGAGGCCACCGTGTCAGTGAGTTGATGATACAAGATTGTCCCACAGTACCACCACAGTTTACCATCCAGCAACTGGTAAATGACCAAATCCTGACTTCCGGTCGTCGCTGCTTCCCTGTAGTACAAAATGACCGCGTCCTCGGCCTGATCACCATACACGATATTAAGGGAGTACCACGCGAGCAATGGTCTACCAAGACAACGGGGGAAGTCATGACACCCTTCGCTAAACTTAAGTCGGTGAGACCGGATGAAGACTTGGTCACTGTTCTAAAGATATTGACGGAACAGAATATCAATCAGCTTCCCGTAGTCGAGGATGGCAAGATAGTTGGCATAATTGCCCGGGACCAATTGCTTTCTTTCATCAGTGTCCGAAGCGAACTGGGCACTTAGCTACCAAACGATATAAAAAATCAAATCCCGTCCTTCGAAATTGGCCAATAATCAAAAAACTAGAATCATCAAATAGTGAGTTTTTGCCTTTTTGTCAGAAAAATGCGCAAAAGTACTTGACAATCACCAAAAAATATGTAATATTTACGCCATCTCTCAAAATGAGGCTCACAATTGAACGCATTACTTACTCCGCAGGAGCTGGCCGAGATGCTCCAGCTGAACTCGGCTACGATTACACGCAAGGCTAAAAAGGGCGAAATACCCGCCATTAAAATCGGCAAGCAGTTTAGATTCGATAGAGACCAGATCGATAAATGGCTGACACAACAGACGGTGGGCAGGCCAGCCTACATCCTAGTCATTGACGACGAACCCGTTATCGGACAGCTCTTCAGGGATATCCTGGGTAAAAATGGCTACAGCGTAACGACCGCATTGAGCAGTCCCGAGGCTCTGGAACTCATCACCAGGCAGCGCTTCGATTTAATCTTTCTAGACTTGGTCATGCCAGAAATAGATGGCTGCGAGCTTTTCCGTAGTATCAGAAAAATAGATAAGCAGGTACCCGTAGCCATCGTCACCGGCTATCCGGATAGCGGATTACTCATAAAAGCTAGGGAGCAAGGTCCTTTTATAATTATGATCAAGCCGATTACAGATGACGACATACTACAAGCAGTCCATACCTTTAGTCGGCAGTCAAACAGTCAGTAATCAGAGATAATAGACATGGTTAAAAAGGAGGAGTAGAAAATGGCCGCTAGCGGTAAGAGTCAAGGAAAAATTTTAGTCGTGGATGATGAGTCACGGGTAAGAGAAATCATTTCTCGCAAGCTAACCGATAATGGGCACCACTGCCTTACAGCCCCCAGTGGTAACAGCGCCCTGAAAACGATGAAAGCTGACCACGTTGATCTGGTTTTGCTGGACATCATGATGCCGGGTAAATCCGGTACAGAGGTATTACAAGAAATCAAAATCAAATATCCAGATACTGCCGTCATTATGGTAACTGCCGTGGCCGATGTACAAACAGCTATAGGGCTGATGAAAGCGGGTGCCTATGACTATATCATCAAGCCGATTGATCTAAACGTGCTCCTGCTTAGCATAAACAGAGCCCTGGAGAAAAGAAATCTGCTACTTGAAAACAAGGAGTACCAGGATCATCTAGAACAGAAAATCCAAGAACAGACCGAAAAGGTACGCCAGTCGTTTCTCAACTCCACAACCTCCCTGGTTAATGCCCTGGAAGCCAAGGACAAATACACTCACGGGCACTCGCAGAGGGTGACAAAAATAGCTGTGGCTATAGGTAAGGAGCTGACCATCCCACGATACATGCTGGAAAAGATAGAGCTTGCCGGGCTGCTTCACGATGTCGGCAAGATTGGAGTTAGTGAAGCAATTTTAAACAAGCCGGGGAAGCTCAGCTTTGACGAGTTCGAACTGGTTAAGTCCCACCCTGAAATAGGAGAGCGCATCTTAATCCCCATAGTCGAAGATAAAGAAATCTTGGAGATGGTGAGACATCACCATGAGCGCTTTGATGGCAACGGCTATCCAGATGGGCTATCAGGCGAGCAAATAACACAAGCAGCAAGTATCATGGCAATCGCTGAGGCATACGCCTCCATATTATCACCAGGAGCCTTGTCTTTAGCCGTAGCCGATGCCTATGATGCCATGACCTCAAACCGCCCGTATCGACCAGCAATGTCCCCTGAAGAGGCCTGCGCCGAACTAAAGAAGGGTAAAGGGAAACAATTTGACCCAACCATAGTCGATATCTTCCTGGCTCTTCTAAAAAAACATGTAAAGCTCTGAAACCGCTAAAATCAACAGGCAGAGAAGTTTATAAATACGATTGACTCCAAATGATTCTGACCTCAGATAAATGTATCTTGAACCGGAGGCCCGTATGTTTTATCTGCAATAAGCACGTGACCTTCGTTAACAAATTAGGGGGGAGATGTCAGGTAAAAATAATATTAAAAAGTGGTCACCAACCGGGAAACAGAAAAGCCCTGATGTATGGGAACGCTTAGCCTCCACAAGCCCCGACCTCTTATCACTTGCTGACAGGAACTATATTTATCGGGCCGTAAATGATAGCTACCTTAGAGTGCATAATAGGTCACGCGAAGAAATCGTGGGTCATTCCGCCAGGGAAATTTTAGGGCCCGAAATCTTCGACAAATCAGTTAAGGACTACTTTGACCAGTGCCTTGCTGGCAAGCAGGTGCGCTATCAGTCATGGTTCAATTTTCCCGTCTTGGGACGCAGATTTATGGACGTCTCTTACCATCCTTTTTTCGATGTCGACGGGACTATAACAGGCGTGTTTGCGAATATTCACGATATCACTGACCTCCACATGGCCGAGGAGGCCCTGAGACAATCAGAGGAGAGGTTTCGGACTGTTCTCGATGAAATGGAAGAATCCTACTACGAGGTGGACATTGCCGGAAACCTCACTTTTTTCAACGATGCGCTTTGTCGTCAGTTGGGATATTCTAGAAAAGAACTTGTGGGGATGAACTATCGGGTTATCACAACCCCTGATGATGTCGAAAATATTTATAAGAACTTTAATCAGCTCTACCTTACAGGCCAGCCAGTCAGAGCCTTTACTGCCAAAATCGTTCGAAAAGATGGCGAAACTGGACTGGGTGAAATCTCAGTCCTACCTTTACGGAACGACAAGGGCGAGATAATCGGCTTCCGAGGAATTGCCCACGATGTTACCGAGCGCAAGCAGATGGAAGAAGCCTTGAGAAAGTCAGAGGAGAGATATCGGACCGTTCTAGAGCAAATGGAAGAGTCCTACTATGAGGTGGATATTGCCGGCAATTTCACTTTTTTCAACGATGCGGTGTGCCGTCAGCTGGGATATTCCAGACAAGAGCTGATGGGAATGAACTACCGGGTTATCACACCCCCAGAGCATGTCAAAAAGGTATTTAGTATCTACAACCAGGTATATCGTAAAGGTGAGCCATTTAAATTAGTTCCTATGGAACGGATTAGAAAGGATGGGAAACAAATATCTGTCGAGTCCTCGGTCTTTCCATTAAGAAACGAAAGTGGCGAGATAATCGGCTTTCGGGGAGTCGCCCGTGACGTTACCGAGCGTGTGCAGATGGTTGAAGCCATAAGACAGTCAGAAGAAAGATATCGGACTGTTCTAGAGCAAATGGAAGAGGCATACTACGAGTTAGATCTCGCCGGAAACTTTACTTTTTTTAACGATGCAATGTGTCGCCAGTTGGGATATCCCAGAGAAGAGCTAACGGGGATGAACTACCGAGCTATCACACCACCTGAAAATATCAAAAAAGCCTTTATTCGCTACAATAAGATATATAGCAAAGGCAAGTCATTTAAATCAATCCCTATGGAACGGATTAGAAAGGACGGAACGCGGTTATATGTCGAATCCTCAATCTTCCCCCTGCGGAATGAGATGGGCGAGATAATTGGCTGTCGGGGAATCAGCCGTGATATTACGGGGCTTAAGCATGCAGAAGAAGAAAAGAGACAAATGGAGCAGAAGGCTCAGCTAGCCAGCAGATTGGCTTGTGTCGGCGAGTTGGCTTCTGGTATCGCTCACCAGATAAATAACCCCCTCACCGGGGTTGTCGGTTATACTCACCTGCTATTAGCCAGAAAGGGTATACCAAAGGACGTCAGGCATGACTTAGAAACTATCTATGAAGGAGCCCAACGGGTAGGCGATATTGTAAAGAAATTGCTCGCCTTTGCTGGACAGCATAAACCTGAGCGAAAACTCTCCAACATTAACGAGATTCTAAGTACCACACTCGATCTGAAGGCCTATGGATTAGCGTCCAATAATATAAGTGTGTCTTTCCGGCCAGCTCGCGACTTACCCATGACCATTGTCGACCCTGGTCAGCTTCAGCAAGTGTTTTTGAATTTAATAATGAATGCTGAGACGGAGATGAACTTGGCCCATGGTAAGGGCAAACTGTCAATTAAGACAGAGCATATAGATGACACAATCCGGATATCCTTTAAAGATGACGGCCCTGGTATAGCTAAGAAGAACCTGGATAGAATATTTGACCCCTTCTTCAGCACCAGAGAGGTAGGTCAAGGAACAGGACTCGGCTTGAGTATCTGTCACGGGATAATAACTGAACATAAAGGCAGGATATGGGCTGAAAGCAAGTTAGGTAAAGGGGCAACCTTCATTCTGGAGCTGCCCGTAGTCACTAAAGGCAGACAACCGATGCCGCTTGAGCCGACTGTCGAAGAACCCAAAAAGGTGACCAAGGCTAAGATACTGGTAATAGATGACGAGCCTCTTATCCGGCAGATCGTCAGCCACGTGCTGACTAAAGAAGGGCATGAGGTTGAAGCTGTGGATAATGCCGGAGATGCCCTCAAAAGGATTAAGAGTAAGAGGTACCGTCTCATACTGCTTGATATCAATTTGCCAGGCATAGGCGGCATCAAGCTGTATAAAAAATTTCAAGATATTGCTGCGTCCCTAAAGAAAAGGGTGGTCTTTATTGCTAGCGATGTGATGGATGAACGCAGTACGGATTTTCTTAATAAGATAAAGGCACCGTACATAACGAAGCCGTTTGACACAGAGAAATTAAAGACAGAGATAAACCGCGTATTAGCCAAGCAGTGAACAGGCAACATATCTATACCGCCACTGCAAGCGAAGCCAATTGCCCGAATAAAATACCGAGTACTAAACCCAAACCCCAAACAATATCAAATTTTCAATCTCGTAAATTCAAAACATTGACGTTCTGGTGAGAGGACATCCCGGCCCACCAGCTTTAAACAGGTTTCGCCTTGAATCTTCTGCCTCCAAGGAACAAAACTATTTTACATTTTCCCATGTTATTTTGACTTTTAGTTCTTTAGTTTTGATTCTGTTCAGGATTTATAGCTTGGCACTTAGTATTAGACCTGGAGAAATAGCCGAAAGTTAATATTTGGAAGTATAATAACCAAGACATGATTTCGATCTCAAGATTGCTGTGTGACGTGATTGGTCCAGGTGACAGTCTCCGCTACGGCGAGCTATATACATCTGCTGATAGACAACGACCAATCGTCGTCTGGAATTGCACTAGAAAATGCAACCTCGACTGTGTCCATTGCTATAGCAGCGCTGGCAGCAAAGACCCCACCGGAGTCTTAGGCACAGAGCAGGCAAAATCGTTCATACGTGACCTGGCAGATTTCGGCGTGCCGGTGATCTTGTTCTCAGGCGGTGAGCCATTGCTCAGAGAGGATATCTTCGATCTTGCCAACTTCGCCAGAGAACAAGGAATAAGGACTGCCCTGTCCACAAACGGTACCCTCATCTCCAAGGACATAGCCAGGGAAATAAATAATGTTAGCTTCGCCGAGGTAGGCATCAGCGTGGACGGCATCGGCGAAATAAACGACAAATTCCGGCGCAAAAAAGGTGCTTACAAGGCTGCTTTACAGGGCATCCGAAACTGCATCGCTCTAGGATTAAGAGTGTCTTTGAGACTGACCCTTACAAGCTACAATTATACAGAAATAGCCTCCATATTCGACCTAGTGGAAAAAGAAGGTATAGAGCGAGTCTGTTTTTACCATCTCGCCTATGTAGGTCGAGCAGGCAGCCTAATCGGAGATGACTTAAACCATGCTCAAACAAGGGCAGCAGTCGATTTAATCTGTGACCGCACCATAGACCTTTACAAACGTGGCATAAAAAAAGAAGTCCTCACCGTAGATAATCACGCCGACGGTGTTTATCTTTACCTCAAGCTGAAGGAACAAAATCCTGATCGTGCCGAGAAGGTATTGGCTCTGCTACAGGCTAATGGCGGCAACAACTCGGGCATCCGCATAGGAGCAGTTGACGAATTGGGTAATGTCCACGCCGACCAATTCTGGCAACATTACTCCTTCGGCAATGTGCTCCAGCGCAAATTCGGCGATATCTGGCTGGACACATCAGACCAATTGATGCATGGGCTTAAAAACCGAATGGAATTGCTCAAGGGACGCTGCTCCAGATGTCAGTACCTCGACTTGTGCAACGGTAACCTGAGGGTGCGAGCTGAGGCAGCTTTTGGCAATATCTGGGCTGAAGACCCGGCATGCTACCTGACAGACAGCGAGATTAGACTAATTCAATGACAAGAGAAATGGTCGGAGAGAGCCGAATAGAAAAGGAAAAAATGTCTCCTAGATTACAGATGGTAGCCTGGGAGATAACACGAAGCTGCAATCTCTTCTGTGCTCACTGTCGCTCATCTTCTACCGCTGGTGCCTACAGAGACGAACTTTCTACCGAAGAATGTCTCTGCCTGATAGATGGGATAGTCGAAGTAGGTAAGCCTGTTTTAATACTCACCGGTGGTGAACCTCTTCTACGGCAAGACTTCTTCCAAATAGCAGGCCGTGCCGTGAAGAAAGGGTTAAGGGTAGTAATGGGCACCAATGGCACTCTCATAACCGAGAATGTCGCCGCTGAACTGAAGGAGACCCCCATATCAAGGGTGGCTATCAGCATAGATTTCCCCACAAATGAACTGCAGGACAAGTTCCGAGGCAAGGCAGGTGCTTTCGAAGCAGCTGTTTCAGGAATAGCTAGATTACGCCAAGCAGGTGTTGAGGTACAAATCAACAGCACCATCACCAAGCTAAATGTAAAGTATCTGAATGAGCTGCTAGAACTTGCCCTCGAGACAGGAGCAGTTGCCTTCCACCCGTTTATGCTGGTGCCAACAGGTCGAGGTAAGGAGCTTGGCGCAGTAGAGCTGTCGCCAGAGGAATATGAGCAAACTCTAAACTGGGTTTATGATAGGCAGAAAGAGCTGGGAAGCAGCATATTCTTTAAGCCGACAGACGCTCCGCACTATCAAAGGATAGTAAGACAAAGAAGCAGCAGAAACAATCCTCAAGGAGCAATGCTCTGTGAGAGATCAGCAACTAAGGCTGAAGAAAAAGCCATTGACTCTATGACACGCGGCTGTATGGCCGGGACCGGTTTCTGCTTCATATCACATCGGGGCAGAGTGCAGGGGTGTGGCTACCTTGATGTGGAAGCTGGGAATATAAGAGATGAGAGCTTTGGCGAAATCTGGAGTAATTCCACGCTGTTCCGTGAATTGAGAGACCTATCTAAAATCAAGGGTAAGTGCAGCATATGCGAATACAAGGTGGTCTGCGGCGGCTGCAGGGCCAGGGCATATGAATCTACAGGCGATTACCTCGAAGCAGAGCCTTACTGCATATACGAGCCAGCCAAACCAGAAAAGAACAGGCGGGAATAAAGATGTCAACAATAAACATCGATAATGTTGACAAAAACTTGCTGAATATCATCCAGGCGGAGTTCCCTCTGAGCCGAGAACCATTTGCTGCCTTGGAGCTACGTCTAAACGTTAACCGTAATGAGGTAATCCAGCGAATAGAGAGCTTAAAATCAAGAGGGATCATACGCCTCATAGGTCCCGTTTTTAATCCAAGAAGGCTCGGCTACCGGACTACTTTGGTAGCGATGAAAGTACCCGCTGAACGGCTAGATAAGGCAGAGCAAATCGTCAGCATACATCCGATGGTGAGCCACTGCTATGAACGCGACCACGACTTCAACCTTTGGTTCACATTGGCCATGCCTGCAACCGAGAACATAGATAGCGAGATACACGAGCTTGGCGTCAAAACGGAGGCTGAAGAAATTTTAAACCTACCCGCAATGAGAGTCTTTAAGATAGGTGCTTATTTCAATCTCGGCGGAAGTTATGCATCAACGCCAAATAAGGTCAATGTGGGTACCCACGGCAATAGACTTTTGAATACAGACGATGATATATCTCCCACAGACCGGGCTGTGATCAATGAATTGCAGCAAGACCTACCCCTCAATGAAAAACCGTTCGATATAATGTCAGCAAGACTTTCGATAGACGTTGATAAATTTCTCAGCCGCTGTCAAGCTCTTTCGCAGAGTGGAATTATGCGACGCTTCAGTGCAGCCGTCAACCAAAGCAAGCTTGGATTTACTGCTAACGCTATGGCTTGCTGGGACACACCAACTGATGTAATAGAGACCGCAGGTAATAAGATATCAGGGTTTCCGGAGATAAGTCACTGCTATGAAAGGCAGACTAGTACCCTCTGGCCTTATAATCTATTTGCCATGATACACACTGCCACAAAAGAGACATGTCAAGCCATAGTTGATAGAATAAACTCAGAGATCGGGCTTGATAAGAATAGCTTTGTTTTGCTTTTCAGCACCAGAGAGATAAAAAAGACAAGGGTTAGATACATGATATGAAAAGGGATGAACGAGCATCTCCATACTATCCTATTTCACTTAATATTCAAGGTAGGAAGTGCCTGGTAGTCGGTGGGGGCCAAGTAGCTTTGCGCAAGGTGAAGACACTTCTAGAACACAATGCTAATGTGGAAGTTGTCAGCCCCATCCTCTGTCCAGAACTAAATCAGCTGGCAACAGACGGAGCCATACGAACCATCAAAAGGGACTACAAGCCAGAGGATTTGCACCACGCCTTTATCTCCATAGTCGCAACCGATAATGTCAAAACGAACGAACGTGTGGTTTCCGAGGCAAGACGAAGAGGAATCTTGGTGAATGTGGTAGACGACCCGAAAAACTCCGACTTTATTGTCCCTTCTTACTTAAAACGTGGCGATGTTACCGTCGCTGTATCCACATCCGCTAGAAGCCCAGCGCTGGCTCGTAAAATCAGAAGCGAACTGGAAAAGAACTTCAAAGTCGAATATGAACATCTAGCCGTAATTGCTGACGAAGTTCGCTCTGAGCTGAAGCAACAGGGAATTACAGCCAGCAGCGATGCCTGGCAAGAAGTTTTAAGCTCAAATTCACTTATGGAACTGCTAAAACAGGGTAAAAACCGAGAGGCTAAAGAAATCATGCTTACGAGACTGAAAACGCCGGAACAAAATAAGCCGTGAAGAAGCCACCTGAAATACAGATTCACGTGGCAGGCGTGAACCACAGCACAACGCCGATTGAAATCAGGGAGAGACTGGCAGTTAGCAGCGCCCATGTTCCTGATGCCTTGTCCTCGCTTCGAAAGTACGTCTCCCAGGGACTCATACTGTCTACATGCAACCGAACTGAAGTCTACTCCATACCCAACAGCGGTGATTCTTCCCAACCAGGCATAGATTTCCTCAAAGACTGGGCCAATATCTCCAATGCCGCCCTGTTACCCTACGTTTACTCCTACCACGGTGAAGCAGCAGCCAGACATCTCTTCCGCGTAGCCTCGGGCCTCGACTCGATGATTATCGGTGAGTTCGAGATCCTAGGACAGGTAAAGCAGGGCTTAGAGGAAGCTAAAAGGGCTGGCATGGTGGGACATCCACTACGAAATCTTTTCCAACAAGCACTTAGAGTAGGCAGGCGTGTTAGGGAGAAGACAGGAATCAGCAAAAATGCTCTTTCCGTTAGCTCTGTGGCAGTCACGCTAGCTGCCAAAGCCATCGGGAATTTGACCGGATGCAAAGCCCTTGTTATCGGCACCGGTGAAGCCGGAAGGCTGGTAGCCAAAGCACTAAAAGAAAGGGGTATTGCACAGATTACGACAACCAGTCGTTCCTATGAAAAAGCTTCAAATCTCGCTGCAGCACTGGGCGGAAGCACAGTCGATATAGGTAGCCTCGGGCGCGAGCTGGCTAGCTGCGATATAGCCATCAGTTGCACTGGAGCCCCCCACCTTATACTTGACTTCAAGTCAGTGGAGAATGCCATGCAATCTCGTACCCATCGACCCCTAGTAATTATCGACATAGCTGTACCTCGGGATGTTGAACCTCAAGTAAGTCATATTAACAATGTATTTCTCTACGACATCGACGACTTCACCCATCTCTCAGAGCTCAACCGAAAACAGAGAGAAACCGAGATTAAAAAATCTATGGAGATTATAGATGCTGAAGTGAATAGATTTAACGCCTGGTGGCAGGCTATGGAAGCAAAGCCGGTAATCAGCAGCCTGATGAAAAAGGCAGAAGGTATACGCCAAACACAGCTTGATACGACCTTAAAAAAGCTACGCCATCTCTCTCCGGAAGAGCAACAAAGCTTAGAGGCTATGACCAAAGCCATAGTTCAAAAGATACTCCATGAGCCTATTCAGAACCTTAAAACCAATACCCGAAGTAGAGATGATTACATCGCACTTATCAATGACATCTTCCAGCTCGACAAGGACAAGCCCGAATGAGGAAGATAAATATCGGCACCCGCGGCAGCAAACTGGCTGTCATTCAAGCTCAATGGGTGCTGACAAAGCTCAGAGAAGCTACCCCCGGACTGGAAGCCAGTCTTGTCAAAATAACAACCAGAGGCGACCGAGACAGCAGTACTACTCTTGATAAATTCGCTGGGCAGGGAGTGTTCGTTAAAGAGCTGGAAAAGGCTCTGACCGATGGTAAGATCGACCTGGCCGTTCACAGTCTTAAGGACTTGCCCACAGAAATTCCCCAAGGTCTCACGTTGGCTGCAACAACTGCCAGGCTTGACCCAAGGGATGTACTTGTCTCCAAAGCCGGTAAGTTTTCCGAACTTGCTCCAGGTTCAATGATAGGCACGGGAAGCCACAGGCGCGCTGTTCAACTACAAGTCCTTCGTCCTGACCTTAAAACGCGCGTAGTAAGAGGAAATATTGATACCCGTTTGCGCAAGGTCTCTGAGGGAGAAATTGATGGCATAATCGTGGCAGCAGCTGCCTTGATACGTCTCGGCTGGCAAGACAGGATAACAGAATACTTACCCACAGAGCATTTCACTCCGGCGGTAGGACAGGGAGCGTTGGGAATAGAGATACGCTCCAGAGACAAGGAGATGACATCACTTGCCTCGGCAATAAATCACGAGCCGACCTGGCAGAGTGTTACCGCCGAGCGGACATTTCTACGAGCCCTCGGTGGCGGCTGCCGAGCCCCTATAACTGCTCTCGGCATTGTGTCAGTCGATGTCTTAAAACTAAGTGGGATGGTAGCCAATATTGATGGTAGCCACATCCTGCGCGCCACAGAGGAAGGTGATGCCCATACCCCAGAAAAAGTTGGAAAACAATTAGCCCAGAAAATGGTAGAGCTTGGAGCAATTGACTGCATCTCTGAGTTAAAGTCTCGGTAGCTAACCAAACTAATCAAGTGGATTAACTTGCCAGACGAGATTAAACTTGGCTATGCCACCCGGCAGCAAATCAAGCGGCAACAGCATAACTAAACAACTCCCCTGATATATCCTTTCTATACCGCCTTCAGAATTTGATATGCTTTCCACAGGAAAACGCCACAAAGTGACCTTCGGCATTGCTGTTAGTTCCAGCTCTATACCCAAATGTCGATTGCCTGGAATTATCCGTTCAATATCCAACAGCTCACCCCAAGAATCGAGATGAGAATCATCCAAAGTAATTCCCGGTGCACGGTAATAAGCCTGTTCATTATGTCCGCCGCCAAGCAAATTGATATTCCATTCGCTGCCAAAAACAGCTTTAACAGATGATTCGCTAATATTTTTAAGCTGGTAGCTTATATACATCGTGTCTTCCCCGTTCAACATCCTGATTTCTTTCTGCACCTCAAAAGGCAGGCTTTTCTGGTCTATGTGAAGAATTCCGCTCCGCCATAGCAAAATCTTCAGCTCATTACCGTTCTTCTCTACCGAGAACTCATAAGGTTCACCGACAAAATCTCCCAACTCGCTGTAAGACCAATCAGCGAATCTCTCCAGTTTTGTGCCCGGGCTGAAGAAATGGTCAATGAGGCTAGAACGTGGATACTTATCATAGACTAGATAGCGGAGGGAGTCTTTATCCTTTACTCTTATAAGGTCGTGTATGCTGGGAACAGTACCCCCCTCCCCTGTTTGTTTCTCTGGGGGTTGCTCGGTTAATACTCGATGGTAAGCCTCTGGCCTCCTGGCTAGCGTACTACACAGATTATAGCTATGATTTCGAATGTCCCACTCAATAATAGAGCCACCTTCCGCAGGGCTTAAGTAAACAGAAAAGGCATCTCCATCAACCAGCAACTCTTCATTCCCGTCATCATCAAAGTCGACCTTTTGCCATTCCAGCCAACCGCGGCCCGAACGGAAGAGCTTCCCTAACCACGAGCCGTGTCTGCGAATTACTTTATCAGCCTTGCTCTCAGCCTGAACCAGATGGCCATAGGTAGCTGCCCTAATGTCAGCCAGGTAAATGCCACCGAAAACACCATGCCAGTAGGGGCAGTTGCATTGCGCTTTCCACAGCTCTTGCAGCCCACAGTCACCCTTACTTATGGTACGAGCTTGATGAACTTTCTGATGTACGCGGAGCATTTTCTTATGCATCCGATTTATCTCCGGGTACTTAACCAGAAAATTACGCCAGATACCGCTGTACATGAATTTAGCTATGTCCTGACGCCCTTCGGCTTCAAGTCGGTGCTTAATATTATTATATTCCCAAGACTTGTCAGCGGGCAGAGACCACTCCAGCATTTCATCATAAGAAGCGCAGGGCAAGTAAATCCTGCCCAGGGGTGGAAACCGATGGGCATATTCGCCAAGAGGAATTGTATGCAGCCAATCTTGGTTGGCTTCCAATTTAATGAAAAACCTTTCTATCCATCCCTCCTGCCAGCAATAGACAAAAGTCCCTGGCCAGATACCAAATTTCTCACCATCGTCACCTAAGATAGCTATCTTGCCTTCTTTTTCAGACGCTTCCTTGCTCAAATAACCAATGACTTCCTCAACATCGTGCCAAGGTATGGAATAACGCAAATATTTACTTATGGGAAATACCTCCACTGAATGCCCCTGTTCCTCAGTGAGATAATAGCCGAAGAGATTCTCGTCCTCCAAACCCAACGACTTAAAGGCATTATCATCAACCAGTGTCCACTCCACACTTGCCTCGGCCAGTATCTTGGCTAGATGTGGTTCCCAAACCCGCTCCGCTAGCCACAGTCCGGTCGGATTGACGCCAAACCGTTGCTTAATAAAAACAGCCATCTTGTCAATCTGCCCAAGTTTATCAGCGTCTGGAATGGCCGGCAGAATAGGCTCATAGTAGGCGCCACCGATGATTTCCACCTGATGCCGCATCGCTAGTCCAGCCAGCCTGTCCAGAAATTCAGGGTTGTTTTGTTCCAACCAATCGATAAGGCAACCGCTATAGTGCAATGAAAGGCGGATGTTAGGATGTCTCTCCAGCGCTTCAAGCATAGGCAAATAGGCTTGCTGGTAAGCCTGCTCGAAAACCCAGGGAAAGTTACCCAACGGCTGATGATTATGGATAGCTAGGCCAATGTAGATATGCTTCAATTAACGCCCGCTGACCAGATTATGCTTTCTTCACCTTGTCCTTGGCGACTTTCAGCAAAACCTTATCACCAATCTTATCAACATGTCGTGGTGATATTGATATTTTTTTGGTAAATCCTGTCTTAACTGAAATGTCAAGAATTGTTGCCTTATCTATATCCAGATCCACATCCACAATCTTGCCCACCACTTTAGCATCTACATCAATGACTTCTTTTCCTAACAAATCCTTTGCCTTCACTTGTTACCTCCTTATAAATTAATATTTCACCAAATCGTATCTAATCCATATACAGACTGTCTGTGAGCTGGACAAATATATGCCTTGCCGCTAGCGCCTTGTAGTAACATTCCTTTTTAAAATCCGGTTTACTATTGCTAGCAGATATAACCTTGTAAGCATTCAGCAAAGCTTCGCGCTGGAGATTTAAGCCACGGTAGACCATATTTACATCCCACATCGGCTTCTTGCTCGCCCACCAGAATTGACAGCTATGAAGCGCTGCGTCCAGACTCGCTCTAGCTATGTTAGCAAACTGATGGCCAGTGTCATCGTCCGCTACTTCTGCCGCCTTATGAGTTAAATCCATAGCAATAGAAAGATGTTCCCACTGCATCTGATGCACTGGGTTATTACTGGCCTTCCAAAGCGGATAGTAATTTTGCATTTTTATATCATCGGCCGAAGTGCTCCAGGATGACGGTTTTGGCTCAACCTGCTTTCCTCTGGGAAAAATTTTGAGCAACTCACCCATGGCGACTATCCTTATCTGCCTGTCCTCTTTGTCCTTCTCGAACCCGAACAATCGTCGGTGCTGCTCGGCAAGAGGTTTCTGTTCGTGCATGGTTTTATCGTAGTCCGCCATCGGCTCTAGGGTCTCGAAAATTTGCGATAAAAATAACTTATCCCAATGCTGAATATGATGCCCGAAGGTCTCGGCATCCATAGCAGTAACAACATATATATCACCCACCCCGTTATACAGCCTTTTCAGGTGCTCAATAAAGCCAGGCCCATCAATATCCCGGAAGCTAATCTTATTGCTTAATATATCGTCACGAAAAAAAACAGCCAGCTTATCCTCTCCACTCTTAATTTCATGAATCACATCCATCGGCCAGTCCACCGGACAGGCAATGCCACTGAGAATAATCCACTCGTGGCGAGATTCAATAATCGGAGCAACTATATCCCTGGAATAACACATCTCAGGAGGGAAAAATCCCCTAGGAACATAAGCATCGCCTAAAAAACCATGGTTAGTCTGATAATTAAGCCTGATCTGCCTCTCCACCTCTTCTGTTGGTATCAAAGGCAACACCGGATGATACTTGCCCGAACCGGTAAATTCAATTTGTCCTTCTCCAGCTAATTTGCGTAACTTATCCAGAACATCAGAATAGCCACATTGCCCCAGCATCTCAGTAAGCACACCATTGATATTGACGGTGACATGGGCATATGGAAATTCGCCGAAGACATCCAGCAACGGACGATATGCTTCATTGCTTATCTTCATCAGCATGCTGGCAGTTTGAGTAGGAGGTTGATAAAAATGAAAAAGGGGTGCCCAATAAATCATGCTTTGGCTCCTATTTTTGCTCGTTGTGCAAAAACATAAACGGCGGCACCGATTATACCAGCATCGCTGCCAAGGCAAGCCCGAACCACACGCACTGTATCAGCAGGCAACTGAAAGGCCCTTTCTTTAAGCACCTTCCGGGCTGGCTTCAGCAGCATATCTCCCATTTTGGACAAGCCGCCGCCAATAACAATAAGCTCAGGATTAAAGATATTGACCAAATTCGCTAAGCCAATGCCAAGATATTCGGCAGCTTCAGCTACTATATCAGCGGCTAGCCGGTCACCTCGCCTGGCTGCAACCGCTACCGTCTCCGCAGTAATATTCTCAAGCCTACCCTCAACAAGCTCGATGATAGAGCTTTTTCCCCCATCATTTATTCGTGTAATCGCTGCTTTAGCCACAGCCCAACCCGAAGCCAAAGCCTCAAGACAACCATGATTGCCACAATGGCATTGGGGTCCACCAGCCTCTATCGTCATATGGCCCACCTCTCCGGCACATCCGTCGGTGCCGGAGTAAAGCTCACCATCTATGATTATACCACCACCAATACCCGTGCTCACCGTAAGATAGATTATATTGCCAAATCCCATACCAGCTCCAAACCGATGCTCTCCGAGAGCAGCAGCGCTGGCATCGTTTATTATATAAGTAACGACACCTAATTTATCAGCCAGAATATCGCGCAGTGGAACATTACGCCAATTCGGCAAATTGGGTGAAGTGGTTACGATTCCTCTATTCGTGTCTAGAATTCCGGCAGCAGCAACGCCAATGCCAATCAACTCCAAGGTCTTGAGCTTCGCTTGAGCAATAGCCCTATCCACAGCAGATAATATCCTACTACTTACAGCTTCGGGACCTTTGTCAGCCATGGTCAGGCAATAGTTACGAGATATTATTTTACCGTCAGGTAAAACCACAGCAGCTATAATCTTGGTGCCGCCCAAGTCTACAGTTAATACCGGCTTCTGGTCAGTCATCATCATGAATTCTTCAACTCTATAGCCTTACGGTAAATATACTCATACCGCCTGGCAGAGGCTTGCCAAGAGAAATCGAGTGCCATTATGCGTCGCATAACATTGGGCCAAGCTTTCTTCGCATAGCTGCTTATCGCCCGCTGGATAGCAGCCAACATGGCTCCAGAATCATAATCCTGAAAGACAAAACCATTGCCTTTACTCATGTCTTGAGTCAAGTTCTGAACAGTATCGACCAAGCCGCCTGTGTGGCGAACTACAGGTACCGCCCCATATCTCATAGCGATAAGTTGCCCTAAGCCACACGGTTCGAAACGAGACGGCATTAAAAACATGTCGCAGCCCGCATAAATAAGACGAGCTAAGGCATCATCAAATTCAATAAACACGGCCAATTGACTAGGATATCTGCCGGCTGCTTGCCTGAGCAAATTGTGATACTCTTCCCTGCCGCTGCCGAGAATAACCATCTGAGCTTCCGTCTTCCGGAACAAAATATCAAAACTGGAGGTTAAAATGTCAAGACCTTTTTGCTCATCAAGCCGTGAAACCATTCCAATAAGTGGTACTTCAACATCCTCAGCAAAACCTGCTCGTTTCTGGAGAGCTCTCTTATTGTCAATCCTCTTATCCACAGTGCAAGCATCGTACTTAGCTGGTATGAAATCGTCAATTGCTGGATTATATTCGTCATAATCCAAGCCATTTACTACACCAAAGAGTCTATCCTCTCGATAGCGCAACAGATAATCAAGCCCTGCACCATACTCTGTGGTCAAGATTTCCTTGGCATAGGTTTCGCTAACCGTAGTCACCAAGTCGGCCCAAAGGATACCCTGACCCATGAAATTGAGCGGTGGGTCAGGCATACCTGTCTGGCGCAATTGCCAGTCCTTCTCCAGATCAGCATCAACCAAGAACCTGCCATCAAAAAATCCCTGATAGGCTAAATTGTGAATCGTAAAAATCGAGGCACACTGACAATTATTTTTTTTCAGCCACAGGGGAACCAACGCAGTATGCCAGTCATGGCAATGGACTATCTCAGGTTTCCAGTCCAACTTAGGCAATACATCAAAAACAACCCGACAGAATAGAAGAAAACGCTCCATCTCACCTTTGCCGTAAACCTCAATAGAATTGCGAAAACCATCACTATCCACCAGATAAACTGTGACCTTGCTACCAATCTCAGTTACTTCCAGAGATACTCGCTCAGTCTTCTTCATTACCTCAATATTCAAACCATCAATTACTGGTGAGGTTGTAAAATCAGCAGGGTCCATAATACCGTATCTGGGCATAATCACCCGCACGTCGTGTCCCATTTCAACAAGTTCTTTGGGTAATGAGCCGATAACATCTGCTAAGCCACCCACCTTGACCAGTGGAGTGGCTTCAGCTGCAACAAAGAGGATTTTCATTATTCGATTTAGCCTTCCCTCTGAGCGAAGGCACGGTAATCGATATCAGGAAAGATTTTATCCAGCTCCCATAACTGACGGCAAAGAGCTAAGGCGGCTTTATCCGGCCGTCCTGACTCAGCAATATCAGCTAACTGCTGAAACCTGTTCACATGCTCCAGGAAGCGACTTTCAGCGTAGAAACGGGCCTGACCAGTCGTTATTAAAAAGGGCCAATCGCTGGACTGCAATAGTATCAGCTCTCTAGCCGTCTGATTAAGAATCTCTTTAATTGCCCCATCGGCTTTAGGATATTTGGCGACCAAATTTTCCATTCTCAGTTCAGCTGCGTGGATAATCGGCCACATCCAATCTGTATCAGCATTCTGCCAGGTAAAATGACCGCCACCCAATCCCCAGGAACTCTCTGGCAAAGCCAGCACATCTTCTGGCGGATGATTGTGGATGAACTCGCTGGCCGTGGTCAATTCCACAAGGTCGTTCCCGCTTAGCTTACGTAGAACTCCTTTTATCCAATCGACGCCTTCAAACCACCAATGCCCAAAAAGCTCAGTGTCATAAGCTGCAGAAATAATACCAAATCTGCCAGTTTCCTGATAAAAAGTGGTAATCAACTCCTCGACTAAACTGGCATAATGCGAGCTATGTTCATCAACACGCTGGCTAGCCCAGTATGGGTCATAATATTCTTTGTTGGCTAGGTCTACCTTAGCTCCTGTAACTTTCCAATACTGGAGTCCAGAGATGCCATCCTTCTTATGAAACTCACGATAATTGAAGTCCCCCGGATAACCCCATTCTGCTGACCATACCTGCATGCTAGTCCGGTTATCTCTGCCAATTACAGCAACCTCGGGGGTTTGTACCCAGTAGGGCAAATAGGTGGTCCTCTGCGTTGGTTCTGAATATTGAGCCAATGGCACAACATAGCGTCTTGATATACTGGCATAGGGGCCAATAACTTCCTCTCTGGCTTTGCCTACTGGCTCGCCACCCTCCACCGTATGAGTTTCAGCAAAGAAACAGGTCAAGCCAAGTTGGGCCAGGAAGGACTCCAAGCCAGGCTTAACATGACTCTTGCCGGAGCTGCCAGCATAATAAGCAGGTCGATAACCGCACTCGGGAAGCCAGATTGAGGATGGACTTTTTGCAAAATGACGTTGATAGTTCAACTTACCGGTTTGCAACTGACCATATATAGAGGAATCACGCTCTAGCAATGGCAGATAGGCATGTGTGGCAGCACTGGTGGCTATCTCTACATACCCTTCATCTTGCAGTTCTTTGAAGGCAGAGACTATTTTTCTGCCGAACCTCTCGTTGAAGCTATTCAATATATGCCGATATCTGTCAAGGTAAAATTGAGCCAAGTAAAGGAGATGACCTTCTCCATCTTTCTCGAAACGGCTTACATCTGCTTGAGCCCGGCTAATTTTATCCTCGATGAATTCCACCATATGGTCAATCACCAGAGAGTCAGCCAACTGCTCAACTAGCACAGGGGTGATACCCAAAGTCAATTTGTAAGGACAGCCTTCCTGTTTTAGGTCATAAAGGGCATCCAGCAAGGGAATATAAGTCCCTAAAGCTGCCTCATGAATCCACTCCTCGCCGTGCGGCCAGCGGCCGGCATTGCGACAATAAGGGAGATGACTATGCAGGACAAAGGTAAATCCCCCAACTTTCATTTTCACCTCCTACAACTGGTGAAGTCGTGGTGTTTTACTGGCTATACTTTCCCCACTAGGAATGACCTTAGATGGAAAATCAGCACTTCCCACCCAGCAGCCGATCTTACAATTTCGGCCTATTTTTACATCACCGGGTATCCTGGCTCCTTTACCCACCAGGGTTATGCCAGCATTCAAGTTCTCGGACTCTTCTTTGTTAGGTGTAAGGTCATCGCCATAGCCAATATGACATCCTGTGCCGATCCAAACCTGCTTATCAACAACAGATTTATCAACAACAGCCCCTCTGCCCACAGTAGCATCATCGAAAATTATCGAGTCTTTTACAATTGCTTCGTCTTCAACAAATGCACCAGGAAAGATAACAGACTTTTCCACATGACCATTAACGATAGCGCCGTTAGACACCAGGCTCCTCACTATCTGGGCTGCTGGTCCTATCTTCACCGGCGGCTTACCGCGGTAAACAGTCCGAACCTCAGATCCTGTGTCATACAAGTTCAGATCAGGCAAATCGGCAATCAAATCCATATTAGCCTGCCAGTAAGACTCAATAGTCCCCACATCTCGCCAGTAACCACGAAACCTGTAGCCATAGACTTTATGCTTTCCAATAATTTCCGGCAGAATATCATGTCCAAAATCATGACCACCCTTATTCTGGCTATAATCCTCAAGGCAATCAATAAGAACATTCTTGTCGAAAACATATATTCCCATTGAAGCCAAATTGCTCTTAGAAGTTTTCGGCTTCTCCTGGAAACTAATTACACGCTCGTTATGGTCTAGAGTGACAATTCCAAATCTCTGAACTTCTGATAAGGGCACTTCAGTTACCGCTACGGTAACATCAGCTCCCCTGCTACGATGCGCGTTTATCATATGGTCATAGCGCATTATGTAAACATGGTCACCTGCTAAAATGAGGACTTCGTCAACTTTTTGGTCCTCTATATAATACAGATTCTGGTATACAGCGTCAGCTGTGCCTTTATACCAGTTTCGAGTTGACCGGCTCAAAAAAGGTTGAAGCAGGACAACCCCACCACTAACCCTATCCAAGTCCCAAGGCCTACCAACACCGATATGTTGAGCTAAAGAGCGAGGGTTATATTGGGTAAGCACAGCAACATTAAATATGCTGGAGTTGGCACAATTACTCAGGGTGAAATCGATAATCCTGTATCTGCCACCAAAAGGCACTGCCGGTTTAGCTCTCTCCGCAGACAGAATGCTCAGTCTCTCGCTGGCACCACCAGCCAAAATAATAGCTACTACCCGATTCATGTCATCACCTCCCCAATGGCTTCACTTCCTATTTTAATTCAGACTCACCTCAAATGTCGAATCTAAAAACATTCATTCAAGACTTCGATGAGGACACTCACTTGTAAGCTGTTTCTCATTTTGTTAGAATCGAGAGGCATCTGGGTAATCATGGACTGGACACCATTCGTCAACTGGCTAATAGAGCACGGCACACGTATCCTGCTTATCATCGTTGCTTCAGTGGCTATCTATTACATCCTGCGGCACTTTGTGCCCATCATGGTAAAGAGAACTATTTCACGGGCTATGGTAGGAAAGCCAAAAACGGCCATCAAGAAAAGGACTACCACTCTAAGCAACGTCTTCATCGAAACCGGGATGGTTTTTGTCGGCATAGTTGCCATCTTCATGATCATCTCTGAGCTGGATATAAACATCGCCCCAGCTTTGGCTGGACTTGGCGTCGCCGGCATCGCAATCGGCTTCGGTGCGCAGAGTCTGGTCAAAGATTTATTCAACGGCGTTCTCATCCTGCTGGAAAACCATTACGGCATAGGCGATTATGTCCACATAGCCGGAATAGACGGATTAGTTGAGGATATTAGTTTGCGTAGGACAGTTCTTAGAGACCTGGATGGCATGGTCCACAGCATCCCAAACGGTGAAATCAGTGTCGCCAGCAACTACACTAAAGAGTGGTCGCGGGCGAACCTGAACATCTCGGTGGGCTACGGTGAAGACCTCGACCGTGTTATCGAGGTCATCAACAGGGTAGGCAAAGAAATGGCCGAAGACCCTGACTGGGCACCACGAATCTTAAAGGCACCGCAAACGCTTAGAGTCGATAACCTTGGAGATTCTGGAATCGACATAAAGATAGTTGGTGAAACCAAACCATTGGCTCAGTGGGAGGTGATGGGAGAACTGCGTCTCAGATTGAAGAAAGTCTTCGACGAGGAAGGCATTGAAATACCCTGGCCCCACACCAAAGTCTTCTTCGGCAATTCTCCAGAAACCACCACCAAGAGGCTTATCGGAAAATAAACGCCAGAGGCATCATCAGACCAGCACTAAATCAAGCAAAAAAACACGAAAACTTACCGCCAAGCCAAGATAAAAAACTCTAAATTATACTCAACCCTGACCCAGCTCAACAACCAGAAGGTCAAGGGCGAGGTCACCATCATATTTCCCCGTCTTAATAGCAATGTCAGCCTCCAGGAGCTTGTGATAGGCTTTTTTGATCCGCTCCAAAGTGTATGCCCTGGATTGCTTTTTTGCTTTCTCTAAACCGTAGTCCGAAATCGGTTCCAGCCTATTTCGATTCTCGGGTCGAGACAACTTCTGCCCCATGTCTTTAGCAATAACTATTAAACGGAGCTGCCTAGTAATCATAGCTAGAATGTAAGAAGGAGATGCCCCTTCTTGAAGTAATTGATGGAGCAATTGTTGAGCCACATTCTTTCGCCCTTCAAGGATAGCGTCCACCAGAGCAAAGATACTGGCCTCCCTGGCATAACTCGTTACCTGCTTGACACTGTCCTCGGTGATAACCTGGCCTGAGCAATAGGCAAGAAGCTTATCAATCTCGCTGCTCATCGTCCACAAATCAGCACCGACAAGCCCAACTAAAAGCTTCACAGCTCCCGGCGAGATGGTGCCACCACCTCGCTTTACCCGGTCTTGTATCCAGTCGCTCAAATTCCTATCGCCCAGCGGCGCAAAACCCATGACTTTAGCTTGCGGCGCCAAGGACTTCATTAAACGATTGTTAGCCTTCACTTCTCTATCAATTAACACCAGCGCAGTGGTCGGTGGCATCTGCCTGACACAGTCAGCCAGACCCATCCATTCTTCCAGTCCTGAATTGAGTTTTGTTCGAGAACGAGCCGTCCGCCGTTCTGACCTAGACTTCGACTCGAAGCGTCCCAGTAGGCCCTCAACGATAACGAGCCTGTGAGAGCACAAGAAAGGAACAGTGCTGCAAGCATCATTTAGTTGGCTCAGGCTTAGCTGCTGACCATCTAATAAGGTGGTATTAACCGCCAGCATCTCCTGGTTGCCCAACTCGTTTTTTATCCCCTCCAGCGCTTGCTGAAGAGAGAAATCGTCTTTTCCATAGAGTATATAGAACAAGCCTTGCACCCCCCACATTGTATCATAGAAAAGTACTTGATTTTGCCTCCAGTACTGGCTATACTCAATTAGTTGGCCGAGGCGTGGGAGGCTATCCAATCCAATTTCAGCAAGACACGTGCAGCAATAGTCATTTCAATTATCAAGTTTGCAAGGAGGCAGAGATGAGTTATTCTTTTAACGAGGAGACCGGCATTGAGGATGGTAGAACGCTAGACTTAGAGATGCTCCGCGAGGATTTAATGGCTGAATTGCAGGCCATAAACCAGTACCAGGAGCACATTGACACCTTAGAAGACGAGGAGGCTATAAGAGTTTTGGAACACATACGTGATGATGAAAAGGAACATGTTGCTGAACTGGTAAAGGTGATTAGAATGCTCGACCCGGTTCAGGCGGAAAAATTCACCAAGGAGATACTGTGACCATAACGGCGTATAGATAGCAGGGGAGAATATCGACTTGAAAGTAATGGTTATCGGCGGTGGGGCTAGAGAGCATGCGCTCACCTGGAAAATCGCCCAAAGCCCAAAAATCACAGGGCTTTACGTAGCACCAGGCAACGCCGGCACAGCACCTATTGCCCACAACCTGAATATCCGCCCAAATGATATAGAGGCTTTAGCCAAAGCTGCCCAGAACATCGGCATCGACCTTACAGTTGTGGGTCCAGAAGCACCTTTAGCCTCAGGCATCGTGGACTATTTCGAGCGCTTAGGTCTGCCTGTTTTCGGACCGACAAAAGCCGCCACCCAGATAGAATCAAGCAAGGTCTTCGCCAAAAAACTGATGCATCAATATGGCATACCCTGCCCAAATAGTGTCACTTTCTCAAACTACTCTGAGGCCAGGAAATACCTGGAGTCGCAATCAGCACCAGTTGTAGTCAAAGCCGACGGTCTGGCAGCCGGCAAGGGTGTAACCGTAGCTTCTTCCAAAGAAGAGGCTCTAAAAGCCCTGTCAGATATTATGGAAGGCAAGATTTTCGGCTCAGCCGGTGACAAGGTGCTAATCGAGGAATGTCTCACCGGCAGAGAAGTAAGCCTTTTAGCCTTTACCGATGGTAAAACCGTTATTCCAATGATTCCAGCCTGTGACTATAAGAGAGTGTTCGATAATGACCAGGGACCTAATACTGGAGGTATGGGCAGCTACAGCCCTCCCGGGTTTTTTAACGCCGAATTAACCCAGGAGGTAATGAAAACCATCATGCAACCGGCAGTAAGGGCGATGGCTGACGAAGGCATGCTTTACAAAGGGGTGCTTTACGCCGGTCTGATGATAGCCACCGACGGGCCAAAGGTGTTAGAATTTAACGCCAGATTTGGAGACCCGGAGACTCAGGCGATTCTACCTCGTCTGCAAACAGATTTAGTGGACATTCTTCTGGCTATAGTAGATAATAGGCTCAGCGAATTGGATGTAGGCTGGAGCAACGACGCCTGCGTCGGTGTGGTGATGGCGTCTGGCGGATACCCAGGAAATTACAAAACAGGCTTTCCTATCACAGGACTGGACAAGTTGGATGAGAAAATCCTTGTCTTCCATGCCGGAACCAAGCTCGGCGAAAACGCAAAGGTGTATACCGATGGAGGGCGGGTGCTCACAGTAACAGCTATCGGCGAAACCATGGCTGAAGCCATAGCCAAAGTCTACCAGAATCTGCCTCGCATACATTTCGATGGCTGCCACTACCGCAAAGATATCGCAGCCAGGGAGGTTAACTAAATGCCTTTAGCCAGTATAGTCATAGGCAGCAAAAACGATGAGCCATTAATAAAGCCAGCCTTGGATATATTGCAGCAACTAAACATCGAATATGAGTTTTCAGTTATGTCAGCTCACAGAAATCCAGAAATGGTACGCGAATATGCTTCTAAGGCGAAGGAACGAGGCATAGAAGTCATTATTGCTGCTGCTGGCGCCGCGGCTCACCTCCCCGGAGTTTTAGCTAGCTGGACTACGTTGCCAGTCATCGGAGTGCCCCTGCCTTCCAGTGAACTCAAAGGCACTGACTCACTCTACTCCATAGTCCAGATGCCAGCCGGAGTGCCTGTGGCATGCGTTGGCATCGGCACACCAGGCGCCAAGAATGCTGCCCTGCTGGCTGCACAAATCCTTGGCGTGAAGCACAAGGAAATAAGGAACGCTTTCGAAAAATACCGGCAGAAACTGTCCCAAGGATAAGTTCTGGAGAAGGCTATGATTGAACGTTATTCACGACCACAGATGAAAAAAATATGGTCTGAGGAAACTAAGTTCGATAAATGGCTTCAGGTAGAGATAGCCGCCTGCGAAGCCTGGGCAGAGGTGGGCACTATACCCAAAGAATCTATTCCAAAGATAAAGAAGGCACGTTTCAACCTGGAGCGCATTGCTGAAATCCTCAAAGTGACCCATCATGATGTAACTGCTTTCCTTCAAGCG
>Ga0209427_10000822_pt1 | contig 34257 bp, 27 predicted proteins | sample DeeMarSWOR136_30_FD_187465 | JGI IMG/M metagenome (GOLD analysis project Ga0209427, IMG submission 187465) | Marine sediment microbial communities from White Oak River estuary, North Carolina - WOR-1-36_30 (SPAdes) (version 2) | ecosystem: Environmental > Aquatic > Marine > Intertidal zone >...
TGACAATTTAAAAATTAATTTGTATATAATACAGAAACTTAAAAAGGAGTAATATGTTAGCAAAAATTTTCAGTGCTGCTGTACTTGGTATTAATGCTTACATTGTAGAAGTTGAAGCGCATTTGGAAAGTCAGTTACCTGCTTTTGCAACCGTAGGATTGCCCGATAGCGCCGTGAGGAAATCGCGGGAGCGTGTCAACGCTGCCATCAAAAATTCAAACCTCCCTTTTCCACAGAAACGGATTACGATTAATTTAGCGCCAGCCGATATAAAGAAAGAAGGTTCATCATACGATCTGCCCATTGCCATTGGTATCCTTGCTGCATCTGGTGTTGTTTCGCAGGATCATCTGGATGATTTTGTCATTCTCGGTGAACTTTCTTTAGATGGAAGTCTGCGCCCCCCATCCATGGCGCGCTGCCCATTGCCCTGGAGATTAGTAAGAATCAGCACAAAGGCATGGTGCTGCCACTTGAGAACGCAAGCGAGGCAGCTATGGCCCACGGCGTAAAAGTTTTTCCTGTCGCCAGTCTTTCAGACGCCGTCACATTTTTCAATGGCGAACTGACTATTAAGCCATTTCAAGTCTCATTAGCCGAAATTTTTTCCAGCAGCCGTCATTATACCATCGATTTTCAGGACGTGAAAGGTCAGGAACATGTCAAACGGGCGCTGGAAGTTGCGGCGGCTGGTGGACATAATATTATTATGATTGGTCCCCCCGGTTCTGGAAAGACCATGCTAGCCAAACGTTTCCCAACCATTTTACCGGATTTAACACTGGCAGAAGCTTTAGAGACGACCAAAATCCATTCTGTTGCTGGATTATTGCCATCCAACACACCGTTAATTGCAACACGTCCGTTTCGTTCGCCTCATCATACGATTTCGGATGCAGGTTTAATTGGCGGTGGGCAGGTGCCTCGTCCTGGCGAAGTTAGTTTAGCGCATCATGGGGTGCTATTTTTAGATGAGTTACCCGAATTTAAGAAGAATGTTTTAGAAGTGATGAGACAGCCGCTCGAAGATGGGGTTGTTACAATTTCACGTGCAGCACTCTCTTTAACATATCCAGCTCAATTCATGTTATCCGCCGCAATGAATCCGTGTCCCTGTGGATACGCCACTGATCCGACTCATGAATGCTCCTGTACACCGCAGCAGGTTCAAAAATATTTATCCAGAATTTCTGGACCTCTGCTGGACCGAATCGATATTCATATCGAAGTCCCGACGTGTATGATAGGCACAACGAAAATAGGGGAGACGGAGGTTTGTTTGAATTAGAGGTTATTGACTTTTGAAAGATAAACAAGAAGATGGGATGATAAGAAGCAATCAATACGTTAAGATTTACGCACTGAAAATTAAGTATTTGCTGAGCATTTTTCTTGTATAAGGAAAAAATTAAACTAAATTACAGACTTAGCATAATATATAAAAATTGTATAATACAAAATACGTTTAGCTTTATTAGAATCATTCACCAATCCCAACTTCCTTCTGTAATGATTTTATAAAAATTTTAAATATAAGCACTCAAAAAAATCCTTGCTTTTTTGAAATATTTTATTATATTAATTATAAGTAATTACATTTTTTTAAAAGATATGACTACCAGGTAAGTCTTATAAAGGCTCTCTCTGGACGAAATTAAAATTTTAATTTCGTAATTCTATCTTAGGTAAAGGTTATTTTAAATAGATCTGGTATACCAGAGCAAGCCTTTTTTCTATAACAAAAAATATGGGAAAAAGGTTTTTTTTTCAATTGAATTTATCGCATCTTATTCGATGTATTATAAAGATCTCTGTGACAATCAACTAATAAAGTTGCTTGCTCATGATCCCAAGAATGAGGAGGCGTGGTCAGTATTTTACTATCGTAGCAATAAAGTTATTTGTCTTATTGTAAATAGATTTTTTAAAACAAATGCTTATAAGGATCCTTCTATTGAGATAGAAGACGTGGTACAAGAAGTTTATAAAAAATTAGTGAAAAATGAATGCAACGCATTGGTCGTATACGAAGGTAAATTTGAAAATGCTTTTTGTAACTATTTAAAAACAATTACTATGCGCATTCTTCTAAATTTATATAAGCCAATACAAAGACGTATCCCTTGGGATCTTATTGACTCTCTGGACAAGTCTATTAGACCTGCAGCTACAAATGATTTTGATAGAAGCTTGTCTGATCAAATTGGAGAGGATGATAATACTGAAAATAACATAATTTTGAAGGAACAGATAGAGCTTTGTCTTGATAAAATATTTGATAGAAAACCAAAAAAAAATCTGTATAAATCAATATTTAAATTACGAATATATAACCAGCTTGATGCAAAAGTTATCGCCGCGAGTCCACTTGTTAATCGAAAATATAGTACTGTAAAAAATATTTTAACTACATATAAACAAAAGTTTATAGAATGTTTAAAAAGAGAAAAAGCAGGTAAATAAACAAATCGGGAAAATTCTAAAATAATCTTGTCTATTAAGAATGGGAGGAAGATATCTAAATACAAAGAGCTTGCATAATTTAAAAACATAAGATAATTGAGACTTGTGCTCCTCGATTAATGATTATCCTAATGCAAAAACTAGTGCTACAAAAACACACAACATTATCGCACCTTTTTAGGTGTGATTATTTACGAATACCATTTATGTGACTTCGTGAGATTATTTACGTGCTGCTACCTCGTTGATATCAATAGAAAAATAATTCTAATCTCAAATTAATTGATGCGATAACATTTGCTGATGTCGTAGCATCTATCTATTCAACAAATCCGAAAACCTTTTTGGATTGAGTATAAATTTTAAGAAAAAAGAATTGCTTTTGTTTCCCTAGTTCTATGTAATATTAGATCAACAACATTTCCTCCAAGATAATTATGTAATCTCGATTAATTAATTATGCAATGTTAAATTAACAAAAATGATAATAGGAAGGCGCCCATGCCAAATGATATTAAGAGTAAAACAATTGAAAAGAATGTTCCCGATATTTGTCCTAGTGATGCTCTTCTTAGTAGGTGGTATGAAGGTGATGTTACGGAAGATGAATCACTTCTCATACAAAAACATCTCGATACATGCAAAAATTGTTTTGATTTGATAGCGTCCCTGATTGAAATAACTTCTTATGATCTAACTGAAATTGAAGATCAAGAAATTGAAAATATGGTAAAGATGAGTCCAGACGAGCAGGCTTCTAAAATTGTTGCATACTATAAAAAATATAATCATCCAGTATCTTATTTATTTGAAAAAATCAAAGACATTTTAATTGATAAATTTATTAAGTTAAACAAAGATCTGAGAGAATATTTTATTAGGTTAATAGAAGGTGTAAAAATAAGACAAATTATTTACGTTACAACTGTTGTAATAATTTGTGCCTTTGGAGGTCTTCGATTATTACAAATTTTTAATACTACTTACCCGATTACCGCAACAAAAAAATCCTTGCTAAAGAATTATGCCATACATATAAATGATGTTCAATTGACTGGAAATTATAGAAGCACAGGAGCGGGGGATATAATGAGCGATCAAATTAAAGCTAATCAAATTGATTTAGATAAAGCCAAAGAGCGAGTGTACCGAGCGCTAGAGCATGGAGCAGATTCTTCAAAGGCGCTGCCCGTGCTTGGCCAGATTTTTATTCTTCAAAAAGATTACCTTAAAGCTGGCCAGACTCTTCATGAATTGGATAAAAAGTCAAGCAACGGCGTTGGGGTAAAAAATGATCTAGGTGTTTTATATTTTCGGCAGGGTGATTGGGCAAATGCAACGTTAAAATTTGAAGAAGCAATAAGAATAGATGAAAACTTTTATAAAGCTTACTGGAATCTAGCTCTAGTGAAGGAGAAGTTAGGAAAATATGATGAAGCAACATCTTGTTTAAATAAATATATAGCTCTTGAAAATGATAAGGACTGGAGAAATGCAGCACAACGAAAATTAAATGAAATAAAAAAATTTAAATAATAATAAAATTCCTTTGAATAAAATTTGGGAGGGTAGATATAATAATGACAAGCATTATCAGTATTATTTTAAATTTTATTCGAGAGAAATGGGGGAATAGAATTATAAAAATTCGTCGTTTTCCGCCAACAAGAGTTATGCACGCCCATTTGCTTGGTCTAACTCTCGCCCTAATTGCCATACTGATAGCTATCCCCTTATTCAATTATCAAGAAATATCATCTACTAATAATTTGGAAGCTTCAACATCTTCAACGTCTCCTGAACCTTACGTTTGGGTCCTACTTATAATTTTGTTTCTTCTAGGTTCATATATTATCGGGGGATTTTATGTTATAATTATCGGAATAGTTTTAATACTACTTTTAATACTACCAAATTTTAAGACACTAGTTTGGGACGCGTTTTGCCATACGGCTTCTTGGTACATCGGGGGGTATTTATTCGGGGCTGTTTTTGCTATTTTGTATAATGATTTGATTTATCTTCATACAATCACTGTGAATTGTAAACGTGTAAAATTTCATTTTGCTTTTGATCCAAAGCTAAAAATCAATATTATCAAATCCCCAATTCTCAACGAAGAAACTGTCAATACGAACGATATTGTTCCCGAGGATAAGGTCTATAATTATGTTCTTGGTGACAATTATCCAAAGCACCCATACACAATTGTTTTTGTGGCAAATCCATTTATTGAAGTTCCCATTATTGAAGATACTAAAGCGAATGGAAACAAGAAAAATCCACCTAAATTTCGATATGAACCAGATCCAATTATGCAAAATATGGACTTATTTTTACGTTCTGTGGAGACAGCACTAGCTAGTTTCGAACAAGATGATGTTTTAGGAAGACCAGAGATCTGGTCAAGAATAAGGATAGTCGCTGTTTTCTGTCCAGAATTATTAAATGAGGGCGATAAGTCAAAAGTTACATTGGTTCAACCATTATCAGCATATATTGATGGCGAACTTGTTGTAAATTTGCTTGTACCCAAAGATGGAATGTGGATAAATTTTAAAGAGATTTTGAAGAAAATTCCACCTTCTGAAATTGCTAAAGAATTAACCCAAGAAGAAAAAGATAAAATTAATGATGCAATAAATAGGACTATCAAAGAAGCTGACGTAATCTATGCGTTAAGCGCTTCTCCTCTGTATACACGTTCGAATGCCCGTTTTACCGATTGGTCAGAGAATTTACATCTACAAATTAATGATCCACGAGGCGTAAAATTCGAATTTGATCCCGATCCATATAATAGCAAAAATGGGGAAATAGAAAAGAATAAAATTTCCGCATCTTCTGCAATTAACTCTGTACATGAAGAGTATGCAACATTTGTTCCCGGAAGGGTTGCGCTTAACGTTGTAGGAGCAAATAGCAAAACCTATATTCATGAATTTGGTCACGCGATGTCATCTGCTCTAACTGGAGCGATTACTGATGAATATTTTGACAAATACGAATCAATTAATGACACAACAATAGCTGGCATAGGTGCTGCAACAAATCCAGGCATTTGCAAAGGAGACCCTGTATCACCGAATATTAATATACCTTTTTATGTCAATCTAATCGAACGAATTTCGAAAAGTAAACTAATACCGGTTCATAAAGTTTTTGCAAAATATAAAGACACAATATACAATTCTGATAGGGATCACCCATCTTCAGAAGAAGATTGGGATTCGTATTTTCCAGAAAAAAAGCCTGCGTATGCAGGATGTATGATGGATCGAACTTATGGAAGTTATCGATTTGATAAGCTTATCAGCGATTTCATGTATGATCGTTTAATAGCAAAAATAAATCGATCTCCCAAAGTGAGTCCCCCCATGCAATTACTACAACCAATAGTAGTCAAAGAGCTGAAACTGAACTTACATTATTTCGATCCCACTCCTATTTCAATGCTACACCCTATAACAGATATAGATAAGGAGGACACGTTATGATGCCATTTAATTATACATTTCGCCAAATGTTGCTAAGGTGTATTCGACAACTAGAGGCTGAAAAGATTGATCAGTATGAAAGAAAGCTTGCTCGCCAAGAAAGGTTACGTCATGAAAAGAATATAATTCCTAGATTTTGTTTGCATTTTTTTAATTTTATAGAAAAAGACATTGATGTCATAAGGCCACTTGACGGACCACCTTTTATTACCGTTTCCACCAACACGTTAAGAGATGTACAATCTTGGCTGGAAAAGTTTGAACGTCAATATCAAAGACTTATTAATGAGCAAATAAGCAATGAGAAAAAAGATGCAGCGGAGATATTTAGGCCATACGCAAGATGTTACAACGCCACCCATAAATTATGGGTGGCTCAAAGAGAATATGCTTTAGCTCAAGGTAACTTCTGTCAGATTCCAACGACAGTAAAAAACATATATGAATTTATCAAGAAAGCGATTAATTATCGAATTGTTCAATTATCTACTTTTTTTACTTTGTATTGTTGCAGAATCAATTCTGCCCTTGATTGTACAAAAAAAGCTGTCAAAGAGATCTGCAAGATGTTTAAATAATAAATATATGAGTTTCACTCCTGTGAATCCAAGAATCATTTTCATGCTAATAATTAACTGCTTATGAGAGGTCCACATTCGCAGGCATGACAGCAAAATTTTCAACAGAAAGTATTGTCAGAACTCTAAAAAAGTTGTCAAAAAAAAGTAGTAAAATTAAATCAAAAAATCCAAGACGATATCAATGCGTAAAAGACTCAGAAGGTTAAAAAATGCAGTTACATGCAATATTCTTTTTATTACTATAATCGCAACTGCATTTTTATATCAATGTTCGCGTCCGACCAGCCTCAAGCGGTTGCAGGAAGCGATTATGGCTGAAAATACAGAACGGAAACAAGTTCTTCATCAGTTGGAAGAATATTATTTAACCATGTCAATCCCAGATACTATTAGACTGCTTGTTTTCGAAGATATTGACAGCCTTATAAAAAAATCAAAAGAAGTAACACCAAGAATAAATGTTAAAGCCAATCCAGAAGCAAACATTTATAAGATTGAAACGATATTGAAAGATACATTAAGAGCTGCAATAATAGCATGTGTTCGTGGAGATAATAATACCTTCGAGTCTATCATTCACCGTGCTCTATTATGTGCAATGAAAGTCGATTCACTAACTGAAAATAATTATTGGATTCCACATGTAATTAAAGTTGCTGATTTCGATTCTTGTCAAGGGATGAACTGGCTGGTAGCAGATCGTGCTGCCTCACTTTGTTTTACTTACCATAATAATGCCTCTACTTATAAGGCTGCTGAAAAGCTCGCGGCATTAAGTTTACAATATTTAGAATTTGTTGAAGATGAACGTATTAGACTTGATATTATGCAACGTATTCAGGTAATGTTATATAACTTCCAGAGTTATTTTGAACTCTCATACGCTTTAGCTGAAAGAGCAATCCAAAAATCCAAAGCTTTGAAATATCATCTTCGAACGACTGGTTTAACTTATAATTATGCTAATGCACTCTGCCTTGCTGGACAGAATCAATTAGCTTATGAAAAATTCAAAGAAGTGATAAATAAATCCGATAAGTTTGCGTCAATCCCCATTATGATGGATTATAGAATTTTGGGTCGATTAGGGATTATTCATGTGTACTGGCAATTGGGGGAATATGAAAAAGGAATATCTGTATGCGAAGAACTAAGTCGTTTTCCATTATATAATGAAGATAAAATAATACTGCATATTGAACAAGGATTAATACATCAAAAATTAGGTAACTTTGAAACTGCCGAAAATGAATATAAAAAATCACTTCTTTTAGCAGAGCATGAAAACGATGTTCCCAATCAGATTGCGAGTTGTAATAATCTGGGATGGATGAATCATAATCTTTACGAATACGGATTGGCTGATTCTTTTTATTATGCAGCCCTGAATTTAATAGATAATAAAATGCCGGAAAGTTTAGAAATGCGATGTAAGGTTTTGATAGGAATTGCGGATTTGAGAGCAGAACAGGGTGAGTTAGAAGATTTTGATAAATATGCATCCGAAGTCAATGAGCTTGTTGAATCCATTAATCTACCCAACGCGAAAGCAGAGATTCTTAGAGCATTTGGAAGATTATATTTGAAAACTAAGAATATGAATGAGGCAGCGAACTACTTCGTTAGAGCCATCGCATTATATGAAAAATACAATCTATTACTCTTTTGCTTGGAAACGAAGATTGATCTCGTAAAATGTTTTATAGGGCTCAATAAATATCAAGATGCAAAACAGTTATTAGAGGAAGTTTATGAAAAGGCAGATGAAATCAGCGACGCATTGAGACTTATTGATGCAATTGGATTAATGGCAGAATTAGAAGGCAAATTAGGCAATATTGAGAATGCCATTCAAATTTCCAATAAGTTAGAACGTAAAATTGAGGATCTTAGTAGAAAGTTTACTGACAGATATAATTTGACAATATTTTTACAGAGAAGTTATGACTATCTTAAAAAAGCTGCAATCTATGAAATAGAAGGCGGACGAATTGATTCTGCATTTGTGAAACTCGATCAGGCAAAAGCAAGAGCATTAAAAACTAGCCTCCCATCTTCGATCGTGGATAATGTGATTGGAAAAACTGGTCTTAAGAGTCCTTTAGCTCTTGATTCTATAAAAATGAACATGAAAGCTGGGCAGCTACTAATTAGCTATCTTTTAGGAGAAGAAAAAATTTATGCATTTGTGCTTTCTAATCAGGGCCTAGAATTATTTGAAAAGTCGGTCAATAAAGAGGATTTGAGAAAATTAACAAATAATTATCTTAAATCTATAAATAAAACGATTTCACTTTTCGATAATGGCAAAACCGACGATTTTTCCACTCATTATGATTCAGTTGCAATCTTTAGTAAGGAATTGTATGGAGTTTTGATTAATTGGCAAGAATTAGAAAAAAGTATTCAACATGCTGATATCACATATATTATACCAGATGATTTTATTTTTGGTATTCCTTTTTCATGTCTGATGAATTCCAATAAAAACGAATCTCAATTTTTAATTCAACAAACAGCCATTGTTAATTTACCGAGTGCAACTTTTCTGCAACTAAATCAATCTGATACGAAAAATGACATTCGGAATAAAAGAGTACTTTTTATTGTAGATCGAAGTTTTGAGGGAGCAAAAGATTTTATCAAATTTATCAGAGAACAATTTTCATTTGCTGAGGAATTAGTTATTAATAAAGCGGTAATTAAGAAAGAAGATGTAATTTCAAAATTAAACGAAGGATTTGAGATTTATTTTTTCTATGGACATAGTTCAGCAAACTTTAAAATTCCAGATTTGTCTTACTTAAGGTTAAATTTAGTCCCAGGAGTAGACTCATCTGAAACGGCTATAAAATTTTTAATATCTGATCTAAAAAAGGTTGACTGGTCACGTGCTGAAAGCGTTTTTTTATTGGGTTGCGAAACAGCGCCGGGTAGACTTCGGAAAGGTACTGGACTTGCCGGGATTCAGCAGACGATTCTCACATTAGGGGCACAAGAAGTGTTTGCATGTCTATGGAAAGTTGATTCTCAATTGTCCGATCCTTTATTCAAAGATTTTATTAAATATTGGGTACAAAATAAAAACTTAGCAATAGCACTTCAATTGATGCAAATCAATACGATAAGAAATTACTTTGATGATCCATATTATAAAAAACCTCATCCATATATTTGGGGTCCCTTTACAATTTCCAGAGCAGCTTCATATTAAATATTGGAAATAGTTGGAGGAAATGCTTGGAAAAGCTGATGTTTTAATTACTTAATTATTAAAAAATTTTTATGTTTTACAGTGATCTATCATATTAACGATAATGGAGGACAAAATGCGAAAATTAGATGTTGCACCAGAAGGAATGGGGGGACGAGGAGGTGGAGGTGGTGATGAGGATCCTCGTTTCGGAAGTACTCAAATCAGATCTCATGGTTTTGTAGCTTTGGCTTTTGGAGTTGCTTTAGGATTAACACTAGCGATCCTATTTGGTGTAATTTATGCTTTTCAACCAGATATTCCTAGAATAACTGAATGGGCTCTTGAAGGGAAACCTATTTTTAAGCTACTTCTTTGTTTTCTATATGGAATGATTGCTGGAACGTTAATCTCTGGTATCTACAACATGCTCGTCTTTCGCAAACTCAATATTTTTGGTCTTGAAAGAAATATGGATTAACAGATTTCAGATAGTGTCAATCATTTTGTTAAAACTCGATAGAGATACTTTAATTTTGAGTTTAATAATCAAAACAATGAATAATTCCTCATGTCTGCAATTCTGAAAGATAGTATGAATTTACTTCGCTTAATAATATTGGTTTGATAATAGTAATTTTTTTGAATTTTTCAGATTGGAATTGTTATAATTCAGGTGGAAGGGGCATTTTATAGAAATTTAATACTGAGTCATCTAATTTTACTCGATGATCCTAATTGCTCCCTTCCATTTCACTTATATTCTTCATTTCGCTTTTTTGACATTCCGCTATTCTTCTCCAAAAATAACTCTGAAGCGTTTATCCTATTCATAATCCTCCAACTTTTTGGTTGTTATCAAATTTGCTAGCCGAATTTTAAAAATATTTCTGTCTAAACGACGAGTTTTCTATCAACAATTTTTGGGGCGTAACAATTGAGTGTTTAAAATAATTATAAAATTATTTAAATAAAATTCGCACTTGAAATGCTACACTGTAAAATTTTTTTAAAAATTTTCATGAAGATGGGAATTTTTAATTTTTTTATTGTCTTACTACTTAGGTAACAGCAATAATCAAATTTAAATATTTATTAGGAAAAAATATGACATTAAAAAAATTAAATTATCTGTTCGCCAGTTGGCCGTTTTTCTTTTTAATTCTTTTTTTAGCAGATTGTATAGCACAACAAGAAGCTGGCCGCGAACGAGATTTCACATATCAAAATGGCATCCTGCTGATTAAGGTTTATATTTGGGGTGAAGTAGAAAGTCCAGGTGAATATGAAGTTCCAGAGAATACGGATATTTTAGAGCTTATTTCGAAGGCAGAAGGACCAACCGGACATGCAAACTTATCAAAGGTGAAAATAACGAGACGCTTAAACGCAACGACGAATAGTGCAAAATTAGCACATTATGAGAAAGAAAACTCATCAAAGGTATTTAAAAAAGAAATTATAGAAGTTAATATTAAAAAAATATTAAATAAAAAGGAATTCTATGATACTGTCCCTATATTGCAACCTAATGATGTCGTTAGAATCCCAAAAAATACCTGGTCTAAATGGGAGACCGTTATTCGAGTCGTATCTCAATTAGCCATTGTTGCCCAGGTCTGGTATTGGTACAGTCGTGCAGACTGAGAATGATAATTATTGGAATTGGGGAAAATATGAAATTACAACAAAACGATCAACTTACTTTGGATAACTCCCTGAAAATCATACTGGGGAGAAAGTGGTTAATAATATGCTGTCTGGTTGTGGCTTTGTTACCTGTGATCGTTTATAATCAACTTTCGCCACCACTGTATAAAGCTGACACTGCGCTTCTTGTTAAAGAAGATATTCCAATTGTGGGACCAGAGAGCTCCAGGGGAGTTCCTATAAATATAAATAATCAAATTGAAGTTGTTAAGAGCCGTACTATGTCTGAAGCGGTTGCAGCATCGCTGCCGCCGGCTTATATCAATGAAGCTTATCCATTGCCAAAAGATAAAACAAAAGATTTTAATGTAACTGAATATATTGCTAAGCAGATACGAAATAGAATATCAGTTCATGCGGTTCCAAATACTCAAATAATACGGATTGGGATCGATGCATATTCACCCGAAGCAGCCAAGGTTATTGCAGATTTGATAGCCGATGAATTTAAAAAGAATAAATCAGAAAACAGAAAAGAAGAAACGAGATACAAGAAAATTGATGTCGAGGAACAGTTGGCAGATTTTAAAAATAAATTAGATAATGCTGAAAATAATTTAAAGGAATTTAAAGAAAAAAATAGATTTACCGATATCAGCAGGGTGGCAGCGGAGATAAATCGGGGCAGAACAGAAGCGGCAGTTGATCGTAATCAAAATAGGATCGAGCTGGATGCTGCTGAAAAGCAATTATCAGCCATCGAAAATAAACTCTATATTGAACACAAGAATCTAGAACAAATTTTTGATCGAGGGAATATTGTTGATATCCATCCGTTATCGCAGAGTCTAAGTGAATTGGAAAGTGCATTAACCGTATTAAAATCGAAAGGATATCATAACGATCACCCTCAGGTGGTAGAGTATAAACGGCAGATTCAACAGATACGTAATGTATTGAAAGAATCCACGCGCGGGGAAAATATTGAAAATGTCTTAGCACGAATTCGAAGCTTAAAGGAACAAAAAGATGAATTAGAAATCGCTATTCAAGCGTATTGGGCTCGAGAAAATGCACTTAAAAATATTATTGAAAAATATGATAGTGAATTGAGTACCTTGCCCGAGCAAGAAAAGCAGTTGGCGCATTTAGTAAGGGAGACTGAAGTCAACTCTAGGATGTATGAAATTCTCCGTCAAAAAAATGAAGAAATGAAAGTTACTATAGAAGAAACAGCAGGAAATGTGGAGATCATCGATCCGGCTAAAATAAATAATTCCCCGGTTAAACCAAGAAAAGCGCTCAATCTAGTGGTGGCAATTATTTTAGGTTTAGCAATAGGTACTGGCTTTGCATTTTTAACAGAATTTTCGGATAATAGTATTAAATCCACGAGTGAAGTTGAACAACTAACCGGATTGAACGTGTTAGGCACTGTCCCTCAAATTAGCGATAGAATTAAAAAATTTATCTTAAAACACATTGCTAAAAAGACAGGGAGAAAAGTCTCGGAGAGAATTCCAAATTTAGTTACAGTCTTTATACCAAAATCGCCTGAATCAGAAGCTTTTCGGACAATAAGAACAAAGCTGCAATTAATGAATATCGGTTCACCCTTACAAACGCTATTAATCACAAGTCCTAATCCGAAAGAAGGGAAATCTCTCATCACAGCAAATTTGAGCATCGCTTTTGCTCAAAAAATGGGACAAAAGACACTTTTAGTGGACGCTGATGTGAGAAGACCTACTTTACATGTGTTATTTGATAAAAAAAGAGAACCTGGTCTTGTTAACATTTTATCATCAATAAATAAACTTGATAATAGTGGCAAACTTTTTAACTTAGATAAAGGTAATAGAACCGCGGAGAAAAAGTATATAAATGGTAGCGAAGGCTATCCAAAAAATAAATCAGTTACTAATCTTGAGCAAACTTTGAAATCAATTAATGCAATAGATCATAATAATCAAAAAGTGAAGTTATTGATAAAAGACACAATTACGAGTACCTATGTTAAGAATTTGGATTTATTATCCTGTGGTTCCATACCAGAGGATCCATCGATAATTACTGGGTCAAATTCTATGAAAAAATTAATTCTTGAACTGAGGAATTTTTATGATCTCATTATTATCGACACATTGCCAATAAACATTTTTCCAGATGCAGCACTTTTAGGGACAATTGTTGATGGATCAATACTCGTTACGAAAGCGAAGAGAACTTCAATAGAAGATCTCCTTGAGGCTAAAGAATTATTAAAAAAAGCCCAGAGCGAAATATTGGGTCTAATCGTTAATTACATAAATAGAAATAATGGATACACAAAATATTACTATTATTATTGTTCAAATATAAACAGGAAAAAAGCAAGTTAATAATAAGCCAAAGCAATCGGTTTAGCTCAGCCGTATTTTTTTTGAGTGATTATACTCGCTAAGGCTAAGAATTTCATAGTTGATGTCATTTCTGCGTATGCAGGAATCTCCTTAATAACAAATAGTTAGGAGATGCCTGTATTCACAGGCATGACATGAAAAACTAAACCGTAACGAGTATATAATTTCGTTTTATCATGTTCTTAAAATTATTGTTATTTTTTCAAAAATAAGAGTATATAGCTTTTATGCTATTTCAATAAATGTGAAGAAAGGTGTATTCTATAATTTTAATAAGCTTAAAATAATATAATACAACTATTTTTTCGAGATTCAACAATAAGACACAAAATTATCTGACTATTTAACCTTCTCACGAAAAATTACTATTTCCATTAATCCTCTAGGTTATCATGTGTAACTGAAAGGGCGAAGCTGTATCTATGACCAAGTATAGTTATATTGCTTTAATCAAAGGTAGTGAGAATTATGAATGAACTTGAAAAAAATTATATTCCTAAAGATATTGACAGGATAACTTCACCTCTTTGGTATGCAATTTACGTTCGTTCTCGTCGTGAAAAAAAAGTGGCTGAAGAATTGGAACAACGAAGGATTGAATATTTCCTTCCTTTGATTCCAAGATTGCGGTACTGGAAAGATCGGCGAAAGACAATTGCCATGCCGCTGTTTCCAGGGTATGTATTCGTCCATATAAAACTTGCGGATAAATTAGCTGTTCTTTCAATAGATGGAGTGGTGTGGATAGTAAGTTTTCAGAATAAGCCGGCGCCTATCCCTGAATCACAAATCATGGATGTCAAAAGACTGCTGATTTATCCTGAAAAAATCGAGAATACCGAATATATTGAAGATGGTTGTATGGTTGAAATTATGTATGGTCCCTTTAAAGGAATAAAAGGTAAACTAGTACAGCATCGAGGCAAAAGACGTCTTCTAGTAGGAATTGATTTCATCAATCAGGCACTTTCTGTTGAAGTCGAAATGGGCTATGTAAAGGTTCTGAAAGACATACCACAAACCCACTTGAGAGCGCATATTTCATAATGAATTAACTTTTAAATTTTTAGCACCATTTAAATAGTTCATCTTTCCATTTTTACTCCAAATTCTTATCAAAAATTCATCGTAAAATTTTTTATAATGCTATGCAAAAAATGATAAAAATATTTATGGACATGTTTTTATTTGGTGTTTCATTTATCGCATCATTTTTGATACGTTTTGAAATGATGATACCATCTCCATATTGGAATCGAATTTTAAGACTATTGCCAATTCTGGTTGTTATAAGAATTTGCGTGTTCTTATTTTTTAAAATATATCATTTCGATTATAATTATTTTAGCGTTCCAAATGCAATCTCGCTATTCAAAGCTGTTTTTTATAGTTCAATGATATTTTCAGTCGTCTGCCTCTCGTCTCCAAATTATTTTGGTTGTCCTCGATCTGTTTTAATAATTGATGGATTACTATTATTTGTTATAGTCTGTTTTACCAGATGTTTACTACGATTAATAAAAAGAGAAACGTTAATGAAGCTAAAAAACGGTAGACACATTTTAATAGTAGGCGCAGGAGATGCCGGAGAATCAGTATTAAGAGAAATTAGATGTTATAATCGTTATCATTATAGACCAATTGGACTAATAGATGATAATCCTCGAAAATATGGCAAAATTATCCAGGGTATTAGGGTTTTAGGAAATACAAAAAGTATTCCTGAAATTGTCAGTAGATACAACGTTGAAGAACTAATCATTGCAATACCTTCTGCATCACATGAGCAGCTAAGTGAAATTTTGGACATATGTAATGGATTGAGAATTAACATGTTGAGAGTTCCTTCGTTATGTGAAATAAACGAAAAGAAGTCATTAATCAATCAGTTAAAAGAGACAAAACCTGAAAATGTGCTCTTTCGAAAACAGGTTGAATGGGACTGCAAGAGTTTGGCAAAAGGAATTCTAGAAAAACGTATTTTGGTGACAGGTGCTGGTGGATCAATAGGAAAAGAATTATGTCGTCAAATTGCGAAATATAAACCTAACGATTTAATTTTATTTGATAATTGTGAGTATAATATTTTCTGTATTTCCAAAGAACTTAAAGAAAAATATCCATATTTAAATTTTCGACCGATCATCGCAGATATTACAGATTATGGCTTAACTCATAAAATTTTAAAGACTTATAAGCCAGATATCATTTTTCATGCTGCTGCGTATAAGCATGTCTCATTGGTTGAAATAAATCCTGAGATTGCGATTAAAAATAATATAATTGGTACAAAAAATATTGCTCAAGCAGCTATGACAGAACATGTCTCGAAATTAGTTTTCATCTCATCGGATAAAGCTGTAAATCCAAATAGCATTATGGGAGCAACCAAAAGGATTTGTGAGGAATATATTAAAAGAGTATCTATGGAAAACGGGAATAAATTTTTTGGTGTTAGATTTGGCAATGTTTTAGGTAGTTCAGGCAGTGTCCTGGAAATTTTTAAGGATCAAATTGCCAAAGGAGGACCCGTTACGGTAACAGATATAAATGCCTATCGCTACTTCATGACTATTCCTGAGGCTGCACATTTGGTTTTAGAAACTCTGTTACTTGCAAAGGGTGGTGAAATTTTTGTTTTAGACATGGGTAAAGCGGTCCGAATTTATGATTTTGCCAAGGAGTTAATTATTAAATCAGGTTACAGACCTGGTATCGATATTGAAATTATTTTCACTGGATTAAAAAAAGGAGAAAAATTAGTTGAGCAACTGAGAGAGGATAGCGAGAAATTAAATCCAACGCAAAATAAAAAAATATTAAAAGTGAAAAGCAATAATGGCTCTGCGGAAGATCTTGTTCAGTTAGATAATGACATCAATGAATTAATGAATTACGCTAATGACATGAACCGAAAAGCATTAATGCAAAAAATAAAACAAATGGTACCAACTTATAAATCTCCTGTATTGGATATTCCCCGTGATTTCTCTGAATTAGATAGCATAAATATTAATTGAAATATCAACAATAATTCTCATCCAATTATAAACTAAAAGAGGCAATAATGGATATTAAAGATCAAATCAGAGATTTGATTCATAATAATTTTATATACACAAATTCTGGGAATGGATTAGCAGATGACCAATCCTTTCTGGATAGCGGTATCATTGATTCAACAGGCGTCCTGGAACTGATCTCTTTTGTTGAGGAGACATTTGATATTGAGATTGAAGATGATGAAACCATTCCAGAAAATCTTGACTCCCTTGACCGGTTGGCGCGATTCATTCAAAGCAAAAAAGAATATTTATTGACTGCTGCCTAAATAGGTGGATAAGATGAAAAAATTTTCAGAAGAAATAAAAGATAATGGAAAATTTAATACGGATATCTTAAGAATTGATTGCGAAACAGAAAGTCAAAGAATAGAACAATTTATCAGAAATCAAGTCTTTGAGTCATTTAGAAAAAAAGGCATTGCAATAGGTATCAGTGGAGGAATCGATTCAGCAGTCGTCGCTACTCTAGCTGTTTGCGCGATAGGAGCAGATAAGATCCTTGGATTGGTTTTACCTGAAAGAGAGTCAAATCCTTTAAGTAGCGAATATGCTGAGCTGCTGATCAAAAGATTGGGAATTCATAAAGAGCTTATTGAAATAACACCGATGTTAGAAAGTTTTGATGTCTACAAGAAACGGGAATCAATAGTCAGAAAGCATTTCCCTTATTATAACGGTTATGATATTATTAAATAATTCTTCTGTAAGAAAATATAAATTTGATTCACTTCGCTATTTATCTCAGGTAGGGGGTGCCTTGGCACCAGTTATTCAGAAAGAGGTTGCAAATATTTTCAAGCCTGCAAAACTTTTTATAATGTATGGAGCAACAGAAGCTTCAGCTCGCCTGTCTTATTTAAGTCCGGAGATGCTTCCTAAAAAATGGGGATTAATAGGTAAGGCTATCCCCAATGTAGATTTGTTTTGGAGAATGAAAAAGGTGCTGAGCTATCACAAGGAGAAGTTGGAGAGATTGTCGCAAGAGGCTCAAATATTATGGTGGGTTATTGGAATGATCCTGAAGAAACTTCTAAAGTGATGAAAGAAACATTACGTAGCCACGTTAATTGAGAATACCCACTAATGTCAGTCCGCTGGCTTTTCTAAAATATAATGAAGAAAAGATATTTGATACGATTATGAAATTGGTTTGGGAAAAACCTGGAGATACTGATACTAATTTTACCAATTGTCTGTTAAATTCCTATGCTAATATGATTCACAAGAAAAGATACAATTTTCACCCTTATGCCTTTGAACTGGCAAAATTGTTGAGGGAAGGATGTTTGGATAGGGCAGAAGCATTATCTAAATTAGAAGCTGTTGAAAATCCTTTAATAATACAATATGTAAAAAAAAGGTTAATTGGATAGAACAACAAGTTGTCAGATTATAGATTTATTGGAGAGATAAAAGTGACATATTATTATGAAATTATTACTTCAGGATTGGGCTGTTTCTTATTGACAATTATACTAGTTCCTCTGAGTATGAAGGTTGGTACCTTTATAGGAGCGTTGGATTATCCAGGTGAAATAAAAATTCATTCTACTCCTACGCCGCGTTTTGGAGGCATGGCAATATTTTCAAGTATTTTTCTTACATCCTTTCTTTTTCCTTCGATAGTAAATCATCTTAATATTGAGACAAAGTTACTGATTATTTTAAGCGTGTCTGGGATTTTTTTATTAGGTGTCCTCGATGATGTAAAAAACTTAAATGCAAATTTCAAATTAATACTGCAAATGATCAATGTTGTTTTGGCGGTAGTAGGTCTATTTACTTTACAAAACTCATTTTCTATTGTATATTTTTTCATTATTTTCATTTTTATTCTGGGATATACAAATTCATTTAATCTTATTGATGGTATGGATGGTCTTGCCTCTGGAATCGCAGTTTTTATCTCATTAGGTCTTATAGCGATTTCGTTATTAGCGAAGCAGCAAGTCACACTTTTTGGTGCTTCATTAATTATTTGCGCTTCTTTAGGGTTTCTTATTTTTAATTTAAATCCAGCGAAAACTTTTCTTGGAGATTGTGGTAGTACTTTGCTTGGTTTTTCTCTTGGAATAATAATTAGCATTATTTGGCTTAATTCTACCAATAAGTTTGTGTTCTTGCCACTACTAATGATCGCAGGAATTCCGATTATTGATACTTCTTCCATCATAATTAGAAGATTAATAAATCGAAAGTCACTGTTTGTCGGTGATCGAAATCATCTATACGACTTAATAATGCAGAAAGGATATAATATTAAACAAACCCTGTTATTTATTTATTCAGTCGGATTATTTCTCACTATAATTGGAATAATATTATATATCTTAGTTGAATTATGAAATAGAATCATTAAATGGATTAAAAAAATGAATGTCTCGCTATCAAATCCTGATCTAACCTCTCATGAGAAAAATTTAGTGATGCAGGTATTAAATGGACCTAACCTTAGTTTGGGTCCTAAGCTCATTGAATTCGAAAATAAATTTTCTCAATATATTGGAAGCAAATATGCAATTGCTGTTAATAGTGGTACAAGTGGATTACATCTTTCTATGAAAGCAATCAATCTAAAAGAGAATAATGAAGTAATCACTACTCCTTTTAGTTTTATTTCTTCGGCTAATTGTATTCTTTATGAAAAAGGTGTCCCTGTTTTTGTAGATATTAATCCTGAAACCTTAAATATTGATGTTGAAAAGATAGAAGAAAAGATAACTTCAAATACCAAAGCGATTTTACCTGTTCATGTATTTGGTCAACCTTGTGAAATGGATAAAATTTTTGATATTGCTCGAGACCATAGTCTGTTTGTAATAGAAGATGCTTGTGAAGCAATTGGAGCGGAGTATTTAGTAAGCGGTTCTGAAGTAAAAAGTTTAATATCAACAAACAATGGCTATAAAAAAGTAGGTACATTTGGTGATTGCGGTGTCTTTGGTTTCTACCCAAATAAACAAATAACCACCGGGGAAGGTGGAATCATTGTAACTGACAATGATGGAATAGCTGAAATTTGTAAGAGCCTGCGGAACCAGGGTCGCAATGGAAATGGAAAATGGTTACTACATGAAATATTAGGTTATAATTACCGGATGAGTGAAATTAATTGTGCGTTGGGTATTGCACAAATGGAGAGAATTGAAGATATTCTTAAAAAAAGAGCAACAGTTGCATCATGGTATGAGGAACGTTTGCGGAATGTAGAACAAATCATATTACCTGCAAGATTGCCGGGCAGAAAAATCAGTTGGTTTGTATATGTAGTTCGTCTTATTGATGATTTCAATCAACAAGATAGAGATAGAATTGTGGAAAAGTTAATTAAATATGGTATTGGCTGTAATTGTTATTTCCCACCGATTCATCTTCAGCCATTTTATATAAAAATGTTTGGATATAAAATTGGTGACTTTCCAATAACCGAACACATTTCTAAAAGAACGATAGCTTTACCATTTTTTTCAAATATGCAACAATATCAGGTTGACTATGTTTGTGACCGGCTTGTTCGAATTATTAAAAATTTCAAATATAGAGCTGCAAGTTAGCTGAATTGAATTATTAAACATTGGGAAAAAACAAATGAGATATTCTAATCCACTAATAAGTATTGGAATGCCAGTTTACAATGGTGAACAATTCCTGACTGAGGGATTAGACTCAATTCTGGCACAAACATTTCAGGATTTCGAATTGATCATATCAGACAATTGCTCAACTGATAAAACTGAAGAAATCTGCCAAACATACGCTAAAAAAGATAACCGCATCCGCTATTTTCGAAATGATTCTAATATGGGGGCGGCCTGGAATTTTAACCAGGTTTTCACTCTATCCCATAGTAAATACTTTAAATGGTCGCCACACGATGATGTATATGCACCTACTTATTTAGCACGCTGTGTAGAGATTCTTGAAAACGCTTCTTTCTCTGTCGTTCTATGTTACCCTAAAACCGTTCTAATTGATGAGAATGGAAAAATGATTAGATACTATGACGATAGATTAGATATTAGAGATGCACAGCCTCATAAACGTTTATCACACTATTATCGAAATGTTAGAATGTGCAATCCAGTTGTTGGCTTAATAAGATCAGCGGCATTAAATAAAACCAGGCTAATCGACAAGTTCGTGGGTTCTGATTACATTTTATTAGCTGAGTTAGCTTTGCTTGGTGAGTTTTGGGAAATTCCGGAATTTTTATTTTTTCGAAGAAAGCATTCACAATCATCACAGGAATTAAATCGCACAAACCGGGAGAGAGCTGCGTGGTTCGATCCTATAAATAATGTCGGGTTTGCTGTTTATCCGTTTTCCCGGCGGTTTATTGAGCATCTCAAGTCAATTCAAATTTCTTCACTCACAGTTTCAGAGAAAGTACTATGCACAAGTGTTTTTTTTTGGGAATGGTTAATAAAAAAAAATAGAAAAAAACTTAGATGTGAGTGGAAAAACGCCTTAAAAGATTATCTGCAGTTTCAGAAATATACAATATTCAAAAAATCAATCAACAAAGCAGTTATTTATTAAAATGTATTGAAAAGTTCAGAGGAAGATTATGAGAGTTTTAGTAACAGGTCATAAGGGATACATTGGTACCGTTTTAGTACCGATGTTATTGGCTGAAGGTTTTGAAGTCGTTGGTCTCGACAGCGATTTATATAGGCGATGCAATTACGGTAACCATCCTATAGATGTACCTGAAATCATAAAAGATATCCGGGATGTTACTGCTTCCGATCTCAATAGTGTTGGAGCAGTACTACATCTTGCCGCATTATCCAATGATCCCCTTGGTAACCTTAATCCCAAATTAACTTATGAGATTAATTACAAAGCATCTGTGAAGATTGCAAAATTAGCAAAAGATAATGGAGTATCACGATTTCTTTTTTCATCATCTTGCAGTACCTATGGAGCAGCAGGTAACGAAATAGTAACTGAAGATGCTAAATTAAACCCTGTAACACCCTATGGTCATACTAAAGTTTTGACTGAAAGAGAAATTTCAAAACTTGCAGATCATAAATTTAATCCTACTTTATTACGAAATGCCACAGCTTATGGCATATCACCTCGCCAACGTTTTGATATCGTATTAAATAATTTGGTTGCATGGGCTTTTTCAAATGGATCAATATTTATAAAAAGTGATGGAACACCATGGCGACCAATTGTTCATATTGAAGATATTTCCAGAGCTTTTATTGCGGTTCTAAAAAGCCCTCCTGAAAAAGTACACAATCAGGTATTCAATGTTGGAATCAATGAAGAAAATTATCGAATAAGAGAATTAGCTGAAATTGTTAAAAAGACAGTGCCACGATGTCAAATAGAGTATGCCGAACATACTGGACCGGACAGAAGAAATTATAGAGTAAATTTTACTAAAATTAGAAAATTTTTACCTGAATTTAATCCTCAATGGAATGCTAAAGCTGGTGCAGAAGAATTATATGATTCATATACAAAAAATGGTCTAACCGTTACAGAATTTGAGGGGCCTAAATATCAAAGAATTAGTCATATTAAACAGCTCTTAAAAAGTGGAGAATTAAACCCAGATTTACGATGGAATTGAGAAATTGTTTTTTATTATGTATTACCATCATATGCGATTTTTTTAACAAAAATCACTTAACTTAGGATTATAATATTTAACATAAAAAAAGGTTATATTAATGTCATCGAATATAAAATGTCCTGTTTGCTCTTCAGAAGATATTTCACTTTTTTATAAAACCACCAATATACCCATTCATGTTGGAATTATGTGGACGAGCAAAAAAGATGCTTTAAATTGTCCTAAATCTAATATTCGGTTAGTATTCTGTAGTAACTGCAGTTTTATCTGGAATTTAGATTTTGACCCAGACCTTTTACAGTACGATGGGGCATATGACAATTCTCTGCACTTTTCTCCTTTATATCAAAAGTATGCTAAATCAGTTGCAGATTATCTTGTAATGAAATACAATCTGTATCATAAAGATATAATTGAAATTGGTTCTGGAAGAGGTGACTTCTTATCCATGCTATGTGAAATTGGTAATAATCGCGGTGTTGGCTTTGATCTCAGTTTCGGTGGTACACCTGTATCTATCGGAAATCAAATTAAATTAATTAAAGATTGTTACTCTAACAAGTATTCAGACTACAAGGGTGATTTAATTTGCAGTCGATATGTGTTCGAGCATATAGCTAATCCCAAAGAATTCCTAACGATGATCCGCCGTACAATTGGTAATAGGTTAAATTCAATTGTATATTTTGAAGTGCCGAATGTACTATTTATCATTCGAGAATTATCAATTTGGGATATTATTTATGAACACTATTCATACTTTAATCTAATCTCCCTTCAACATGTGTTTAATTTATGTGGATTTAAAATTAATTATTTATGCGAAACATTTGATGGGCAATTTATTAGTATTGAAGCTTTTCCGAAAGCAGATACAAAAACATCAAATCATAATAAAGACAACGGTAAGCTGAATAAAATATTAAATTATATTGATAATTTTTCAACTAATTATAAGGCTAATTTGAAATATTGGAACGATATCATTTCAGGATTAAATGAAACAAATAAAAAAGTAGTTGTTTGGGGTGCTGGTGCTCGAGGAGTAAGCTTTCTAAATATGTTGAATATAAATGATTACTTAAAATATGTTGTAGACATTAATCCAAGAAAAAAGGATAAATTTATTCCCGGTACTGCCCAGCATATTGTGCCCCCAATATTCCTTCAGGAATATAAGCCTGACGCTGTTATATTGACAAATCCAATATATAAAAATGAAATTCGACAAATTCTAAACGAATTAAATTTGCATCCTCAACTATTATGTTCATGAATTCATTTCATCAAGCAAAAGGAAATCGTAAAAGTTTATTGAACTTTGCACAGAATTATATCCAAAACGAGGTATAGAAAATGGAACGAAAATTACAAACAAAACAACGTCATTGCAGATTTTGTGGTTCGAATCTCAATCATACTTTTGTCGATTTGGGAATGTCTCCTCTCTGCGAAAGTTATGTGGCTCAGGATCAGTTAAATCAAATGGAGCCTTTTTATCCTCTCCATGTATATATTTGCGAGAAGTGTTTTTTAGTCCAATTAGATGAGTATGTAAGTTCAGAAAATATTTTTAGCAATTATGCATATTTTTCATCCTATTCCGATACCTGGTTACGTCACGCAAAAGATTATACTGATTTAATGGTTGCCCATTTTGGTTATAATGATAAAAGCAAAATCATTGAAATCGCCAGCAATGACGGTTACTTACTCCAATATTTTGTCGAGAAAGGAATACCTGTTTTAGGCATCGAACCGGCAAAGAATGTTGCTGAGGCTGCAATTAAAAACGGGATCCCAACAGTAGTGAAATTTTTTGGTAAAGCTACTGCACAGCAAGTTGCAATTGAGCATGGGAAAGCTGATCTATTATTGGGCAACAACGTGTTAGCACACGTTCCTGATATAAATGATTTTGTTGGCGGAATGAAAATCCTACTCAAACCTGACGGCATTATCACCATGGAATTTCCTCACCTGATGCGTCTCATTGAAGAAAATCAATTTGACACAATCTATCATGAACATTTCTCATATTTGTCATTTACAGTGGTTGAGAAGATGTTTACTTCCCATGGTTTGACAATTTTTGATGTGGAAGAATTACTGACGCATGGTGGTTCTTTACGAATTTATGCTTGTCATCAGGGAAATCTATCTCAACAAGTTAGTAAACGGGTGGCGGAATTAAGATCAAGAGAAGGAAGAGAGGGTTTTAACCATTTAGAATATTACTTTTCATTTGCTGAAAAAGTAAAAGAAACAAAAAGAAAATTACTGGAATTCCTGATACGGGTAAAACAAGAGAAAAAATCAGTTGTCGGTTATGGGGCTCCCGGCAAAGGAAATACTCTTTTAAATTATTGCGGAATAGGAACGGATTTTATCAACTACACAGTCGATCGTAATCCATACAAACAAGGGAAATTCCTGCCCGGCACACATATCCCAATCTATAATCCGGATAAAATTAAGGAAACCAAACCCGATTTCGTCTTCATACTCCCCTGGAATTTGAAAGATGAAATTATAGAACAGATTGCATATATACGTGAATGGGGAGGGCAATTTATCATTCCAATCCCTGAAGTAAAAGTATATCACTAATTCTTTCAAGAAACTTGATAATTAATTTTACTAATTAACGCTAATAAAAACTGAAACAAAATTATCATTCCGGTCGCAGCGAAGCGGAGTACCGGAATCTAATGACTCAGAAAAAAAGTTTCTCTAATAAAATTAGGTTCGATTTTTGAATGTATCTCTGGCACTATTAAGGAAATTAATAAAACACAAGGAAGATTAAAAATGAAAGTAGTATTATTCTGTGGTGGTCAAGGAATGAGATTGAGAGAATATTCGGAAACAATTCCAAAACCTATGGTACATATTGGCTACAGACCAATATTGTGGAATATAATGAAATATTATGCACATTTTGGTCATAAAGATTTCATTTTATGTCTTGGCTACAAGGCAGATATGATAAAAAACTATTTTGTAAATTATAACGAATATATCTCAAATGATTTTGTCTTTTCAAAAGGAGGTAATAGTTTAAGATTATTAAATACTGACATTATAGATTGGAAAATCACATTCGTGGATACAGGGCTAAAAACGAATATAGGACAAAGATTGAAAGCTGTAGAGAGATATTTAGAAGACGAAGATATTTTTCTAGCAAACTATAGTGACGGTTTATCAGATTTACCGCTTATGAAAATGATTAGCCATTTTTTCAATCTGAAGAAAATAGCAAGCTTTTTATGCGTTCAACCGACACAGAGTTTTCATGTTGTTAAGCTAAAAGATGAAGATAATGTTAAAGACATCCACCATATTAGTCAATCCGGAATTTGGATTAATGGCGGTTTCTTCATTCTAAGAAAGGAAATATTCAATTATATTCGTGATGAGGAAGATTTAGTAATGAATCCTTTCCAGAGACTCATCCAAGAAAATAAATTGGCTGGCTATAAATACAGGGGTTTTTGGCTTGGCATGGATACTTTTAAAGATAAACAACTATTAGATGATATGTATTCAAGAGGTGATACTCCCTGGGAAGTTTGGAAAGGAATACAAAACCCTGAACGAACAAAGATGGTAGCATAATGCTTAAAATAAAACTTGAAAAAAGTAAATATAAAATTTTGTGCCTTGGTGCCCATGCAGATGATATAGAAATTGGCTGTGGAGGGACTATACTAAAACTAATTGAGAACAATTCTGATATAATCATTAATTGGGTTATTTTTTGTGCTAATCGAGTTAGGAAAAAAGAAGCCTTGAAAAGTGCAAACCTTTTTTTAAATAATTCTAAAGAAAATTCTATCATTATTGAAAACTATAGAGATGGATTTTTCCCTTATATAGGAGCTAAAATAAAAGAAAATTTTGAAAGATTAAAACAGCAAATTTCACCAGATCTCATTTTTACTCATTATCAAAAAGATTTGCACCAGGATCATCGCCTTATTTCTGAATTGACTTGGAATACATTTAGAGATAATTTGATTCTGGAGTATGAAATACCTAAATATGATGGAGACTTAGGCCGACCAAATTTATTTGTCGATCTAACGATTTCTCAGTGTAATAAAAAAATTAAGTACCTAACAAAAAGTTATCAGTCACAATCAACTAAACACTGGTTTTCGGACGATACATTTTTATCCATATTAAGAATTCGCGGCATTCAATCTAATGCCACTTCTAAATATGCGGAAGCTTTTTATTGCCGAAAAATGATTTTATAACATAATAAGAGTAACATATCATGAGCAAAACGCGATTATCCTGTCGATCATGCGGTCAAAATGACCTTGAACTGATTTTATCTTTTGGCCCAACACCTTTGGCAGATTTACTACTCAGTGAAGAACAACTAAATGAGCCTGATATAGTCTTCCCACTTGATGTGGTCTTTTGCACAAAATGCGGTTTGGTTCAAATCGCTGAAATAGTCCCTCCAGAAATTCTTTATTGTGGAGACTATCCATATTTTTCATCTGTTTCAAATACTCTTGTACAACATTTTCAGGAAAGTGCAATTGAGCTGATGAAAACAAAAAAATTAAATCCAGATAGTCTTGTTATTGAAGCTGCTAGCAACGATGGATATATGTTAAAAACTTTTGCAGAGCATGGAATTCCAGTTCTTGGGATCGATCCTGCTAAAGGTCCTGTTGATGTCGCTATAAAAGCTGGTATCCCGTCTCTATGCGAATTTTTTACCAAAGACCTTGCAATAAGGTTAGCAGAAAAAGGGCAGCAATGTGACATTTTTCTTGCAAACAATGTATTAAACCTGGCGACAGATCTTAATGATTTCCTTAGCGCTATTAAAATCATTTTAAAGAGCAAAGGTTTGGCCGTGATTGAAGTACCTTATATCGTTGACCTTATTAATCAGTGTGCTTTCGATAATATCTTTCATCAAAATATCTGTTATTTTTCAATTTCAGCGCTGGATAAGCTATTTAGAAGAAATTCCCTTTTCCTTAATCATGTTGTGAGAATTCTGACGTTTGGCGGCTCACTACGACTTTTTGTTGAACATAATGAAAATGTGAGTAATCAAGTTAAAGCTCTTTTGAAAAATGAAGTAGATAACGGGATTAATCAAATAGAGTATTATAGAAATTTTGCCAATCGTGTCGCTGGGATAAAACGCTCATTATATAATTTACTCTGGAACCTTAAAAATAAAAAGAAAAGGATTGCTGTATATGGCGCAGCGGGTGGTATGGCTACAACTTTATTAAATTATGTTGGGATAGATAAAACACTTATTGATTTTGCTGTCGATTTGAACAAATTTAAACAGGGACGTTATATGGCTCGCAACCATATACCAATCTTTTCACCACAAAAACTTCTAAAGGAAATGCCGGATTACGTCTTGCTTTTGGCCTGGAATTATGCTTCTGAGGTATTACAGCACAACGCTATTTTTCGACAGAATGGAGGGAAATTTATAATTCCTATTCCAGAACCAGTCGTTATGTAGAAATTAACTAAACCGATTCGATGGAAATATGGTTAATTTAATTAATACTTCAAAAATGTCCGACCTTACAAAAATCAAAAACAGGAATAAAAACCGTTGTCCAAACTGCGACAACAAGCAATTGACAAAATTTTATGAAGTGAAAAAAGTTCCTGTTCAGAGTTGCGCTGTCCTCTCTTCACGAACGGCAGCTTTAAATTTTCCGCGCCGAGACATTACATTAGCGTTTTGCAATAAATGCGGTTTCATCACAAACACAGCTTATGATCCAAACATACAAACTTTTTCTGCCAGTTATGAAGATCAACAAGGTTTTTCTTCTACTTTTAACGCATTTGCTGTGAATCTAGCACACAACTTGATCAAGAAATATGATTTATATAAAAAAGACATTGTAGAAATTGGTTGTGGTAAAGGCGACTTTTTACTGAAATTATGCGAACTGGGAAATAACCGGGGTGTCGGAATTGATCCCCTTTATATAAACTCAAGAAATAAAACAGAGAAAGCCAAAAGCGTTGTTTTTATTAAGGACCTCTATTCAGAGAGATATTCTAATTATCATAGTGATTTACTATGCTGTCGTCATACTCTCGAGCATATTAACACAAGCTTCGAATTTATTAAAACGATACGCAGATCTATTGGCAGTAACTTAGATACGATAGTTTTTTTTGAAGTTCCTGATACAATACGTATTTTGCGTGAGCTTTCCTTTTGTGATATTTATTATGAACACTGTTCTTATTTCAGCCCGGGATCGCTTGCTAGATTATTTCGATCCTGCAGTTTTTCAATTATCGATCTTGTCAAAGCTTATGATGATCAATATATTTTGATTGAGGCAAAACCTGAGACAATGACGGACAAAACAATGCACAAACTAGAAGAAAACGTTGAACAATTAGCTGCGGATGTAAAATATTTTTCCCACAACATCAAAAACAAACTAAATCAATGGAAAAAATATTTAATGCAAATTGACGCTGATGGGAAGCGAGTTGTAATCTGGGGTGCCGGATCTAAATGCGTTGGGTTTCTCACATCAATTGGCTGTGAAAATCAAATTGATTATGTAGTTGATATTAATCAATTTCTTCATGGAAAATTCATTCCTGGAGTTGGCAAAGAAATAAAAGAACCAGACTTTTTAAGAGAATATATGCCGGATACTGTAATAATAATGAATCCTATTTATAGAAATGAGATTAAACAAATGCTTGATAACATGGGTGTACCTACTGAATTAATAAGTGCATGAATAAAAATCAATAATTAATATGAACCTCAAACAAAAAGCAATAACCGGTATTGAATGGAATATGGTGGCACAGATTGGACAACAGATTGCTCAATTTGTTATTTCAATCTTTTTGGCTCGTTTATTAATGCCTCAAGACTTTGGGCTAGTAGCTATGGTAATGGTCATTGTAAACTTTGCCCAACTATTTGCCGAACAGGGATTTTCATCAGCATTGATTCAAAGGCAAAAACTTCGTTCCGAACATATTCATTCCATATGGTGGCTTAATATAATCATGGGAGTATGTTTGTCAGCAATATTGTTTATTATTGCGCCTGCTGTTGCCACTTTTTACAATGAAGAAAAATTATCAAAAATCTCTCAAGTTCTAGCTTTAAGTTTTTTTATTACATCATTTGCCATTGTACCAAAAGCTATGTTGAGGAAAAAGTTGGCATTTAAGCAAATTGCCTTGGTTGAAATTGTATCAATAATCAGCAGCGGTTGTTTTGCAATACTTCTCGCAATATCAGGATTTGGAGTTTGGAGTCTAGTCTTTCAAAGTCTATGCCATAATCTCATTAGTACAGGACTAGTTTGGTATGTTGCGCATTGGCATGTCCGATTAATATTTAAAATCAAGCCGATAAAAGAGCTGATGAACTTCAGTGTAAATCTTCTTGGTTTTAATACAATAAATTTTTGGGCACGTAACGCAGATAACTTGCTTATTGGTCGTTTTATGGGGTCTACAAGTCTGGGAATTTATAATCGAGCTTATAAACTGATGTTATTACCTATAACACAAATTAGTAATGTGCTAACTCGTGTTATGTTTCCAGTGCTTTCAACGATCCAGAACGATCCTCAAAGTGTAAAAAAAATATATCTGAATGCAATGGGTGTAATTAGTCTAGTGGCCTCTCCAATTATGCTAGGAATGTTAGTTACTGCTAAACCATTTATATTAACGATATACGGTGTTAAATGGATTGAAGTAGTCCCAACACTTCAAATTCTATGTGGCGTCGGACTTCTGCAGTCATTAATGAATCCCACAGGTTGGATTTATATGTCACAAGGAAGGACGGATTGGCTGTTTAGAATTGGGCTTGTAGCATGTACTGTTTTTATTGTAAGTATCGGTGTAGGAGTATGGATTGGTACGGTGAAAGCTGTGGCTATTTCCTATGCTGTGGCCAATATTTTACATTTTTATCCCAGTATTATGATACCAGGAAAGTTAATAAATATGAAGTTCATCGAAGTAATTAAGAATGTGTCAGGACCATTAATTAGTGGAGTAATGATGGCTGTGGTCTTATGGCTTTTGAAAAGTCAATTTGACTCAAATTGGCCAACTGGGATAGCTCTTATAATTCAGGCTTTTTTAGGAGCGGTATTATATTGTACTTTTTTACATTTATTTAATGTCAAAGTTTACCATCAAGTTCGAGAACTTGTAAAAGAACGGTGGCAGTGGCATTTCAAAGAGCAAGGTGTTATTATCTCAAAATAAATTATTCATTATAATTATGAAAGGAAATTGTTATGTATTCCAAAAAGATGAAAAAAACAAGTCATTTTGCAAAAGTGACAGACGTGCAAAAAAATTCTTATCGAATATTTAGAGTCTTTCTCATTGTGTTTCTTTTGATATTAGTATATGTGCATCATAGTACAGTCATTGCTGATTCGCATATATCTAGCCAAGGCTTAATCGCCTATTGGAAACTCGACGAGAATACAGGAACAACAGCCTATGATTCTGTGGGCTCATATAATGGGACACTATTTAATGGGCCTGTGTGGTACCCAGCTAGTGGCAAACTAAGTGGTGCATTAGGATTTGATGGAATAGACGACTATTTGGAAATCAGCTCTTTCGATATTCATGGAGGAACAGGTTTAACCATCTCCTTGTGGTTTAGAGCCAATGATTTTGATATTGATGACGCCCGGTTTATATCAAAAGCTACTGGTACGACAAATCAGGACCACTATTGGATGGTGAGTACCATTAATAGAACGGCATTACGTTTTCGGTTAAAAACCAATGGATCGACAACCACTTTAATGACTGATACTGGGCTGATTCAAACGGGAGTGTGGTACCATATTGCTGCTACCTATGACGGAAGTACGATGCGTATTTACAAAAATGGTTTGGAAGTGACAAGCGTTAACAAAACAGGCGTTATAGACTCAGATCCGGGTGTACTAACTGCTATTGGTAATCAACCGAAAGGAGCCGGTAATAAACCATTCCATGGTTTGATCGATGATGTACGAATTTATAACATCGCTTTAAATGCATCAGAGCTTAGCGAGTTAGATATAATGCCTCCGTCGCTTATGGATATCACCATAAACGCCAATAGCAATTCGGCAGAAATATCATGGGTAACAGATGAGGAAGCAATCAGCAGTATAGCGTATGGTTCAAAAACATTGTTTGAATTGGGTGAGATATCAGATTCGACATATAGGACGAATCATACATTTACTTTGACTGGATTGATGCCAGCTACGACTTATTATTTTAAGATAAAATCTACAGACACCAGTTGTAATTCAGACAGTTTAACACATCTTATGTTTATGACAACATTGGATTTAACACCTCCTGTTATTACTGAAATACTGATTAATGCGCGTGCAACATCTGCTACAATAACATGGGTAACAAACGAGCCTGCGACAAGCCACATTTTATATGGATTTAATGGCGAATCAAAAGAATATAAAATAGGAGATTCCACCCTAAAACTGAACCACAGTATTACGCTGACACATTTAGCACCTGAAACAAAATATTATTTCCAGATAACTTCAGCAGATGCCAGTGATAATTTACAGAATATATCAGATCTTGTATTTACCACAAACAACATTTTTGATGTTTGGTACGGAGATACACAATCATTTGGTATCGTTGGTACTCCTACAAAATGGATAAATATTTTAGGTAATGTTTCTGATGATATAACATCACTTATGTATTCGCTGAATAATGGAGCAGATTCATCAATCAATATTGGATCCAATTCCACACGTTTAACCAATCCAGGTGATTTTAATATAGACATTGCCAGAAATAGCTTAAATGTAGGCACAAACTTGGTTGAAATCAAAGCAGTCGATACTCATGGATTTCAATATTCCAAGCACATTACAATCGATTATCAGGATGGAAATACGTGCCCATTACCATATTCTATAAACTGGAATACAACAAACAATATTTCCGATGTTGCGGAGGTAGTCGATGGTTTATGGGCTATTGAACAGAATGGTATTCGCACAGTGGAAATTGGTTACGATCGACTGATAGCAATTGGCGACACAACTTGGACAAATTATGAAGTAACCGTACCTGTAACTGTTCACAGTAAAGATTCACGTGGAGGTCCAGCAGTCGGAATTTTGATGCGCTGGCACGGACATACTGACGACGGAAACCAACCAGCTGCTGGTTGGGCAGGAAATATTGGTGCAATTATGATGTATCGTTGGTTAAGTAGTGGTGAAGAATTTCAAATATATAAAGCTTCCAGTTCTATTTTGGCTAGAGACAATAACACAAAGTTACAACAAGATATAACATATATTTGGAAGGTTAGAGTAGAGACTATTAATGCAAGCGATGCAAGATATAGTTTTAAATATTGGCAGTATGGAGAGGTTGAACCTGAGAATTGGAACCAAGTGGCAGAAGATACCAAATGTACTATGCAAACCGGATCTTTAATGTTGCTGGCACATCGTGTGGATGTCACTTTTGGAGATGTAGCTGTTGTTCCCATTCCACTTATTCTTAGTAATATTCAGGTACACACTTCCGATGATGAAGCGATTATTACCTGGGATACCAATGTACCAGCCATGAGTAGTTTTATTTATGGACTTGATGATAATTATCAACTAGGTGGTGTAAATGACGACTCGCTTGTTACAAATCATGTAGCGATACTTTCAAACTTATTTCCACTCACCGAATACCACTATCAAATTACTGTTGTTGATAAAGATGAAAACACTGTAACTTCTGGCGATCTCACTTTTAGCACTGCAGATGTAAGCGAACCATCAATTCTTGTTTCTGATGACTTTACCTCTCCAGAATTAGATACAACAATATGGACATTTATTAATCCACTGAATGATGCATTATTGACAATGACAGGCTCTGATATATCTTTATCAGTTCCTACAGGTTCACATACTGCATGGGGAACTAAAACAATACCATTTTACAATACGACACCTAGAATTATGCAGGTCGCAAACAATGTAGATTTCGAAATTGAGGTCAAGTTCCATTCTGGTGTAAGCGAACGATATCAAGAGCAAGGCATTTTGATAATGCAGGATGATGATGATTTATTACGTCTTGAATTTTTCAGTGATGGTTTTAATACAAATATCTTCGCAGCAAGTTTTACAAATGGTATAGCAAACATCAGGTTAAATAAAACAATTAATACCGCAGCGGTAGCACCACTTTACATGGGCGTGAAGCGTATAGGAAATCTATGGACGCAATCATACTCTTTGGATGGTACAAGCTGGACACCCGTTGTAAGTTTTATCCACGATATGAACGTTACTCAAGTGGGATCGCATGTTGGAAATGAGGGCGCAGACCACCTTGGACTCATCGATTATTTTTACAATACGGTTGATCTTAATACTGAAGTACCAGTAGAATTAGCAAATTTTTCCGCGACTTCAGAATTCCATCGGATTGTCTTAACATGGATTACTGTAAGTGAAACCAACAATGTTGGTTTTGAAGTATGGCGTTCCAATGAAAAAAATGGTAAATATGTAATGTTATCGAGCTATATTAATAATCCGGAGCTAAGAGGACAAGGCACCACTGTTGTCAGACATGAATATATTTATATAGATGAGTCTGTTGTCCAGGATCAGACATACTGGTATAAATTGGTAGATGTGAATTCAGAAGGAAATCGAAAATCACACGGTCCGATATCAGCTACTGTGACTTCTGCAGATAAGCAGATTGCCTCAAACTCATCTAAGATC
>Ga0209427_10000823_pt1 | contig 34246 bp, 30 predicted proteins | sample DeeMarSWOR136_30_FD_187465 | JGI IMG/M metagenome (GOLD analysis project Ga0209427, IMG submission 187465) | Marine sediment microbial communities from White Oak River estuary, North Carolina - WOR-1-36_30 (SPAdes) (version 2) | ecosystem: Environmental > Aquatic > Marine > Intertidal zone >...
AGTAAGCCCTGTTTTCATAAGGGTCTGCTATTATCGTGGGTTTGGATGTGCTAAGAGCTATGCCTAACGCGTGGAACCTTCCACCGCCAATAAAAAGAAACACCTCAACATCGTGGGCCACTAACCTAACGTTGCTGTAGTCGCAGCCCATCACCTGCCCCGAGTAGTGCACTCGCCCAGCATCCCCTACCACCACCGTCTTTCCAGCGCGGACAAGGAACTCTCTAGCCTCATCAAGCGTCTGTACATGTTGCACTGTAGTTGCCAAGCCTATTTTGTTATACCTGCCCAGTAGCGAAACGGCTTTCTCGACAACCTCAGCAACCATTACGGTTGCCCTAGCCTCCACGTAAATTGTCGGTACGTGTTCATGCTTCACCAGTTTCGCATGCCCAAAATGGACTATCAGGTCTATTCCCAAGCGCTCTGCTTCAGCAGTCGCGAGGTCACAAGCACCGTAGCACGGGTCAGCCGAAATTATGGGAAGCGCCCCTGTTTTTTCAATAATCTTTGCTAATCGAGGACCCTCAGGTTTTAAGCCTTCAGGCAGCTGCAACAGGACATGCGTGGCACCAAACTTAACGATTTCCTGTTTAAGGCGTTCCTCCTCAAAATCGAACCCTTTCATACTTATGCGCCTACAAGATACTCCTACGCTAAACAATAATGGAAAGAGGAAAAGGATAATGTTTGCACTGCTTGTGGGTCTATAACGCTATGTCGTCCAGTCCCAGTCTCGGGTTGGCTTCTTAAGCGGACAGCCCTTTGCTATAGCAGCCTGCTCCGCGAGACGTTCAAGAATTATCTTCTGTTCCACGCTTGCTACATGCTTTTTCGTGGCTACGATGGCGTCGTTGTTTACGGATATGCTGTCGATTCCAGTGCGTACAAGGAATTCGGCGAAGTCTGGCAGGTTTGATGGACCTTCACCGCATATTGAGACGGTGCAGCCGTTCTCATGCGCCACCTTGATTAGGTGCGCAATTATCCTTTTCACCGCAGGGTCTCTTTCGTCGAAGTAACCCATCTGACCCAGCCGCTCAGAGTCTCGGTCAATCATAAGAATGCCCTGAGTCATGTCGTTTGAGCCTATGGAATACCCATCAACCATCTTGGAAAACTTGTCAGCCATTATGGCTATGGAAGGAGTTTCCGCCATGAACCAAATCTTGAAGTCGCGAGAACGCTCCAAGCCCTCTTCCTTCATGATGGCGATAACTTTCTCGGCTTCCCAAAGGGTGCGCACCATCGGAAGCATCACCCACACGTTCTTGAGACCCCATTCCGCGCGGCATTTCGTGATGGCTTGACATTCAAGCCTGAAAGCTTCCTTGTACCACTTGCTGATGTAACGACTGCAGCCTCTCCAACCAAGCATCGGATTTTCTTCGACAATTTCGTATTTTTCGCCGCCTTTCAGGTCTCGGTACTCATTGGTTTTGAAGTCACTTAGACGCACTACAACGGGGCGTGGCTGAATGGCTCTTGCCACCGTTGCTACGCCTTCTGCAAGTTTATCCACGAACTTTTGACCTTTTCCGGTTTCAACAAAATGCAGCGGGTGTTCGCCTATCGCGCTAGCCAGAATGAATTCGGTTCGCATTAACCCAATGCCTTCGAAAGGTAAGTTCTTGTAATCATCTATTTTTTCTGGAACCCCGAGGTTCATGTAAATTTTTGTTGCCGTTACAGGTGCTGAGTCAGCAGTGACTACAACTGCACCTGCGGCTTCTGACTTTGCCTCTATGGCTTCGGGCAAAAGACCTTCGTAGATTATTCCGTTTCTCGCGTCCACGGTATACTCTTTGCCTGTTTTCATGACTTCTGTAGCGGTTTCGGTTCCCACAACGCAGGGTATGGCGAGCTCACGGCTTACGATTGCAGCGTGAGACGTGATTCCACCCTTGTCGGTTACTATCGCACTGGCTATTTTCATGAACGGGACAAAATCAGGGTTAGTCATATCAGTTACGAGAATATCGCCCTTCTGCATCTTTTCAGATGCTTCGTCGGGAGAGAGAACAACTTTTGCTACGCCTACACCGTAGGCTCTCTTACCTGCTGCGAGTCCCCTTACAGCAACCTTCAGCTTCTTTTCAGGCTTTTTTTCTTCTACCTGTGAAGTTTTTTCCATGGGTTTGGCACTCCAAACTGTTTCTGGACGAGATTGAACTATGAATACGTCTTTAGGAAAAGTTAAGTCTTTGTCAATAGCCCACTCAATATCTTGGGCGCTTCCGTAATGTCGCTCAATTCGCTTCGCTAGTTTCCCAAGTTTCAGGACTTCCTCGTCAGTCACGCAAGGTTGTTTTTGCTTATCTTCAGGAACATCCAAGTGAACGGTTGCGCCAGTTTTTGGGTCGCGGATGTATTGAACGGTTTTTCGTGCAATTCGCCTATTCTTTATCTTTAAGGTTTTTTTGTCAACAACAAAATCGTCAGGATTAACAGCGCCTGACACTACGGTTTCGCCTAAGCCATAGTTGCCTTCAATCACGATTTCGTCGGTGTCGCCTGTTACAGGATTTAATGTGAACACGACTCCGGCGGCTCTGGAGTTAACCATCTTTTGAACTCCAACGCTGATGAAAACTTTGTCGTGTGCAAAGCCTTGTTCGTTGCGGTAGAAAATTGCGCGAGGAGTAAAGAGGCTGGACCAGCACCTCACAACTTTCTCAATAAGCTCATCTTGACCTTTGACGTTCAGGTAAGTTTCTTGTTGACCAGCGAAAGACGCGCCAGGCAAATCCTCTGCTGTGGCGCTTGACCTTACAGCAACAAAAGTGTTCTTTAAATTGAGTTTTTTGTTCATTTCTCTGTAGGCGGATTTCACCGCGTTTTCAATTTCCTTGGGCACCGCGGTTTTTTCGATGAGTTTGCGTATTTTCTTTGATGCTGCATCATACTGTTTTGGATTGTTTTTGTCGGTGACTGTTTCGTTGATTATCTCGTAGATTTTTTCTGCTATGTGCATGTCTTTTATGAATTTTTCGTAGCTATAAGCAGTCACTGCAAAGCCTGGAGGAACAGGTAATTCAGCGTTGATCATTTCGCCGAGATTGGCGTTCTTGCCGCCTACTAAAGGAACATCTGTTTTCCTCAGATTGTCAAACCATATAACCAATTCTTTTTCTCGCGCTTTCAATTAGCTCTCAATCTCCATCTTGCCGGTTTCATCTGGAGATTTGATTCTTTCAACTGTTATTTTGCAGGGGATAGGAAGTTTTGCGCTTCCTCTTTTCAAAGATTCTTTAGCAGTTTCAACCGAGTTAGCTTTCACTTTGACCGTTATAATTGTCTGGTCAGGTTCTACGCGAGCTGCTGTGCCAATGGCTTTTCCAAAGGACCTGCGCATGCCCTGTTGAAGCCGGTCGGCATGAGCCCCGAAAATCATCTTGTTCTCTCTTAGAATAATATGCGGGTATGGATGAATCTGCAGGAGATAATCGTTGGTAAGCTTGTCTAGAAGCACACGGTTGGTTGCTATACGTGCTGCTTCCAAGGCGCTATGGCGAATTTGAGCTCTTCTCAACGCTATGAGTTTCGCTTCGACTTCAAAGGTTCCCTTTGTGTCCCCCATAGTGAACTTTACTATTTTTGGAGGTGGAAAACCTCTAGCGAACTTTTTTCTCGTGTAAGCCTGTCCTTTTACAGATCGGTAATTTCTCGCGTGCATGGACATCCCTTTTTTAGCATACAGCCTAAGCGATATTTAAACGATTTGTAACTAAATCATTTCGAATTGTGACCGATTTTCAAAGTTTTCAGTTAAGCAAGTCGCGTTTTTTTGAAGCGAGAGCGCTCATCAGCTTATATATGTAGTAACGGCTTTAACACACGTAAGAATGCCAACCCAAGTCTTTATTCCAGGGAAGAATTGGAGATTGTCGCTAGCGGAGCTTGTCTCGTTGCTGGAGGCAAAAGAAGCCATGTTTAATGTGTATTCGTTTTCGAAAGATTTCTTTGTGGTCGGAAACGAGGAGGATTGGGGCTTCTGGGCGATTGCGGATTTAGGAGGCTTCATAAAAATTGGGGACGTAGCTGCGAGATTTTCAACGGAGAGCGTGAAACAAGCGTTCCTTCAGAAAAGCAGAGAGGCGAAAGATCAGATAAGCATGGATGTTGCTTCCAGCGGTCTAATCGAGGACATGGTTAAAGCAGTTTCTGGAAAAACTGTTTTTGGCGTGAGCGTTTACTGCGCGGAAAGCTCCTTGCGTTCGGTTTCCAAGAGCATCCAACGTTTTGTGGGAAGCGCTTTGAAACGTGAACTGGCGGGGTATGGCAAGAAATCGAAGTTTATGGGGTTTGCCAAAGACCGAAAGCACCCTCAGTTGAGCCATGTTGAGGTACTGAGGAAAAAGTTGGTTGAAAACAGGGCGGAGGCGCTGTTCTGTGTTGGAAAAGAGCAGACGTTTGTTGCCGTGACTACGGCAGTGCATAACCCGTTTGAATTTCAGAAGCGGGACGTGGGTAAACCTGTCCAACGCAAGATTTTTGGCATTCCTCCAAGGCTTGCGCGGATTATGGTAAACTTGACTGCTTGCACAGAGGGAAAAGTTTTGTTGGATCCGTTTTGTGGTGTTGGCACGATTCTTCAAGAGGCGCTGTTATCTAAGGCGAAAGCGATTGGCGTCGACATTAACAGATGGTGTGTTGAGGCAGCTGAGCGGAACCTAAAATGGCTTAAATCTGAGTACTCACTGAGAAACGCGGAATACCGCGTTCTTCAGGGAGATGTGCGCAAACTATCCCAGAAAATAGGGAGGGAACAGGTTGACTGCATCGCAACAGAACCTGATTTAGGTCCTGCACTACGTCAAGTTCCTACAACATCATACGCCCAGAGGATTACTGAAAAATTGGAGCCACTGTATTATGATTTGGTGGAAGAGGCATATAAGGTGCTAAAGAAGAAGGGACGTTTGGTGTTGGTGGCGCCCTACATTAAGACGCGCTCAGGGAAGCCAGTTACTATGGGAATTGAGAGAAAAGCGGTGGAGATAGGCTTTGAAAAAGTTAATCCTTTCAAGAGAGAACGCTTTGCAAAAGCTACTATGGTTACGGAGAAACTGTTGGCGATGGCTTCGTTCGTTGACGTTGAAGAAAGGCACAAAGTCGGCAGGGAAATTCATGTTTTTCAAAGATGAAATGAAAAGAGAAGCTACGAGAAACAGAGGTTGTTTAAATTTATTAGTTTGTTTTGCAAACTATGTTTAAGCCGGGCAGGAAGGTAGAAGCATTGACTGACGAAGCAAGACCTGATTGGGACAGATATTTCTTGGACCTTTGCGAAGCGGTGGCTAGACGCGCTACGTGTGACCGGGGAAAGTGCGGCTGTGTCATCGTTAAAGACAAGCGTATCATGACTACAGGTTACGTTGGAGCGCCTGCGGGTTTGCCTCACTGCGATGAGGCAGGTCACGATATGCGCAGAGTGATTGATGATAACGGCAATATTAGTAAGCATTGTGTTCGTACGCTGCATGCGGAGCAGAACGCGATTATTCAAGCGGCTAGGTTTGGCATTCCTTTGGAAGGAACAACGCTCTTCTGCAAGATGACACCGTGCAGAACCTGTGCGATGATGATTATAAATGCTGGGATTAAGCGTGTGGTTTGTGAAAAACGATATCACGCAGATGCGGACACCATAGAACTGTTTAAGCAGGCTGGCGTGGAGCTGACTATAATGAAAGACGAAGTCGAAAAGTACGAGCAACAGTAAGCAACTGGTTACTTTTAGTTACAACTTGTTACGCGCTGTGTGCTTTGGCTGATTTGTGAAATTTCCCTATGCACACTTCTAAACCGCATAGAACCCAGCACAATGCTGAGGGACTCCCTATAGGTTTCTGCAACGAACCACTAGTAGGATCCAAATAGACGGCAAATAGGATTACAGAACGTTTCAATTAGATCTGATGGTGTTGTGAATTTCGCCTAAAAACTATTGCCGCGTGTTGGCAAGATAAAAGAAGTTAAATTGGTTAGTTCATTGGCGGTTCGGGGGTGTAAAATTTTACTATTTCCGATATTGCCTTGCTTGAGTAGCCTATTTCCTTCAGGATTGCTCGTAAGTCGTTCACGGTCTCAATTTCCATGTTGGTCCCCTCATAGTACTTTTACGTTTAATCTGTATTTATCCTTTCATTCCGAATTTGGAATATGTCGCATTCATTACCTAAGCTTTCATCCGAATCGGATCCGGAACACATGTGGTTGCGCAGATACGCCTATATTGCTCTTTGAGGCTTTGTTCACACACAGAACGGCATATAACACTTGAAGATGTGGATTCGCTAAATGATAGACCAGAAGCAAGTTGTGGACGCTTTGATGAAGCCTAGAGCATATGACGAAGACGCAGGCAGCATTGAACTTGTCCAGACTCACATATCCTTCGTCTTTCTAACTAGAAGCTTTGTATACAAGGTGAAGAAGGCGGTAAACCTCGGATTCTTGGACTTCACCACCCTTGAAAAGAGACGTTTCTTCTGCGAGAAAGAACTGGAGCTTAACAGGCGGCTGTGCAGAGATATGTACTTGGAGGTCGTTCCCATCAACAAAGCGGATGTCGTCAAAATAAAAGGCGAAGGAAAAACCATTGAGTATGCGGTTAAGATGAAGCGGATGCCGCAGGAAAAGATGATGAGCAAGCTTCTCGAAGAGAACAAAGTGGACGACAGGCTTGTTGATAGAATAGCTAAAATCATCGCGGAATTCCATTTAAGGGCGGAAACGAGCAAGAGGATAAGCGGTTTCGGCTGCTTGGAGGTAGTAGAAAGCAATTGGAGAGAGAATTTCGAACAAACTGAGGAATACGTTGGCAAAACAATACCCGCTGAGGATTTCAAGCTAATCTGCGAAAGAGTCGAAGATTTTATGAAAAGAAACGTGGTCCTTTTTGAGAAGAGAGTAGCGGAAGGCTACGTTAGAGACTGCCACGGTGACATCCATTCTGGTAACATCTTTGTTACGAATGGAATTTACATTTTCGACGCTATAGAATTCAATTATAGATTTAGATATTCAGACGTTGCCGCTGATATGTCGTTTCTAGTCATGGACCTGGACTTTAGGGGACGGCATGACCTATCGAACTTCTTCACGGAGAAATATATAAAGTACTCTGGAGACCAGGAGTTAACAAAGCTGCTTCCTTTCTACAAGTGCTACCGAGCTTATGTGCGGGGAAAAGTTGTCGGGTTCAAGCTCAAAGACCCGAATGTACGTAGTGAAGGAAAAAGCATGGCAAAAGAAGAAGCAAAAGCATACTTCAAACTAGCCACAAGCTACGCCAAAACGTTCTAACCAAGTGCATTTAAAATATGAATTGGTCAGCAACATAATCAGGGACAGCCACTGTGCCCATAACGATTGGCTTTTGGTGACAGTCGCTCCCGCCAGTCATCATCAAACCGTGTTCTTTTGCAAACCGCAAGTAATGGCTCGTTGTCTGCGCGTCGCTTCTTGAATGCCAGCACTCAACGCCATCTATGAAGCCTAACATGGATTCCGCGATTATTGCGGTCTGTTCGGGCAAGGATTTAGTTAACGCCACAAATGAAGTGCCATGGGGGTCGTTAGGATGAGCTAGCACTATTTTCCCGCCCGCGTTTCTAACAAGCCTTGATGCTTCTTCAAGGTAGAGGGGATACTTGGGTACGTTGCAGCGCACAAGGTACTTGTCAAAAGCCTCCTGCCTATTCTGGACGATACCCTTCTGTACCAGATAATCCGCGATGTGAGGACGCCCCAGTACGCCGTCAACGGAAGCTTCAATCGACTCAAAATCCCTCTTCGTCAGCTTCGTAATTCCTTCCTTCTCGAATTCGACGTTAATGTTGGCAAGGATTTTTGCGGCTCTTGCCTCGCGATACTCAGCCATCTGCTTAAGCTTCTCTGCTAACGTCTTGTTCTTAGCGTCAAATTGGTAACCCAAGAAATCCAGGGATACAGGTTTGCCAGCGCGGTACTTCTGATGTGAGAAAGTCACGTTTAATTCAACGCCGGTAACGTAGCGGATTCCAGCTTTCCCAGTCAAATCCGTGGCTACCAGTTGGCAGCCAATTGAATCGTGGTCGGTAATCGACATAAACTCGATGTTTCTGCGCTTGGCTTCCTTAACGATTTCTTCGATGGTGAAGGCGCCGTCGGAACTTTGCGAGTGAATGTGTAAATCTATTATCATGGACTGCCTGTTACCTTTTTTCCATCCCGACGATGTACCAGTCTTCTGGGGAGTCGTGGCACGTGTCAACCGTCAACTGCACTATCTTGAGCTTTGGATACAGCTTCTTCAAGTCGTCCAAGTCAACGGGTTCAAACTTCCGCTTGTTGGCAAGATACGCATCCACTGTCAGAGCGTTTGACTCATACTTCTCCTTAGTTCGTCTTTTGATACGCTCAACCGACACTTCTTGGGGACAGCTTGTTTCAAGTATAACTAAAGTCAAACTGTGCCTCGCCGCAATCTCAGCCGCACGCCTCCGCAGCTCCTGAGCCAAAAAAGTAGCATCCAAAATAACGCCCTTGCATTCCCCAGCGAGATCGTTTGCTCTGCGGAACATTTCATCATAAACAGACATCCGTTTGCTCATGTTTCCTGCAACTTTTGGGTCAAATACGTCTTCATTCTTGAGAACTTCCAATCGGATCAAGTCGCTTCGAAGGATAGGATATCCCTTGATCTTTGACACTTCCTCGGAAGTCTCCGTTTTCCAAGTTGCTGGAAGCCCGCACGTAATCAACAGGGTCTCAGAGCCTAACTCAGTTTTGATAAACTCGGTGAAAGGTTCCCTCAACTGCACACCTCGCACGTTAGAATTCAGTTGAAACATAATTAAACCTTTTTGGCAGAGAAAACGCCGCTTGCAGAAAACATGCACCCTTGCCAACAAAGCAACGCTGAAGCGAAATTTCCTATGTCAATTGTGAAGCAAAGCTAAATAGTCGGTTGTTGTTTTTCCTAAAGAGAAGGTTAATTAAATGGAAGAATTTCAAGTCAAAGACAAGGCGCTCGCGCCTCAAGGTCATCTGCAGATCGAGTGGGCTTCAGCTCACATGCCTGTGTTGAACCAGATCAAGAGCAGGTTCGGCAAGGAACAACCGATGAGAGGCTTAACTTTGGGCGCTTGCCTCCATGTAACTAAAGAAACAGCCGTTCTAATGATGACGTTGGTGGAAGGCGGCGCTAAAATCGCGCTTTGCGGTTCCAACCCACTCTCCACCCAAGATGACGTAGCAGCGGCGCTGGCTGAAAAAGGCGTCCACGTCTTCGCGTGGCGGGGACAAAACACTGAGGAATACTACTCGTGCATCGACAAAGTGCTGGATCATAAACCCGTGATAACGCTCGATGATGGCGCAGACCTTGTAGGCACCCTGCACAGCAAGCGGAAAATGGGGTTGCAACATGTTAAAGGCGGAACTGAAGAAACCACCACCGGCGTGATTCGACTACGGGCGATGGAGACAGATGGAAGCCTGAAGTACCCCATTATAGCCGTGAACGATGCGTACACCAAGTATCTATTTGACAACCGCTATGGCACAGGCCAAAGCACCATAGACGGCATACTGCGAGCCACAAGCGTGCTCTTGGCTGGCAAGAACTTCGTGGTCTGCGGGTACGGTTGGTGCAGCAGAGGCATAGCCATGCGCGCACGCGGCTTAGGCGCAAACGTCATAGTAACAGAAGTTATACCCACCAAAGCGTTGGAAGCGGCTATGGACGGCTTACAGGTGATGCCCATAGCTGAAGCAACAGCCATAGGCGACATATTCGTAACTGCGACAGGCGACATCAACGTTATACGCGGAGAGCACATGGAGAAGATGAAGGATGGCGCCATAATCGCCAACAGTGGACACTTCAACGTGGAAATCAGCGTCAAAGACCTAAAGGGACTATCCGTGGCAACAAGAACTATGCGACCTAACCTTGTAGAGTACAAACTGAAAGACGGTAGAAAGCTCTATCTTCTTGCGGAGGGGAGACTTGTAAACCTTTCAGCCGCAGAGGGACACCCGTCTGAAGTTATGGACATGTCTTTTGCTAACCAAGCATTGTGCGCGGAGCACATAGCTAAAGCTGCGAAAATGCCGTCTAAAGTATACAGTGTACCCAGCGAAATTGATGAAAAAGTTGCTAAACTGAAGCTCAAAGCCATGGGAATTAAAATCGATGAGCTCACGGCTGAACAGAAAAAGTACTTAGCAGCATGGGAAATGGGAACTACATAGAAAAGAGTATATCCGAAGATATGGTAAACTTTAAATGGATTAAGATATAACATGGCATATTAAGTGGTGAAAACTATGAGTAAAGATCAAGCAATAGGTGGAGCGATATTCGTCGTATGCCTGGTTGTCGCCATAGGCTACATAATAACATTATTTTTGCCATCCTTATTTGTAGATGTGGCCGGAGCCATAGGACTATCAGTCACTGAGGAAGCTGTTAAATTCTGGATAATTGCAGTACCCGTCTTCGTAGCTTTCGTGGCGATAATGTTTATCGGCGCGTGGATTGGCTGGACGATGGCTACTACACCGCCACCGAAACCCATTGAAGAAATCACAACCGAAGTCGAGGAAACTACAGAAACGAAGATGCCAAAAGAAGAGACGTCGGAAAAGAGCTAAAACACTAAAGATTAAACGAGCCTACACCTAAAACTCCCAATTCTATAATTTTTCTAATTTTAGCAAAAATACAGCAAACTTGCGCTCGCCAAGTGGTTTCTTGCAAAGGAGTCGACAAGTCTACTGTCTCCTAACTTTGCTTATGAACGCTAATTGTCGCATTATGAAGAGAAGGGGGTATCTATAGGAACCGCCCCTTACTCCTTCATTTTCTTGAGCATGCAGGTAACGATGTCTTTGCACATCATACACTCGTCTGGAATCTGCTCTTGTGACGATTTTTCACTCAGATAGCCAAGGTAGTGAAGGCATTCAGACGGGGCTTCGGCTGCAGGGGCCTCAATGGGTTCTTCCGCATGCGCCCCCTCTTCAATTTCTTCAACTTCAGCTTGTGTTTCAGCTTCTTCTGGTTCTACAATCGCTTCTTGTTCAAAGGTTTCTGGTTCATCATAAACGGCAAATGGTTCTTCCTCCAATACTATTTCAGTTAAGCAGTATGGACACGCGTCGTACGGTTCCTCGGTGTCTCGTTGCAGATTTAAAGCCTTAAGGGGCTTAGTGAAAACTTTGCCACAAGAGGCATTCTGGCAAGTAAATGTGCTACCTTTTTTAGGTTTCTCTTCAATCTGGGAGATGGCTAATCCTCCTGTAGAAGTAGGTAATAACTACCTGTTTATAGTATTAATGAATTCTAAATGAGTATCTAAAATCCAAACTACTCCAGGTCGCATTGATGCGCGGGAGAAGCAAGTTTCTGGAAGTCTTCAACACCTTCGGCGTAACCTGAAGCTAGCAGAACATCCCCTAGCTGAATTTTCATACCTGGTTTGGGGCGCAAACTTTTGTTGCCACGCCTTATGGCTAGAATCCACATGCCTGTTTCTTCAGGCACCCGTGCTTCCTTCAATGTTTTGTCAACAAGTTGAGAATCCGATGTCACGCAAGCTTGGGTGACAGTTTCTTCAGCCTCCCGTATGGCTAACTTCAACACTGGATGCGGTTCAATGCCTCTCAGTACAACCTCGGCCATTTCAGCTGCAGCATCTGCAATTCTTTCGGTCGCCACACCCAACCGGATAAGCCCTAAAAAGCCGGAAGCTTCTTCCTTCTTAAAGTCGCTGGTCAAAGCCAACAGTTCAAAATCCGTATGCAGCTTGTCCACGTTTTCTTCGAGGCGTTCAACCTCTTCAGCCAAGTCTTTGCTGTTCAACATAAGCGATGAATAAGCCAAATCAATCATAAGCTCAGAAGTGTTCTTAAGCTCAACAAACCGCGTAACAATTTCCTCAAAGACTTCACGTTTATGCTCCATCATGGCTAGTCCTCCAGTTTAGTCAGTCTTCCTTCAGCTAAATCCTTAAACTCCTTAATGCCCACAGGCGCGCCACGTGTAATCAGAATGTCGCCGAGAAAAACCCGCTCAGAATCGTCAGGGTCCAATTTCCAATCTTTGTTTCTGCGTATTGCGATTATATCAACGCCCATTCTCGCAGCCAGATCAAGATCGCCTATTGGTTTCCCCACTATAATGGAGCCTTCCTTGACAGTAGCTTTCATGAGACGCTCTTCAACTTTTTCGAAAATTTCTCCGATTATCGGGTGTATGCCGATGTTGCGGGTTACTATTGCGGCTATGTCCGCGGCGGCATCAGAGATTTTATCCGCTGCGGCGGCAACTGTGGAAACGCCGATCAATGTCTCTGCGTCTTCGGCGTCTCTGGCGGCGATCATGATTTCCATGTCTAAAAGATAAGCCAATGTGTCGATGCGGCTTTCAAGTTCCATAACGTCTTCAGCGAGCTCTTTGTCATTGAATAAAGCGGCTGAGTAAGCCAAGTCAATCATGAGCTCTGAGAGGTTTTTCATTTCCAACAGAAGGTCGCTTACTGGGATAGGTTTGTATTCTATCTTCTCAAATTGTGGCATGCTTTTTGGGGGCGCTCCGCAGGTAGATATTGATCATGAAATATTTTAATTATACTCTTTTTTGAGGTTATACGATTAAGAGTAGAGCCACAAACAATGCAAGGGAGGTTACGCTGTCAGCTAGGGAGCTTTCGACAGGGATAACGAAGTTATCTGGGTCTAAACCTCTTTTGAAGGTTAAGATTGAAATTGAATAGGTTAAGATGACTATTGCGGCAACAGCGAGCACGTTGGCAACTAGCACGATCGAAAAAAGGCTGTAGAAAGAGGAAAATGAAAATAAGCGGTGTATTGACAGAGACATAAGTGCCAAGATGATAAACATTATAATTGAAGCGGCCCAAGCACTAAAGATGCTTTTTGCATGGTTCCGCATTGAGGAGAAAGAGGGAGTGAGCAAACCCAGAGCAAGTTTTGTGGTGGCGGTGGAACCAACAACGGAGCCAACGTTACCTATCATACCGATCAAAGCGGTGTAAATTGTGTAAATTTCTACACGTTCCGATATAAACTTGCTTATTCCAAGAAGAACAGTTCCAGTTATGTTAACCAGAAAAGATACAAACAACATGGTAACCAACGACTCCTTGAGGGTTTTGATGAACTCAATCTCGTGTAGGTTTTTAGATAAAATGTAAAAAACGATTACTACGGGAATCAAGCAAGCTAAGCCTATAAACCATTGACCCACGACACCGAAGAAAAACACATTGATCACCGCGATATAGCAGAGGGTAATAAAAATGTCAGCAACTGTTGACATCACAGGATAAACAAAGACATCAGGGTCTAACCCCCTTTCAAAGGAAATAAAGGAAACTTTTATTGTTAAGAAGGAAAGCAACAGACCTAGCGCCATAGTTGCCACGACAATAGATAAGATTGCAGGGAAATCAGCCAAGGTTATCCCCCAAAACAGAGCACCAAAAACTAGTGAGATAGCGCAAATTGTGACGCTGGTGACCAAAGTTAAAACTATCAAAGCTTCGATCAATTTGTAAAAGCTTTTTGTGTTTTCAAAAAAGCGAGGGTAAATTGTACCGAGGTGTAGTCCAGTGCTTAGGCGACCGCTTAGCAAACCGCTACCGACCCCTTTCGCGCTGGTAACAATGGGGTAAAGAGTGATGACCCAAGGTGCAAGCTCAAAAATGCCGAGCTGAGAAACAAACATAAGCCCCGCAAACAATCCGCCTAAACCAAAAGAAAAGGTCAACGATGTCTCTTTGAACATGCCCAAGAAGTTTTTTGAGATGCTCGCATGAGACATTATCTACTGCCACCTCCAGTTTTTCAAAGAATCTTGAAAATGACAGGTAAATCTGCTGAAAAAGTTGGGAAAAAACTTTGATGTGCAGTTAATTGATTTGAACAAAAATTTTAACATACGATATAGAGCTTGCGCTAGAAGGGCGTCGAATTGACGATGGGAATTGTAGTCTACTTTCATATTTTTCCCCTCGCAGCTGCAGTTCGTTTTCAGCCATCCACAGGCACCTCTCTAACAGTATTTGCGCTTGTGGGCTGCCAAATACCACTTCAATTTGCACTCCTAACTTGAAATGGAGAAGCTTAATATCGCTTAAATAACTTTCTAAGGAGAGATTTTTAATCTATACTACAGCTTCACAAGCGTTTTAATTGTTAAACTTGAGAAGTATTTTTGCTACAACTAAGTGTGAATTCAAATGTATTCGGCGTGGATAAAAATTGACGACAGCCTGCCGTGGATAGAACTTGAGGAAGCATTCCAAACGAAAGCTGAGGCACAAAAAGCAGTGAAAGAAATTCTATGCAAAACCAGAATAAAGATTTCCAAATTATCGACACAAGGAAAAAGGGTTAAAGCTACAATAAGAGCGAAGCACTAAACCAGTAAGCGAGATTGCGCAGGAAGCCGTAGTTCCTTAACGTGATTTTCTTGGTTGATACACACACCACGGGTCTTCAGTCAAATAGTCCCCTTTCAACTCTGCAGGCTCATGAAGATCGCCACAGTAATCGATAAAATCACTTGAAAGCCCATACGCCCGCGCACGACAGCCTCCACATACAACGCGGTGCTCACATACACCGCATTTGCCTTTCAAGGCGTCAAAGTCGCGCAGATTTTTAAACATATCCGAATGGAACCATATGTCTTTGAATGACGTTTCGCGTACATTACCAAGTTTAATGGGAAGATACGGACATGGAGTAACGTCGCCGTTGGGGTAAACGCGGCAATAGTACAATCCTGCGAGACATCCCCGAATCCATCTGCTCATGTCCAGACCCATATCCTTCGCAATCCGCATGAACTGGGGTGCACATGAAGGTCTTACGTTGAGCCTGTGCTTGGCAACCGTCCCGAAAGTTGTCTTAATCATGTTTTCGTATTCAGCGGGAGATATATCGGCGATTTTCACGCCTCTACCGGTAGGCACAAGAAAGAACAGGTGGAAGTTTTCCACGCCAATGTTTTCAGCCAGTGACATAATGTCATCGATTTGATTGTAGTTTTGCTGAGTCACAGTCGTGTTCACTTGGACAAGCACGCCGTTTTCCTGCAAGGCTTTGATAGCGCCAACAGCCTTATCCCATGAACCGCTTACGCCCCTGAACTCGTCATGTTGCTCTGGAATGTGCGAATCCAAGCTTATGGAAACGGTTTCTATGTCCGCGTCTTTGAGCCGTTTCGCGGCTGCAGCATCGATGAGGCTGCCGTTGCTTCCCAGCCCCATCTTCAAACCTTTAGAGTCGCCGTAGCGGACAAGCTCGTAGACGTCTGGGCGCAAAAGAGGTTCACCGCCGCTCAAAATAAGCAGTGGTCTGCTGACTTCGCAGATTTGGTCTATTAGGTTTTTTGACTCTTCAGTGTTCAGTTCGTTTTTAAGCTGCTGCGTGGTGGCGTTTATGTAACAATGAGAACATTTCAAATTGCATTTTCGAGTAAGGTTCCACGAAACCACAAGCGGCACATACTTTTCTGATTGGGGTGCGGTAGGTGAGTGCGCGAGCTTAAGGTAAAACTCGCATTTTCCGTCAGTAGCCATTAGCTGAGGCTGCCACAACGCAAAAGTGAAAGGAAGTATGGTGTTCAACATAGCTTTGGCGTGGGCATAACAGAAATGATTGCAAAAAAGAGAACCTATCGCTTCGTTTGTGTCTAATTTCTCGGCGATATACTCATGACTGCCGAAAATTGGGCAGTTTAAAAATTGCATGCGCCCTTCCAAGCGCTCTATATTCATAGTGTAGCTGATGAAGTGGTCACTCAACATTATTGTCTGCAGTTTTTCCCTGCGCATTCCAACTTTTAGAGTCGCGTTAAGGGCGATACGGACGGTTTCTTCACCGAACCTGTCTTGCACCCGCTTCATTGCGTTCTTAAGCCGCGATAAGCCCGCAGTTGTAGCCAACTCCACGGTGACTAGAAAACCTTTTATGGTTTCATATTCCTGGCGTAGTCGCATTTCGACAATGAGTTGCGACCATTCCTTGAATAAGCCATCAAGATGCTCGATGGCTTCAGGATTCTTTGCATTAAGCATGCGTTCTAATGCCTTGGTTTTTTCGGTTAACTTAGTAAACACGGCGATTTTTCCGCTGGTGCTCAAACTTTCTTTGGTGGCGACTTCGTGCGGATTCACGTTCAGCGGCACCGTTCTTTTCGTAAGTTCATGCGCGTCAGAAGCGAAATCGCTATAGAAACGCATTAAATGTTTAGTTATGTCAGGCATGTCTGCGCCAGTTTCTTCTAGGAGAAAACGCGTTTCCGTTTCCATTTTAGTCACCATGGCCATGTGGTACAAGAGCGCCCCCGCCATCCCAGGATCAGGTCGCTTGTCATTGGAAACTCCTTGGAAAACCTCAGAGAATAAACGCTTTGCCACGCCAAAGTCTTCGTTGGCTATGGCGGTCAAGGCGCGATTTAGTTTTTCCCGTCTTTCACTCAAAAGTAGTGCCCATTTGTGGCAGTGCCTTTCATCAAATTTTGTTACGGTGCCCACCAACTTGGAAAATTAATACAGGGAAGTTCTGTAAAAAGGTTAACGGTTTCTTAAGCAAAGTCCTTATCCATTCAGAAAAAGCAGAATTTTCAGCGGTAAATAGATAAGCTCTTAAAGCCGAGTGGACAAGAACAGTACCAGCCGGGAAAAGGTGAAAGCGAATGTACGAATGGATTTACGCGTTAATAGGCTTCCTGATAATGTTCGGCATGCTGGTCGGAATCGGCATAAATCAGCCGCGTGGAACAAGCGTCAAAATATGGTGCTACGGTTACTTGGCTATTTCCATAGGTTTCGACGTACTTGTAGTCTTGGCACTGGTAAACACGTCTCAATACGTCTGGCTCACCAACCTCCTGCTTGGACTGTCGGCGGGTGCGGCTACAGGCTTAGGCATCCACGTCGCCCATCACATATCCGAAGAAGACGAACACAGCGAAAACGCCAAAGAAAAAAAACCTTCGATTTTTGGCTTTTGAAAACTCGAAACGACACCTAAATAAATATTTACACTTTGGAGGGCACTACAGTTTTTTCCGAGCGCCAGAGCGCAACCTCAACATGAGGCATTCCGCTGCAACCCAGCTTCCGAAATAAGCAATTCTGCATATTTCAAGCAACAGTAACCAAGTCGTTGTTACAAATAAGCTTCTTTTCCCACAGTAGCCTCTTATATATATCAGAAAATCTTTTTCTGCTCTTTTCCCCTGCACGGCTAAAACCAAAAAATTTCGCGGTTTCAGCTATCAGCGACTCAGCACTTATGCCTAGGGCGTATTGAGCAATGGTTTTCATGGCTTCTTCAATTTCCTCAGGAGGAATGTGTTCAGGCTTTCTCTTTGATTCCAGCACCCCAGAAACGGGAACACGCACTTGAACATTTTCGAGTTCTGGAAGCCAAAGAAAACTGCCCTTTACATTAACCCTGCGGTTTACGAGCAGGAGATTTAGCGCTTCTCTAACAGAATTAACTATTTTGCTGCTTTTTCGTTTTAACCCCCACGCAGACGCCAATCGTTTAACCGCGTAGTCAAAGTGAATTGGACCTTCTTCCTTGACAAGCTCCTCCAAGAGTTGACTCTGTTGTTGACGATTTTCTTCAAGGCTGAACTCGTTGGCTCTAACCACCCAGCCATGCCGAGAAGAAACCCTTACAGTCGGGTTAAACTCTGCTTTAAGCGCATGCACTCTGTAAGGCACGCCAATCTTTTCGACGCCCTCAAACTTGACCTTTTGAACATCAACTTCTTGCGATAAATCATCATCAACCACCTCTTCTCCACGATCAAGGTCAATGCTTGGAACCTCTTCCAGATGGAACTTGTGTGCCTCTCCCAAGGCTTTGGATAGCCGCCTGATTTCTGAATCTCTTCTCGCGACCCATGTGGGAGACCACACGTAATGGATTCGCCATCCCAACTGTCTAAGTACCAACGCTCTAAGCCTGTCTCGGTCCCTTGCGCTACTGCTGTTCCGGTAATTTGCGCCGTCAAATTCTATGCCTAAAAGGTAGCCGCCAGAATTGTTGGGGTCAACAACGCCCATATCGATGGGACAAATGCTGCACCCCACCCGAGAAGCAACAGCGTAACCAAGGCGATGAAGCACCATAGCTACATCTTCTTCAATGGGAGACGCGAACTGGGCTGCTTTACGATCAACCGATTTTAGCACCTCTGGACCCTTCTCAGCGTACTCAAGATAGTCATGCAGAACAACAGTGCCCTCTGACTTAGAGTCCATATCAATATCAGAGGCGCTAATGGAAGTCACGAAAATTGTTCTTTCTCGAGCACGTGTAATGGCAACATTCAACCGCCGTTCTCCACCAGCCTTGTTCACAGGCCCGAAGTTCATCGTAATTCGACCCTCAGGATCATACCCATAACCCAAGCTAAGTATGATCACGTCACGTTCATCACCTTGAACATTCTCCAAGTTCTTGACGAAAAACCCTTCAAGCCGATCCTCCTTGAAGAAATGTTCATATTCAGGTTGCTGCCTGCGACGACGTTCAACCACTTCCTCAACGGCATCCATTTGCGCTATGCTAAAGGTTACCACCCCTAGAGTTTTATGGGGATACTTCTGGAAATGATCAAAAACCAAGTCGGCAACCACCTCTGCCTCCCTAAGATTATCTCTTCTGCCTCCGCGATCATATACGCCATCTGGAACATGAACCAGTTTTACACCCAGCGCTTCATGTTCTGCTATGGCTGATGGAAAAGTTATGAGAGTATCGTCGTAGAAATAGTGGTTAGAGAAGGCAATAAGCGCCTCATGTTTGCTGCGGTAATGCCACCGAAGAGTTTTAACCGGTAGCCCAACTCCCACACATTCATCAAGGATACTGTCGAAAACTTCTACATCTTCATCACTGATTTCATCCCAGTCTACGTCTTCAAGCAGGAATTTCTGGAAAAAGCTCGTAGGCGGGAGTTGCTTGTTATCGCCTGCGATGACAGCTGTTTTTCCGCGATAAATAGCTCCAATCGCGTCCTCAGGAACAATCTGAGACGCCTCGTCAAAAAGAATCACATCAAACTTCATCAGTTCAGGGGGAAGAAACTGGCTCACAGACATTGGACTCATGAGCAAACAAGGCTTAAGCCTCGAAAGGAGATGAGGAATCCGCTGCAGTAGATTGCGGATAGGCATCAAACGCCTCTTTTTCATAGCTTCCTTAAGCAACGTAGTTGTCTCTGAGTCGTTTGCTTGAACAAGTATATCCTGGGGCTTTCTACTATTTGCCTCCTCTATAACTCTGTTAGAAGAAAGACGAATCAACTCTTGGTCAAGTTTTACAAACTCAGCGATCAACTGTTCATGCTTTTCTCTTCTAAAATTACCCAAATGGGGGTCTTCCGCATACAGATTATTAAGCCATTCTTGATATGCGGCTTTGTGGAAAATGTCAAGAAGCTGAGGCGCAGGAGGAGGATTCTCGAAGAGCCTATCAAAAAACGCAGACAGGTTTCTCAGCGAGAACATATGTTTAATGTCTTTAAAATCAACCCAAACTTGCAGGTCATCAACATGTTCTCGGAGCCACTTGACTCTAGCCTGCACTGCGTCAAGGGTTAATTCTTGTAGTTTTTGCCCTTTGTATTTTAACTCGGTCTCGAAACGAGATTCCAGCGCTGCCACAGCTTTCAGCGTAGAATCGTACTGTCTAATTAGTTCGCGGTTGGATGGAACGTGCGCAGCCCCAAGAGCAACAACATCCGCGAAAGATTGGGGAATCGAATAAGAAACGAACAAAGTTTGGAGCTTTCGGGTCCAATTAAGAACCGACAGAATTTCCTCCCAGTCTGTTTCAAGCCCTGAGAAGCGGAAACCGAATCTTGTTTGGAGAAGCTCCAGGTCATTGAGAATTTCCGCCTCTTTTTTTCTAACTTTTTCCGCGTCTTTCAAGTCTGCTATTAGTTGCTTGTAGGTTTGTGGCTCTTCACTCTTACTTGTCTTCAAGGTTTCTTTTGTCATTTCACAGAGAGCGTCAAGTTGTTTTTCAACCGAGCTTGCCCATTCTTGGAGCATGTCGATTGGCGTCTCATATAGAGGCAAACTTGAGTTGGGTACGTGGGACATGGGTAACAGAGAGTCTAACTCTTCAGCAAGCTGACGCCAATTTTTAAATGAATCTTGTAATTCGTTGCCAACCTGTTTGATTGCAAGCGGCGGATTCGACCCATATGAAACTAGCTGAGCGAATTTCTTAGGAATCTCCTTTGCTCCTGATAGCTTAAAGAGCTCTGATGTTATTCCTATCGCTTTTTCCGTCTTTTGAAAATCCGTTTCAGATCCCTGATAGAAATGACCCAGCAACTCATGCGTTTTTTCAGCTGAAGCCTTGATCTCAGCGCTTAACCTTTTCAGTCTACGGGCGTCTGTCAGGTCCTGCAAAACAGTTTTGGGCACCTTTCCGTCATGAGTTAGCAGAGATATCTGTTTTTGGTCGCGGTAAAAGCCTAGACGGAACCATCGAAGGAAGCTGTTGTATAGATCGTTATAGCGCATTATAAATCCATCAAGGTCAATGTCGAAAATTCCGTCATGGTATGTTTTCTCTAGCTTAAGCCTAAGCGAACGATGCTCTTGGTAATCTTTTTTTGCTCTCTGGAAAGTCACCTTCACTTGCAGGAAATAAGATGGGTCTAACCAGCTTGATTCCGGCTTTTCCTCAGAGAAGCACATGAGGGCAAGACGGTATAGTCGCCTAACGTTTTCGGGTGTGAGGTAATCTATTGAAACGTCTAGCATCTGGGCAAGCTGCAATAATTGTTCGTTCCACTTTTCGGATAGAACTTGTGTAGCCTTAGCAAAATCTAAGAGCTTTTCTCGTTTTTCAAAAAGGCCACTTTCTTCTATATTAGACGACAGAAGCAATTTGTCAATTGCTGAAAGCGCTTTTTCAAATTCTGCAGACCGATTGAGAACTAGGCTGAAGAAAAATTCGTCATAGCGTTCTAGCAAACGGCTACGGGTTGCTTCACGCCATTTAGATGTGGCTAAATGTGTTTCTGCTTCGGATATTGGTTGATCAATATGAAGATATGTTACCCAGCTTGCCTCAGGTTTAGGGCTTTTCGACACAAAATTTCCAATATCAATCAGCCATCTCACTCGATCAAATGTGGGCGGTGTGTCCAGGCCTAGCTGGTTAGCAAATTTGCCTGCTTCTGTTCTAAAAGCCTCTATTTTTGTTAGCAATTTATCAAGAACTGTCAAAAGTTCTGAACGAACTTCCAGATCGTAATGACTTTCTCGATACCCTCGCCACGGAAAATCTTCATCCGTTACTTGCCAGACATTTTTAAGGCGAGACATCAAACCTTCTAGTTCACGCATTCTTTGAGGAGTTAAGCCTCCTGGAAAGGGTAGCTCAACCGCCACGAAGGGAACACATTCTAAACTTGAAATTTCCCCTAGCACTTCGTATGCGCTTTTCTGCAGATTGGTGCGCCTTTTGTGAAGTGAAACGACGTAATTGTTCAGGCTTTCCCTTAACGCCGTCATTTTTTCAAATTCGTGTATTGGCGGTAGTTTACGAGGGACAAGCTGCTCATGAAGACCCCTTTTAAGCTCAGCTACCATTTCCCTCTTGTTGGCTTTGCTGCTGTGCAGCTCTAGACAGAAGGAAGACAAGCCAACCTCGCAGAGCCGCTTATAAACCACTTCAAGAGCTGCCATTTTATCGCTAACGAAGAGAACAGACTTTCCTTGAGCGATACATTCAGCGATAATGTTAGCAATTGTTTGACTCTTCCCAGTACCAGGAGGTCCCTGCATCACAAAACTTTGTCCGCGCAGGGCGTACTCGATTGCTACCCTCTGGCTACTGTCGGCATCCAAAACTTGAAACATTTTTTCAGGAGGCTGTATCTTGTCTACATCCTTTTCCTCCGGCAGAGAACTCTGCGTAAGTTGCATGTCCTTTACTCCTGCAATCGTTCGAATTATCGGGTGCTGCTTTATTATTCCAGCGTTCGCATCAAGGTCGTTGTAAATAACTAGTTTATGAAATGAGAAAAGCCCGATTTCAACTGTTGTTTCTACATGCCAACCGAGTTCGTTAGCCATTTGTTTGATGGCGTTAAAGTAGTTGCTCAAGCTTTGATAATCCAAATACTCGGGCAAAGGTGGAAGAGGGATTTTAAAGTCGTTTTTTAGTTTCACTTGCAAAGCGGGATTTAGAACTACTTCTTCTTCCACTGGTGGTACAGAAATATAGAAGGGTTCCCGAAAGGATTCCCTATCCAGCTCGACTGGAACAAAAAGCAGAGGAGACCTGACTTCCTCAGATGTTTCCTTTTCCTTCCAAACTAGCTTGCCGAAAGTAGCGTGCAGTACACGCACCCCCCGTTCCCTGTAGTCTAAGAGTGAACGCCTGTGAAGGTTCTTAAGGACCTTCTCAAGGTCTGCCCTACTTGTTCCTTCGCACACCAGCTGGTTTGCTGCTGGACGGTCTTTTTCATTTATTAACGACAAGCTAGTGACATTATGTAATTGCCCTCGATGTATCGTGGACTCGTCAGGAGGAGGATACCAAAACTCGAGGCGACGTTTCCGCAAAACAAGCCGGTTGAAAATTTTTTCCATGTTTGGGCTTGAAACTGAAATGTTTCCCCGTTTGCTGGGTTTAAAATATAACAAGTTGTTTCGCCGCGACAAGTCTATGAGCCTAGATTTCCAATCTTCAATACGCCGTTTTATTGGGGGAACGTAGTTTCCTTGGATTAAAGAGGACCCATACTGAGGCATTAAATCACGATTCTGCACAATATTTTTGAAAGTTACTAGAGAAGCGTGCTACTTTAAAATTTGTGTTGCCACTTAGCATAATCCAATCGCTTTTTGAAACATTAGATCATGATTTAGAGTTAACACTCTTTCGCAATATGTTTGTTTTACTAGCAAAAACAAGCTTTAAAAATCAATCTAATTAGCGCACAATTTTGTAAAGAGAGAACAGACCTTTTGCCAAGAAACCTCGAAAACAGATTAAAAAGAAGCACACCACAAAAGTGAGTTACCATTAATTCATTAAAGATAAGCACAATTGCTTACAAGATAGAATATACCAAATGTATGGCAAATATCGATACATGAACAGATTTGAGGAGGGAGAATGAAGTACTTACCATGTAGGTAGGCTACATTTTTGTGTGCAATCGGCTTCTCTAAAGAACTGAGTGAAAAGTGAGACATACGCTTGCTCGGGAGAACAGGTGAGTGTCGCTGAAGATATAGAAACCGACGCTGTTGTCTTCCTACATGTCCCTGAGGTCAATACACTAGTAGGTCCCTTCACCGTTGTGGACAAAAAGCGTGTAGATTTGCAACCGGGAACATGGACCAGTAGCATAGACCGGAGCAGCAGCCTCTCAGGTAACATCAAGGTCGAATGGGAAAAGGTACGCGAATTGAAAAACGCGCAAGATAAGTTTACATTCTTGAAAAATTTGAACGCCTGTACCTTGTCGCAGTCCCAAATTCAAGAAATGCTGGATGCCTTGAAAGAAGCGCCGAGATTGCAGATCGCTCAATAAAATTGCTTGTGGCTTCTGAAAATTAAGCTAGGGTCAATGACGTTTTTTGTATATCTATGGGTAGGTTCGAGTGTTCTTCTAGGTAATGGTGGTATTGTTGTGGGATCATGAGAGTTTGGAAAGCTCTTGCTACAACCTCACTTAGTGCTGGGTGTATGTGCATGGCTTCGTTGAGTGGTTCGAAGTCTTGTTTTTCCGTGTACATCATGTTTATTATTTCTTGTATGAGGACTGAGGCTTGGGGTCCGATGATGTGGGCGCCTAAAATTTTTCCCGTATCTCGTTTGACAATGACCTTGACGAAGTCGTGTTTCTGAGCCATGGCTTCGCCTTTGGCGGTGTCAGCGTATTTGTAGAATCCAATCAGTATGTTGTCTTTTCCGTATTTTTCCACGGCCTCCTTCTCTCTTAATGCTACGCTTGCGATTTCAGGGTCGGTGAACACTGCGTGAGGCACCGCGTGGTAGTCGACTTTAACTTTCTTCTTTAAGATGGCGTTGTAGTAGGCTATTCGGGCTTCGTAGTTTGCCACGTGCTTGAACAGGAATTTTCCGTTAGCGTCGCCCAAGACCCATATATTTTGCTGTGAAGTCTGCAGGTATTCATCGGCTATTATGAAGCCTTTTGGGTCTGTTTTTATTCCAGCTTTCTCCGGATGTAGAATGTCTGAATTGGAACGCCTTCCTGTTGCTACGAAAATTTCGTTGGCTAATATTTCAGTCTCTTTTTTGTTATAGCGGTCGAAGGCTGTTATTTTTTTGCCTTCAGACGTGATTTCGACTTTACTTACTTCGTGATTTGTAAGTACGGTAGCGTGTTTCTGCATTTCCCATTTAGCGAGGGCTGATATTTCAGGCTCTTCTGCTGGGATGAACTGTGGGTTTCGCCCTATTATGATAACTTTTGAACCCATGGCTGAAAGGAAGTGCCCATATTCTGCAGCTATGTACCCTCCGCCTATGATGGTGGTGCTGCTTGGAAGCTTGCTTAATTGGAGAATGGTGTCGCTTGTCAGATAACCTGTCTCTTGGAGCCCGTCTACAGGAGGAACAGATGGTTTTGACCCGGTGGATAGAAAAATCAGTTTTGAAGTAACGCTTTCGTCTCCGACTTTAAGGGTGTATGGAGCGGTGAATTCGGCTTGTTCGGTATAATAGTCTATGTTTTTGGATTTTGAAAGACCGTTACTGATTGCAGTAATGTCGCGGTTTATTATTGAACGCATCCGTTCCATCACCGCTTTGAAGTCTATACTCTTTATCTCGGTTTTTATCCCGAATTTGATGCTTTTTTCGACTGTTCTTACGATGTTAGCAGGGTATATCAAAAGCTTGGACGGAATGCACCCTCTGGTGAGACAGATTCCTCCAGGCTCATCTTTGTCTACTACGGCCACCTTTATGTCGTGGTTGTTTTGAATTACGGCTTCCACAATTTCCATGCCGGAGCCTGTACCAATCAAAATTAAGTCATACTCTTTCATATCAAAACGCAACCAGTTAGATACAGAAGCATTTAATAGAAAAACTTTTGTGTGTGGATTCAGGGCATTTCGCTTTCTCCTTCCTTTGTTTAAGAGAAGCCCCTGGAGGGTTTTCCCGAAAATTAAATATACACATACGATTCACCTGAAAAATGGAGTAGTCCGGTGACACCGCACCATTATGCTTTACAAGAGATGCGGCGGAGAAAGTACCGAACAGTCACCGACATCCCAGGTTTCGTTATCGTGGTTGTCACCTTAATCGCGTTTGTCACAACTGCCATTGGCTGAGAAGCAGCCACCGCAACGCCCTTGAAGGAAGTAGGCATGGACTTGATTATGATTTATTCGGCACCTGTGGTGCCCTCAGGCACCGGCTGCTAAATAGCTAAACACCTTTTCTCTTTCCCTTTTAGCTGAATTAATATCGCAGAATTGACGGAGGTAGTTGGAGTTGACCGCGCGGTTCCCGTGCTGATGCATCGGATAGGGGCGTAGTTTTCATAGGTATAAGACTATGTAAGACGGAGACAAACGCCGTTTTGCCTAGCAACGTGGGTGAAGGGCGCTACTTGACGTCTGAAGTCTGATTTGGTGAGCCAGGTATTCATTGAGTCAACGCTTCAAAGGGTCATCGGGGACTTTATGGGCCGTGGTTACGGATTCGCGTGACACTTTCTTTCAACGATGGGCGGGTCCCTTGCTGTTGACCTTGTTGTTCTGGCTGTGGGGTTCGGTGTGGCGTTTATAAGCGGCGTAATAGCTGAGCTTCATCCGTCGATACAGAAACCTATGGGGGTTTCTATCAGTATTGGCTTCGGTAATTAATAGCATGTTGAAAAAGAGCAAACTGGGGCTCTTTAGAATTGTCTGCAGTTTCTATAAATAAAGAGACTGTAGACTTTTGCGAGCGTAGGAGAAGTAGCTTTACGCGGAAAAAGTATAAGAGTATGCGTGTTTTCTGTATTGCAAAGTCAAAGTGACAAAGCATGAATGTTCCTAAACAAATTCGCACGTACTGTCCAAAGTGCAAAGCTCATCAGATTCACACAGTGAGCCTTTACAAGGCTGGAAAGCGAAGAGCCTTAGCCAAGGGTGAACGCCATCACAAGCGAGAGAAAAAGGGTTATGGTGGACAGAAATATCCGCTTCAACACGAATTCGCCAAAACCACCAAGAAGCAAACCTTGAGGCTTAAATGCAAAAAATGCGGTTACATGTATCACAAAGACGGCATACGCCTACGAAAACTAGCCATAACTTAAAGGTGAAAATATGTCAGAATGGAACAAACTTATACCTAAACCCAAAAGCAGTTTTCTACGTGTCAAGTGCCCGAAATGCGGAAATGAACAATTACTTTACAGCAACGCTACAAACAAAGTAACTTGCAACGTCTGCAGTGAAACCCTCGCAGAACCCACAGGCGGCAAAGCCAAAATTAAAGGCGAAATTGTAACTGCCTTCGAATAGGACGAATGTGGAAATGTCTGAGCGAAAGCCTCGATGGCCCGAAGTCGGAGATTTAGTAATCGCCACTATAGAAAACGTTACCGATTACGGTGCCTACGTCAACCTAGACGAGTACGACAAACGAGGCTTGCTCCATGTTTCCGAAATCAGCAGCAGTTGGATAAGGAACATCCGCGATTTTGTGCGTGAAGGGCAAAAAGTAGTTTTGAAAGTTACACGCGTAAACTTGGAAAAGGGACACATAGACTTATCCTTGAGACGTGTCACCAAAAGAGCAAAAATCGAAAAGATACGCCAATGGAAACAGGATAGAAAAGCTGAAGCTTTGCTTCGCGGAGTAGCAGAAAAAGTAGATTTACCCGACGAAGAAGTTTACGAGAAAGCAGGAGTTCTCTTGGAAGAAAAGTATGGATTGTACGATGGCTTTGAAAAAATAGCCAAAGAAGGCCCGGCAGTTCTGACGGAAATGGGCGTTCCTGAAAACTTGGCCAAAGCCTTTACTGAAGTCGCGGAAGAACGAATTCGCGTGAAGATGGTGAATGTCAAAGGCACACTTGAGATTCGTTGCATGAAGCCTAAGGGAGTTAAAATAATCAGAGATTCCTTCCTTAACGCCAAAAAAGCAGAGAAAACAAAGGATTCAAAAGTTCGCTTCTACGTTGTAGCTGCTCCAAAATATGGCGTGGAAGTTTTAGCGGAAAACTACAAACGCGCAGAAGAAGTCTTTCAGAAAGTCTCCCAGAGCGTGGTGGCAAACATCGCCCAAGCTGGTGGTCAAGGTTCTTTTAGAAGGGAGAAATAGTGGCTTGGCTCCTAAGGAAATGCGAGAAATGCGGAAGCTACACCTTGAAGCGGGATGGGTGTCCACACTGTGGCGGTAACGTTCGAATACCTCATCCAGCAAAGTTTTCTCCTGATGATAAATACCTCAAATACAGGATGGCGTTGAAAAAGGAGCCTGTGATAAAGTGAAAGACACTTACATCAAAGAATTCAGGCAAGTCGAGCTTAGCAAGCCCGTTCTGATTGAAGGGCTTCCAGGGTTGGGACTTGTCGGCAAAATAGCCATACGTTACCTGATAAAAAAGCTAAAGGCTAAAAAGTTTGCGTACCTTTACTCTCCTCATTTTCCATATTTCGTGCTGGTTAACAAAAAAGGAAACGTTCGGCTTTTGCGCGGAGCATTTTACTACTGGAAAAACGAGAAAGGCCCGAACGACTTAATACTTTTCACGGGTGACAGCCAATCGCAAACCATTGAAGGACAATATGAAATTGCTGATCGAATGCTTGATTTCTCGAAAAAAAACAACGTAAAAACCATTGTAACAATTGGCGGCTACCGAATGGAAGCCAAAGAAAAACCCAACGTTTTCGTAGCCTCCACAAGTCAAGAGCTGTTGGACAAGGCTTTGGATGCAGGTGCAGCCGTGAGCAGCTCGGGAAGCCCCATAGTCGGCACCGCAGGACTGATACTTGGGCTGGCTCGTTTCAAGAAAATCGGTGCGCTTTGCCTTTTGGGAGAAACACGCGGTTATCTACCTGATCCTTTGGCTGCAAGAAGCGTTTTGGAAGTGCTGAAATCAGCATTTAATTTCGAAGTAGATCTGGATGACTTGAACGAAGAGATCGCCAAGGCGGAAACAATGGTGACTCGTTTGCAGAAAATCGAAGAGGAAAGAGCTTTGCAAGCTGAGGAGACACGCAAAGAAGAAGACAAAAAAACCACCTACATCTCTTAGCTCTAATATGTTGAGAAGAAGAGAAGTTGGCTTTGAATTTGAGGTGTTGGTGTCCCTGGAACTGCGCTGATTTTCTGAAACCTTATAATCACATTCCGTTTTCTTTCCGTGGCATAAGGTGTGTTGTGACTTGAAGTTCGGTGCGTACGTATATGAGCCTGAGAAAGCTGAAGGTTTTGACTTCCACCTGTTACGCGTTAAAATAGAAACGGGCGCTAGGATTCCGCCAGTGCAGGAGATGCACAGCAATATAGCCGTTTTCGCGGATAACGTGGCTGCCCGTAGTCATCCTGACTGGGTTTCGCAGTCTCCTCTTGGTCCAGCGCAGATGGGAAACAGCAACTTTAACATTTACTGGGATGTTGTGTGCGCCACGCAGCCTGAGCATAGGACTGAACAGTTGGATTACATCGGGGATGTTGATCGCCACTCGATGGGCGTGTGGCTGAACAGCCAATACTTTGCAGACCACGGACACTGCACCTGCCCACGCTGCAAAGAGCTGTGGAAGAAAAGTGGCTTAAGTTGGCTTGAATGGCGCAGAAAAGAGGTCACTGACTACATCTCCCAAGTCAGAGAACGCGTGAAAAATAAGCTGGTTATGTGTATACAACCAGACCCAATAACTTCCTATGAGCGTTATGGAGTGTATTTTGGTGACCTTGCCAAGTACGCTGACGCGTTCAACGTTGTGATGTTCAGCAAGAACTATGCAACGCCGTGGTACTGGGAGATGCTGGCACGAGGGTTCAAGAAGCTGCTCAAGAAGCCAGTGTACATTAGCCTGTACGTTTTTGGACCAGGCGACACCGCAAAAGATGTGCCTTCAGCATCTGAGTTGCTGACTGTGAGCGTTCGCTGCGCACGAACAGGCATAGATGGGATTCTCTACTTGGGGAGCGGACCAAGCCAAATCAGGGACTTCCAGAAGGCGACGGTTGATAAGGTGGAGCTCCGCGAGCGTTTGAAAAGCTATGGTGGGCAGCCTGTTCAAGAAGTGCTTAATTTGGTTAAAAATTGGGAAAAAATCGTGGAATAATTCCTTGCTGCTTACTGTAGAGACTTTTTCAGGGTTAACAGGTAGGACATGACTTCCTCGATTTTGGGTTCAGACATGTCTAGGGCTAGCTGGATTGTTGGTCGGGGATTCGAACGGGCGGAACCCTGCAGTCTCTCCAAGGCGCTGTCTATGTTTGTGAAGAGGGAATCCCATGTGATTTTGGTTTTTTGACCTTCCAGAGTGTACAACGTGAGGATGTGCATGCTTATTTTGCTTAAGGTGCTCCTGAGCCCTTGCAGGTTTCTGATGATCTCCAAGCTTTCAGCTTCCTTTCCTGAAAGATAATTCTTTGTGGCACGATACTGTTTTTCCAAGGTATCAATTTCAGCGTAAAGTTTGGTTTTTATTATCTCGTCTGTTCCGTCGCGCATGGATTATCAGTCTCCTCTTCTATGTCCAGCAGTGAAGTAAATAAGAGTTTATTTTAAAAATCTCAGTTTTTGCAGCTCGCTAGCTGAAACTTTACTTCATTAGACTAAACTAAGCGGTTCAAATAAGTTTAAAGCCTGCAAGAGCCTATCCTTACATGCCCTTCCATATATATCCTTTTCAATATGCTGTTGAGCGGTTTCTGCGCCAATATGGACCTACCCCCTCTATAACTTTCCGCATAGAACCTCCATTAGGATCCAAATATGATACCGCCTATTTTGGCACTTGTCAAATGAGGTTTGGCGGGCCCGCTGGGATTTGAACCCAAGACCTCCGGCTCCGCAGGCCAGTGTCATGATCCGTAAGCACGGAAAAAACCCTATGATACTGGATTTACCCGTTGTACTAGACTACGGGCCCGCATACGAAGACTACAACAAACGAATAATAAAAACTTTGCAAGAGATGACAGCAGACGGAAGAAAGCGCTCCACAATAAAATCGGCAGTATGGACACTCAGAAGCCTAAATCCTAAGGTTGACCTGATGAACCCAGAAGCAGTAAAGCTGTGCGTAAGCAATCTAAAAGACAAACACGGAGAACCAGCCTCTGATGCAACAAAACACAAATTTTTAAGGGTTATAGCGTTTAGCCAATACTCAAAATGGAACTATCTTCTATAAAATAAATTCATAGGAGTTTATATTTTTTAAAGAAAGTGTACTATCAGAGCCTTAAGCCTCTAGGTTTGTGGAATAAAAACTGCCAGATCTTAATTGTTTCATGTTTCTATTAACTTTCAATAAAATAAATGATTTGATTTTTGTAGACGTAAACCAGGATGCCAGCAACTACGATTATAATGATGAGCACGATAGCAGCTAATGTTCTAGAAATTCCAGAAAGCTTACTAGACCTTTTCCTTTAGCCTCGTTACTTTGTATATGAGAAGTCTTTTTAAATTTATGTGATAGGTTGAATACAGCAACAAGTACGTCTGATAACCTCAATTTTTCAAAATATTTTGTCTAAAACTGGATGATCCAATAAGAAAAATCCAAGGTTTAATTTGAAAATCTTGTGACTTTGGATTAATTCCATTTTATGGCACGATGCAACAGCCGATTGTGTTGAAAAAAGTGCGCATGTTTTATAAGATTTTGAATGTTAAAACTAAAGAGACTGAAAATGGTCTCGCGCTCAAAGAAACTGCATGCTTACGTTAGACTACTGCGATTTGATAGTTGGCAGGTTTGGCTGTTCAATTTTTTGTTAGGCTGCATTCTATTTGAGCTCCCATCTATAAGTCGCTTCATAACAGTTTTAATGTCTTTTTCGCTCGCTACCAGTGCAATATTCATCCTAAACCAGTATTTTGATCAAGAAAGGGACAGAGCAAACAACTTGAAGAAGGAGTTGCCTATGGCCTCCAGAGAAGTGTCTCCTGCTGCGGGACTTGCACTGTTTTTTGTGTTTACTGCGGCTAGCTTGACAAGCGCATTGCTCACGGAAATCAGCGTGTTCCTGCTTCTGGTCGCGCTTATGTTGCTTGGAATAGGTTATTCTACTCCGCCTGTTTGTTTCAAAAGCAGACCTGGCTTAGACGTTATCGTGTGCGGCATTGGGGCAGGAGTATTACCGTTCTTTATTGGAGTACAAACAGCGTCTCTATTGAGTTTGCAGTTTGAATTTCCGTGGATGGTGCGACGTTATCAAGACGCGCTTTTCACCGCTGTACCAATCTTTCTATTCCAATGTGCGGGTCAAATTTACCAAGTCGTTGGAGATTATAAGGCAGACGTATCAGCAAAAATTAACACTTTTGCAGTGAAATACGGCCAAAAAACTGCCCTTAAATTCGCATCCGCTTCGTTATTGATTACGATAAGTCTTCCAATAATATACGAACTGCTTAATTTGTCATTAACCCCGTTTCTCGGGTGGTACCTGATCGCCTTCGTTTGCTTAGTTCCTTGCCTTCTGTATTTTATGAAGCGGACACAAGACGCCTCTGAAAAAAACTTCAAAAGATTAAGAGACTTATCTCGCCGCGCTGGCGCGATTATTTTGCTTGTTCTCATTCTTTACGTTCTTATCGTAAGGATCGTCTTGAAAGGAATATGATAGACAGAGGCTACCTCTTGCTCAACGCTCTCTGCAAAGCGGAGATAACATTTTGTTTTCCCATTGCGAGTATGTACGGTCCCAGTCTTGGTCCTTGCGGAGCGCCCAACAGAATTGCATAAAGGGTCCTAAAGAATGCACCAGGCTTCAAGCCCTTGTTTTTGGCTGCGTTGAAAATGGCATTCTGTATCTGATCGGGCTCGTCTTCAGCGTCTAAGACTTTGATTAGAGCGGAGATAGCGTCTTTCTCTTCTTTTTCGAGGCTCACTGGCGCCTCTTTGATCTCCTCGAAGTCTCGGCTCCAGTTTAGCGCGTACTCAAGCCGCTTTGTTAAGTCAGCGTCTATAACTTGCCCTTTCTTCAGGTAACGGTAACTCTGAAGCTTTTCGGCGACGAACTCGTTCAGACAGTCTTTCGGCGCCATCTTAACCAGAAACGCCAACAAGTTATACGGTACGTGAACGCTTGGTTTAGTGGGTGGCTTCATGACCCAGCAGTACTCGTACAAGCCTCGGAGTTTCGCTAGTTCCTTCTCGTCCTTTAAGGCTTTCTTGCCGAAGTACACATCTTCAAGGTCGTCCAGTTCGTTCATGTAGGAAGGAATATCTGAAACATCAAGGGTGCGGGTGCCAACGAATCGTTTTAGCATAAGCAGGAGCAGCGACTGGGATGAACCGTAACGGAACCATACCTGCGGCGTGAAAACGTTGCCCGTGGACTTGGAGATTTTCCGTCCACTCTTGTCCAGAAACATCTCGTACCGCGCGTGAGATGGCGGTTCAAAACAGAGGATTTCGCGGCATATGCGGTCGTTTATGCGGACGGAATCTGCGATGTCCTTGCCGTAGGCTTCAAACCTTATGTCCAAGGCTTTCCACCGCGCAGCGAACTCGCCTTTCCAACTCAGTTTTCCCTCGCCGTGAGTTATTTCCGCTTCGCCTCTGTGCCCGCAACCCTCAATCTGTTTGCCTCTGATCTCCAAGCCCTCGCAGACGTAGAGAACCTTGTCTGTTTCAGACTCAAACTTATAGGCTTTCGTGGTGTAGATGCGCCCGCAGTTCCCGCAAACTGGAAAGTAAGGCAGAACTTCTGTGTAGCGTTCTTGCCCCACTTCTTCCTTGACGATTTCACCGACCTTCGCGGCGTTCATCAAAATTGTTCGGATTTCCTCTTGCAACAGGCCTTTCTCGTAAACTTCTTTTGCGGACATGTACTCGTATTGGATGCCGCACGTATCCAAAGCCTCAAGCAGAAGTGAACTCATGTGCTTCCCGTAGCTTTCGTGGCACCCGAACGGGTCAGGAATGGTGGATACGGGAAAACCCAGATACCTCTCCAGAGACTTCGGCAGTCCAGTGGGAACCTTTCGCAAGCCATCCTTGTCATCGCAGAAGGCGACCAGTTTGGAGTTGAAACCCATTTCTTTCAAAGCAAGCGTAACCGCGTAAGAACGCGCCGCGTCCCCGAGGCTGCCTATGTGGGGAAAACCTGAAGCACCAAGTCCCATTTCGGTTCTGACTTTCTCCAAGCTTCTGCCCAGCTTCCGCTCTCGGTTGACTACTTTCCGTGCCATCTTGTCATACCATGTTCCATGGCCGATGATGTCGTTACGCAAATCCGTTTAGCCTCTGCAACAATGACTGCAAGAGGCAATAAAAAACGTTTGGACAAAAAGGAGGGACTATTTGCGCTTCAATGCTGCGGCTATCGCCAAGGCGCCAAAAACGAGCAGTATCAGGGCCAATGAGTACAGCGGTTCAAACGCGAAAAAGTACCAAGCTCCACCCGCAGCAATCAGTATCAAGCCTAAACCAATGGTGCTGAAGGCGCTACGCTCGTATTTCTGCGTGTTCCCAACCCTCATGCTAGCCAACACCAGAGTCCAGCAGCCTGAAAGCACAAGAATCACTGGAAAAATAAGCAGCCAATCAGTGATTATCTGCGCTGTATACAGTATTATGGCTACTACTATGATTATGAGGAAAACGCCTGCGGAAAGCGTTTCCCGCCTGCTTTCAGCCATAGCAACACCTTCTAAGAAAGTTTTTCGCCGCATTCAGGACAGAACTTCGAGCCAGCAGGAATCGACTTGCCACACTTGGGACAGCTAATTGCTCCAGCTGACGGAGGAGTAAGCTGCGTTCCACACTCAGGACAGAACTTTGATGTTGCAGGAACCTTCGAGGCACATTTAGGGCAAATCACCAAAGCGGCTGCCGGCGCTTGAGCGGGCCCAGTGGGCGTCATAATCTGCGGTATAAGAACCATTCCAGTTCCCAAGGCTGCACCGCCACCACCTGATTTTCCAAGGGATTCAGCAGCGCTTTTCATGGTTTCCATCCGCAACACCTCTTCAGGCGCTGTTCGTCCAGTCTTA
>Ga0209427_10000824_pt1 | contig 34242 bp, 33 predicted proteins | sample DeeMarSWOR136_30_FD_187465 | JGI IMG/M metagenome (GOLD analysis project Ga0209427, IMG submission 187465) | Marine sediment microbial communities from White Oak River estuary, North Carolina - WOR-1-36_30 (SPAdes) (version 2) | ecosystem: Environmental > Aquatic > Marine > Intertidal zone >...
GATACTTGTAGCAATAGATAGTATCAGCAAAACGTAAAGATTCGTTGGGTCAATTTTTTTTCTGCTGGGATCAAGCCTAAAGGATTCATAAATCATTTTACAACCAATAAAACTCAAGAGAATAAAAGCTACCCAATGGTCAATCTCTGTAATGAGATATCTCAAGCTGAGCCCTGCAATCCATCCGAGAAGAGGCATAACAGCCTGAAAGAGTCCAAAAGATGCGGCGATAATGAAAGCATTATTTATTTTTAAGTTTTTTATTGCTAATCCGCTTGAGATAGATACAGCAAATGCATCCATGGATAGCCCAAGTGCGATAAGAATAATCACAGTCATGTCCATTTGATATGAATCCTATATGGAAAATTTTTTTAGCCTGATTGATAAACATCCGTCATCTGTCTTAAAGCGTCGGAGAATGCCTCTGTTAGGCTAGAGATATTTAAGTTAGAAATAATAAATCAACTTTATCATTTCTAAAGTGAAAAGTCGAGCAACAATGAGTAAAACTTTAATCACAAATTATGTCTAACTCTACCCTCTTCACTCATGCAATCCAAGTTATTGAATCACAGAGGTGAGTTGGGATTTTTCCTTGAGAAAACCCATGCAACAACTCATTGACAAACTTCTATCCTTACTGATATAAAAGCTGTAGATTCTATTAAACAACGTATCAAAAAACTTAATACAGCTTCCCATATCAGATGTTTATTGCTTTCTTAAAGCTATAGTTTTTAGGAAAATTCTTTTTTGGAGAATGTCATGACCGAAAGCCTATTGATTGGAGTTGCCGGAATTGTCATCCTCGGAATTTTAGCCCAGTGGTTAGCATGGATGGTGAGACTCCCAGCTATATTAATGCTCCTTTTGTTTGGTATTCTCGCTGGGCCGGTTACCGGTTTCCTTAATCCAGATGCGCTTTTCGGTAACCTTCTTATGCCGATTGTCTCCCTTTCCGTTGCCATCATCCTCCTCGAAGGAGGCTTAAGCCTGAAAATAACAGAGCTTAAGGCAACAGGATCGGTTTTGAGGAATCTGATCACCATCGGCGCGCTTGTTACCTGGGTTCTCAGCGCCGCATCTGCCTATGCGATTACTGATCTGGGAATCTCCCTCTCTATTCTTTTAGGAAGCATCCTCGTTGTCACCGGCCCCACGGTTATCATTCCGCTTCTTCGGCATGTGCGTCCCGTTCCCCGCTTGGCTTCGTTATTAAAATGGGAAGGAATTCTTATCGATCCTATCGGCGCAATGATAGCGGTTTTGGTCTTCGAGGCGATTCTTATCAACCGTCTTGTGGACACACCCGGGCTCATCGTGTTCGGAATCTTGAAAACTATCCTGATTGGGAGCTTTATCGGCACCCTTTCTGCCCTCATCATCATCCAGCTCCTCAAGCGCTATTGGGTTCCCGATTTTCTCCAAAACTCTGTTACCTTGATCACGGCACTTTCAGCCTATATGGGCACGAATCTTCTCCAACCCGAATCAGGTCTTCTTACTGTTACAGTCATGGGAATCATTTTGGGGAATCAAAAAACCGTTTCCATAGACCACATCGTTGAGTTTAAGGAAAATGTGCGTGTTCTTCTCATCTCCGGCATTTTTGTCCTTCTCTCTGCCAGGCTCAAGATGGAGGATTTTCTCGACATGCGCTGGGAGGCCTTTATTTTTCTTGGAATTCTTATCCTCCTTGTTCGGCCGGTATCTGTCTTTCTCTCCACTCTTGGTTCAAAACTGAACTTCAAAGAGCGCCTCTTTATCTCCTCTCTCGCACCGCGTGGCATTGTCGCCGCAGCCGTCTCCTCTGTTCTAGCGCTCCGCCTTGAGGAAATCGGCTATGAAAACGCTGAGCATATTGTTCCGCTTATCTTCTTTGTGATCATCGGCACAGTGTTAATCTACGGGCTCTCTGCTTCTCCCTTGGCGAGGCTTCTTGAGCTTGCCGATCCTAATCCTCAGGGGGTTCTGATCGTCGGTGCCCATTGCTGGGCGCGGAGGATGGCTTTATCTCTTAAATCATTAGGGGTTCGAGTGCTTCTGGTAGATACGAATCGAAGGGAAGTGGCACAGGCCCGAATGGAAGGACTGGAGGGCTACTGTGGGACGATTCTTTCAGAGAATTTCCTCTTTGAAAATCAGATAGGTGGAATCGGGAGGCTCTTGGCGCTTACCTCGAACGACGAGACCAACTCTCTCGCCACATTGCATTTCAGCGATACCTTCGGGAGAGGAGAGGTCTACCAGCTTCCTCCGGATTCAAAGGAAGCAATACCCAAGTATCTCAGTGGCCGCCTCCTTTTTGGAGAAGGAATCACCTATGATTATCTCGACGAGCGCTTTGCTCAAGGGGCAGTTATCAAGGTAAATCGACTGACAAATCGATTCACCTTCAACGCCTTTCAGAGGTTTTACGGAAGAAAGGTCGTTCCCTTATTTTGCGTAGATGAGGAAGAAAACCTCAAGATCTTTAACACAGATACTTCACTCGAGCCTGAACCAGGACAAACGCTCATAAGCCTCGTCGATCCACTAAAAAAAACTTAGTAAATGATAAAAACATAATTTACACACAGTGATAGCGGAAATATTTCATTATTCGCTGGAAAAATCCCTAAGGAGCAAAAGGGGAGGTGAGAAAACCTCATGATTCCCTCGCTCTCTTAGGCTTTAAGCATGCTGCGCATGTTGCAGGAAAGCTTGGAAATATGAACTGATCTCTGGGATAAGCGCGGTAAATTGAACCACTTGTGTCTGCTCTTGATCTTCCTTGTGTTCGATCACCTTCCCGTAGAAGTCTTTTGCTGCCAGCTCATCGGGCACATCTTTTAAGTTCATCTTAAGATTGGTTAAAAGTTCGAGCCGCTTTTTTAAATGCAATTCGGCGCCTCTCTTCGAAAGCCTGACAACATAACCCTCCACCTCTTCCTTCCCCACATGTTTGCCGCTAAGCACGGTGCACCGAAGCGGTATCTGTCGTGCGAGGGTAACCATGTCTGGCTTTTTTTCAAGAAGAGCAACATGGTAACGGCCTGAGATACCTCCGACCTCATAGATCACTATCGAGGTATCAGCTCCTTTGGGAAGGACTTCTCGTTGCCCGTCAATGCGCAAGACCTTACCTGTCTTTTTATAAACGGATTCAGAAATAAGGATCTGGCCCCCGATAGCATAGGATTCTATTCGGCTCGCCATGTTTACACCGCTTCCCACCACACCAAACTTGGCCCGTTCCTCAGAACCAACATTGCCGACCACCACTTCGTCAGTATTGAGGCCTATACCCATTTCCAATTCAGGCAAATTTTCTCGCAAATTCTCTTTGTTAACCAGCGCCATTGCATTTTGCATCTCGATCGCGCAAGCTATGGCAGCCTGGGCATGATCTTCTATTTTTAATGGAGCCCCGAAGGTCACAAGGAGGCTATCCCCGATGATATCGTTAATCGTCCCTTGGTACTTTCTGCAGATTTTCATCATCACATCGAAGTAGCGATTGAGCATTGTCATGATTTGCTCTGGAGCCAGTTGCTCGCAAAGGGGCATAAATCCCCGAATGTCGCTCACCATTATTGTCACCTTTCTTTTTTCACCGCCAAGCCGAACGGAGTCAGGGCTTTCGACCAGGGTATCCATTACCTCTTTAGAAACATAACGACCGAACATCTTCGTGAGAAATGTGGTAAACTTCCTTTGCTGTTTTACAAAAAAGTAGATTGTGAAATATATAAAGAGCATCACAACAGCCATTACAGAAGTAATAATATAAAAGTATTTCCTTGCATCAGACATAGGTTCTTCTAATGGTGCTGCCAGAGAAATGATAGCCCTTATCTCGCCAACATTTTCAAAAAAACCTTTATCACTGCCATATCTATTGACGATATCTTTTGGAGCCGCTTCAGGATTTCCGTGGCATCTCATACAGGATTCTTTATTTTTTGCAATAGGTATCGCTTTAAAGAAATATTTCTCGCCGTCTATTTCTATAATATTCTCAAAACTTTTTATTTCGCCATCATTAAACTTTTTGATTAATTCTTTTTCAAACTTATCGGCTTTATTTAAAGGGTTTCGTGGATTGATACTGGCGAGTTTATAAATATAGGGCTTTCTTCCTGCTTTTTCTTGTTCTTTCATTAAATATTGATGCATATTTCTGCTTATATAGGTAAAGGAGAGTACTTCTGGAGAAAAAAAGTCTTTGCCGAGGATTTTTTTCTTTTGGAGTTCATAGATGACAGGCTTTTGTTTCTCCTCTATATATCTGTGTTTTGCCCTGTGTTCGATTAAAATATCTTCTATATTCTTGCTAGCCCTATTTAGGGCATAATCGTAAGTATATTTGTATACAAATACTGATAACACGATAAAAGAGATAATAAAAATAGCAGTAATTAAAGGTAAAGTATTCTTCTTTGCTAAAAAAGCGGTTGCTCTCTCGAACATAAATAGACCCCCTTTTTGTGTTTAGTTGGACTAAGAGAATAGTAACGAATAAAGATTGTTTGAGGAAATAGACTTTTAAGAATAGAATGGTCTTGCATCTTTACCCCCTCCCAAAGGGTAATCATTAATCGCAGATGCAGAGCCTGGAAAATGAAATTTTTAGATTAGACTTGAATTATACAACTGTCAAGAAAAATGAGAGAAATTGAAATAAAAACAGGAAAAATTCCTAAAGAGCAAAAGGGGATTTAAAAAGATAAGGAAAAATCCCAAAGATTCTTCCCCAGCAAAAAACCCTGAAAAATCGAGGGGGGTTTGTGATATTTTTTATCACAATTTTATCACATAGAGGGAGGGGATAACCGTGATAGGCAAAATCTAATATCCCCTCTCTGCTAATGCCAAAGTTTACTTCTTCTTCAATTCTTTAATGATATAAATATTAAGAGGACAAGTACAAAAATATTGATGCCCACGAGATAATGAAAATTTGCACTCCCAAGGATTTTTTTCTAAACATAAAAGGAAAGATTCAAGTCCAATATCTATTGCGTTGCAAAGATTTTCAAATCGCGATTTGTAGCATCTAAAATCTTTTGGACATTTAATTCCTTTAATAATTTCTTCTATTTGTTTTTTTTGCTCCTTTTTAAGTTTCATATGCTTCCTATTTTCTCCCTTGTAGATAAAACTTAATAATCGACCTCTGTATACGAAAAAAAAGTATATTTTATTAAAAACAATATTAGTAAGCCGTGAACCAAGTGACAAATTAAAATTCGCTCTTTTAAAAGTTAATTGGTATTTTCTTCCAAAGGTATAGGGAAGAAAGGGGAAAAGAAAAAGGAAAGGGAAATAAAATTTGTAGTAGATTTGTAATTTCTAAAAAGGGTATTATTATTTTATTTGGGGATGGAAAATTGGACGGAAAAGTTACCCTAACTTTTCCTACCCTCCCAACAGCCCCATGATAGAAATATCTGGGGCTTTTCCATCCCCCTATTCGCTCTACTTCGAGAAGCAACAAACTTGAGCCTTGCTCTCAGGCAGTTGCTTCTTTTTTCGCCTGCTCGCTTGTCAAATCCCTAAAAAGCAAAAGGGGATATTTTTAGACCGCAAAATTGTATTGAGTGAGCCTCCCTTTTAAAAAACCTTTTAGATTTTCCGGACTGATTTATACGGGGTTTTGCTTATAGAGATTTTTTTACAGGCAGGGATAAATATTCTTAAAAGAAATGCCGATAAGCTATACAGGATTTCAATTTTTTGGGTTTAAAAATGGAAACAAAAGATAAAAGAAATATCGAAATACCAGAGACGGTTGAGTCCATTATGAAAGAAAATGTCGTCGCGATATCAGCGGATGATTCGCTGAGGCAGGTTCGAAGGCTTTTTCATCAATACAGATTTCATCATTTACCTGTTGTGGAAAACGGGGTAATTATCGGGATAGTATCCGACCGTGATCTTCTCAAACAGCTGAGCCCGTTTCTGGAAACCATATCCAGTCAACCGCGTGACAGGTTTATCCTCAACAAAAAAGCCCACCAGATTATGACCCGAAAGCCTATAACAGTAAAAAAATACACAAGCATAAGAGATGCCTGCAAGACGATGCTGACAAACAGAATATCCTGCCTCCCTGTGGTTGATTCTAATAGACATATTAAGGGGATATTGACCTGGAGAGACATCTTCAACGTATTACTGAAGTTTTACCCAGACCCGCAAAAACCTATTGACTAAATCGTGCGTTTTCCTTTCTTATTAAAACCGCTTTGCGATTCTCCGCAAGGAAAAATCCCTGAAAAATCTGAAGGGGGTTTAAAACTAAGAGTTCAAATTCTTGGGTCTCAGCGAGATTCACTTATAATTATATATAGAATTTAATTGACAAATGAAATAAATAATATATTATTTATGCTGTAGTAGATGAGGGAGTAGAAATCTTTAGCCGTAAGGTAAAGACTCTTTTGCCTTGCGGTTTTTTTATTTCTGCCATTATTTACTATAATTTTAAGAAAGGAGGTAGTAAGTAATGGCAAAAGGAACAGTAAAGTGGTTTAATGATCAGAAAGGCTTTGGATTTATTGCTTCTGAGACAGGCAGTGATATATTTGTTCATCACAGTTCAATTCAGGGTGTTGGCTTTAAGTCTTTAGAAGAAGGCCAGGAAGTTGAGTTTGAAACTGAGCAGGGTCCTAAAGGCGAAAAAGCTGTAAATGTTGTAAAATTGTAATTGAAAAAATAGGGCCCGGATATGAATACCGGGCCTTATTTCCTAAAAATCTTGAATTTTGTAAAGTGTCGATTGCTTGAAGGAGCAAGGATTATGGAAGAGATCAAACGTATTGCCTTGGTGGCTCATGATAATAGAAAAAAAGATTTAATCGAATGGGCTGAATGGAATTATGATGTATTGATACATCATAAATTGATATCTACAGGAACAACAGGTAGGTTAGTTGAAGAAGCCATTAAAAAAAGGCTAAAAGCTAAGGATGCAAACAACTTTGAAGTAATGAAACTGAAATCAGGTCCTTTAGGTGGAGACCAACAGTTGGGAGCTTTGATAGCAGATGGGAAGATTGATCTACTCATATTCCTGTGGGATCCCATGCAACCGCAACCTCATGATGTTGATGTGAAAGCACTCTTGAGAATATCTGTTTTATACAATATTCCAACTGCATGTAATCGTTCTACAGCAGATTTCATGATTTCTTCTCCTCTACTAAATAGCGAGTATGAACCGATGCTAAAAGATTATTCTCGTTATATAGGACGAGATATACAATACTAGTATCAGTAAGTCATCGGTTCAAATTATGATCAGTAAATACAAGAAAATATGTTTTAAAATACCACTCATTTCCTTCTACTATGCCCAAAATGTGCCCATCATAACCAAATCCCTAAAAAGCAAAAGGGGAGATGAGAAAATCGCTTTGCGATTCTCCGCCAGCAAAAATCCCTGAAAAATCTGAAGGGGTTTGTGATATTTTTTATCACAATTTTATCACAGAGGGTTTTAATTTCAAAATTCTTGACAAAATAGACAAAGAGCGTAGCATCTAAAACCGCTATTTAAAATCAATATTAGTATAAAAGGTGGGATAAGCTGATAAGACAAACAATTTATAAAACGGAAAAATGCAATTGGGATTCTTTACAAAAAAACGCATCTTATCTACTCATATATTTGCAGTAGCCTTTATATTATTAATAACTTTTACCACAGACTCATGGGATCCGAATAGTCCTACTGATTTGATTATCGAATGGTCAGGATATATCTTTCTCATCATAGCCACACTCGGAAGGTTGTGGTGCTCTATTTACATCGGGGGTTATAAAAATAATAAAATAATAAACGAAGGGCCTTACTCTATCGTTAGAAATCCTCTGTATCTATTCAGTTTTTTTGGCATAATTGGACTTGGCCTGGCAGCGGAGAATTTACTTGTATTATTTTTGGCAGTCTCTTGGTTTATAATCTATTATCCTTCGGTTGTTTATAAAGAAGAAAAAGATTTAGAGGCAAAATTCGGACAGGAATTTATTGATTATAAAAATAAAACACCGAGATGGTTTCCTCGATTTTCCAACTATAAGGAACCTGGGCGATATCTTGTAAAACCCAAATATATCAGGAAGGCTATGTTTGATTCTATGTGGTTTATATGGCTTTTTATGCTATTGAGAATAATTGAAGTATTACAAGACCTTCATTTCGTCCCGGTTATCTTGAGAATTCCTTAGAATTTTCAACACGCCAATCCTTAAATTCTTCCAAAAAGTTGTGGAATTCTTCTTTTTATTTTCTGAATTTGATGTTCATTTCTTGCTTGTCCAAGAAACGAACCAAAAAAGGAGACCCCTTGCTTTTTTAAACGGAATTTTGCCTTCGCTCATTCGGCGAGGGAGGAAACTCGCTTCGCTCAGACAACCCCCTCTTATTTCCTCGCTCAATTGCCAAATCCCTAAAAATCATAAGGGATCCGGTTTAAAAAGACTGCAAATAAGAAACTACTGATTTGTCTCCTTAAGCACACATTCTATTTGAGCATTCAAAGAACCCCCCGGCGCGAATTTTTTATTAAACAGAGCAGTCCCCATAGTAAACGCTGATATATTTAATTTTGTAATAAATCTTATTTTCTCAAGACTGTCTATATTTCCTGCAATGATTAAAGGTAAATTGACAGCTTTTTGCAAGGTTGGTATAAGCTGACTCACATCACCATTATAACGATAGGCTAAAAGATTTATTCCATCTATTCCAAGAGATTCAAATTCCTTTGCCTCAGCAATCATTTCACCTGGTTCACCCCTAAGTAAACAAGGATGACCAACAATCTCTCCAACGTATGGATAATATTTTATTCTATTTTTTATTATACCAAGGACGTCTCGAATATACTTTCCACCGATCAAATAATCCACTCCAAGTTCCATGGCTCTTTCTGCTGATTCCAGGGTGGCGTCTTTTGTTTCACTGACAATTTCAAAATAAATTTCCATATTTTCTTTTCTGATTAACCGGACTAATTCTTTTATTCCTTCAGGGGAAAGACCTTTATCTTTAAAACCAATACAGGAGATTCCCATGTTTTTGATGCTATGAAACACCTTCACTGCATCGGAGACCGTTGAATCATCTTTTGTCAGCATAATAATTGCTTTTGTCATAAGCACTTGATCAAAAAATAATTAAAATTTTTAAACCAATTTCTTAGCATATTATCTGAGAAAAAAAGTTTTTGCAAATGGAAGTCCTTACTTTTAAACACCGCAAAATTGTATGGGCTGAAAGCCTGCCTTGTCCTGTTAAAAAAAGTGTCTTTCGGCTCCAGCGGTAGTCTTTCAGCTATGGTCTTACTTTATCACCTCTGTTCATTTTTTGCTTGCCCAAAAAACGAACCAAAAAAGGGCACCCCTCGATTTTTTTTAACGATATTTAGCTGCGTTTACTCGGAGAAGCAGCAAACTCAGGCTTTGCCTTCAAACAGCTGCTTCTTTTATCCTCGTTCACTTGCTAAATACCTAAAAAATTGAAAGGGGGATTTAAAAACACCATAATTTCCCACTTGATTGTCAAATCGGCTTGCGATTCTCCGCAGGGAAAAATCCCTGAAAAGCATAGGGAGGTTTTTTAATTTTTTGTCATTTGAGCTTTGTCATTTGACATTAAGCGAAGCGTATTTGAGGTGAGGAAGGGAGGTCTTTCTGTGATATGTGCAGGAGAAAACTTTTTGATTCTGCCTATTCCATCAACGTCAATTTCGTTTAAGGTTAAATCTTTGGTAATCTTTCTCTCTCAGTTTCATATCCTTTATATAATCTTCCATCACAGATATCCTGTAATAATTCCCCTTGAACTCCATGCCACTGTAATATTCATCCCCTCTTTTCTTATAGCACCACACGATTCTTCCGGGAATATCTATAAAAGAAGTAAAATCCGGGAGAAGAGGGTCAGTCTGAAACACTGTCTCCTTGCTGAAAGGCCTTTTGGAAACAAATCTCACCCCCAGAGGCGAAATATCACGAATTCTCCCTTTGATTTTGGTATCGTTCTCGGATATATAAATGTTTGCATGCTTCAGAGAAGTTCGCGGTGCCCGGCGTTTGTCTTTTCCTTCTTTCATTTTAAGGTATCCCTGGCCTTGATTTTTTAAAAAATTAAATCGAGCATGGAAAAACAGCATAATCCGTTCCTTTTTTATACATTATCGGCATTTTTGTCTTTTTCCTTTAATAATCCGACCAGCCTCCTTCTTTTTCCGCTTGCTCGCTCAGTAAATCCCTAAAAAGCAAAAGGGGAATTTTAAATAACACAAAATCTTATTGACTAAATCCCGCCTTTTTGATAGAAAATGATTGATTCCTCGAAGCCTACCTTTGAGCGCTGGTGATAAGTACCTTTCATTTACTGATTCCTCAGCCGCCTCCATTTCTTTTTGATAGAAAATAATTGATTCACATTCACACTGTAATTCCACTTCCTTTGATAATCCAGACAAGATGTAGTTTGATTATTTATATTTCCAGATTCTCTTTTGAATAAGCTATCAAGAAGATTATCGATGGCTAAAAAAAATAATGATTCTTTTAAAACAAAAAAAGTTATAAATCTCTCTCTAAGAGTATTAAATGAATACTATAGATCGGCTTTAGCTGATTGTACGTTTGAGCCAAAATCTAAAACCGATGAAGACAGGGAAAAGGAGTTTTTAGAGTTTCTTAAAAAACAAATAATAGAAAAACCAAATCAAAAATTTCTGTTTATCACAGATTATACAAGAGATATACTTAAAGAGGCTAAAAAATATCGGGATAAAAAAATGTATGAACTGTCATGCTTGTTTTATGCTATATGGTTCGAACATTTTATTAATGATGTAATTAAAACATTAGCAAAAAAAAATAAATTAACAGATAAAGATTTGGTAGAAATCATTCGAAATACAAATTTTACTAGTAAAATTACATGGCTTTTAAAATTATTTAAGCTGCCAGATATTTACTATAAACATAGAAGAAACATGGAAAAAATAATTGAATTTAGGAATGCGTTTGTTCATTATAAATGGATAGGAAAAAAAGAAGATGATTTAGGTAAACATAAAAAAGATCTGAGAACTATTGTAGATAGTATTGATAAAACAGTAACCTACCTGAAGAAATATCATTTAAAAAATGTTCTAAAAGTTAAAAGAGTTAGATTTACATCTACTAGGGTCAAATAAAACATTGTATCGTTTTTTTTATGATGAAAAATCAACAAATTAAAAACTTTGGTTCAGACAATAAAGAGTTAATAAAACAGCTTGTTTATCCTGAGTCTTTTAAGGACAAATTAGCAAAAATTGAAGATTGTGTAATTGATGCATTAAAACATGATCGGATATCTTCAAAAACCGGAACCCTTGAACTTCGTGGAGTCCCGAAAGAAGCAGATATTCCACTTCTATATTTTTATTGGTTTGCTGAAAATTGTGAAATTATAGAAAATCTCAATCTTGTTCTAACCGATCTTTATATCCTTAGTGAAAAAATGTTTATGTTTGAAGGATCACCCAAAACAAGATTTTATCTGTTAACCCGTTTATATTTTTACGAATTTTACCGCTTTCGTGAAATTTTTAATGTATTTATGAAAGCGTTTCAAAATCGTGGAATTATAAAAAGTAAAGAAGAACTTAAACAAGCTAGAAATCTTTTTAACAAAGAATTTGAAGAGATGATAAAGCTAAGGAACACTATGGTTCACGATAGCCCTATTTGGAAAGGGAAAGAGCATCTTGATTTAATAACTATTGATGCAGCACTAAAATTTGGCTATGGGCTTGTAGATTTAAAATCCAACCAAAAAGTATCTTATCAAAACATTTTGGCACGCCTTTGTAAAAAATATACTAAAGACCTTTTACAACAAGGGCAAGCAATGTCTGAAATGCTTCAAAACATGCTTGACATCACAGCAAGGTGGTTAAAACTAAAAAAAATGATATAATAATAAGCCTATGTAATTTTGAAACATTTTTGTTTTTGTCTAAAATCCCTTCTGCTTTTTAGGTATTTGACAAGCGAGTGAGGATGATAGAAACAGCTGTTTGAAGCCGAAGGCTGAGTTTGCTGCTTCTCCGAATGAGCGCGGTCAAATCCCGTTAAAAAAAGCAGGGGGCACCCTTCTTTAGTTACCTTTGCTTTCGTGAGCAAGAAAGGTAAAAGGATTGGTTAATCCTTTGCCGAACGATTGCAGTCAAAGACCGCCTGGAAAAATCGTGGGATGCTCTTCTTTTGTCCCTTTGCTTTCGCAAGCAAGAAATGAACTAAAATAAACCCTTATAATATCCTTGTTTCCCCCTCAACATAACCCCTTTTTCCCTCAATAATCTTTAGAAAATCAGTATCGACGATAACCTCCTCAGAACTGAAGGGATGAATAAGGGGAGAGAGAACAGAATTTGCACTGCCTCTTGATAATGGAGAAATTTTATATATATTTATAAATAGAAGGATAAAGAGATGGGATGCTGTTTAAAAATCCTTAGTGAGCTTAATCAAATATAATCAGAGAGTTAAGATGAAGTTCGAAAGAGAAATCAGGTGCAGACATTGTAATAAGAAACAGAAAAGGCTTTTTGATGATACTTTAAAAGAGGAGGACCTTTTCTGGTACAAGTGTGAGGACTGCAAGAAGTTCGGGCTCTATATACAGAAATCAAGCAAGATGTCCTTTTGGGAGTTTTTGATAGAATTTTATAAACATTTTCCATACAGAGACTTCCCAGGTGGAATCTAATCTTTTCAAAACCATTTTTTAAAAGGAAAAATCCCTTCCCTTCAGACTAACTCATAATACCAGAAGAGCTTCAAAGACTCATTCATGAATCATTTATGAGGACTGTGCAAGTATCCTTGTTTCTCCCTCAAAGAGCTCCTTAAATTTCTCAGCATCTGATTTTGAGCCAACAATATCTCCCCAGTGATAGGGGACAGCTATCTTGGGCTTAAAAGCATTGGCAGCCTTAGCTGCTTCCTCGCATGTCATGGTGTATGTTCCACCAACAGGAAGGAGAGCAATATCGATATTTATCAGGGACTTCATCTCTGGCGTAGCGTCTGTATCACCGGCATAGTAAATCCTCTTTCCATTGACAGTGATGATAAATCCCAGCCAGTTGTTATTACGGGGATGGAAGTCTTTATTGATATTATAAGAGGGGACTCCCTCTATCAGGATATCATCAATGTTTATCTTAGCACCTGGTGCTAAGGTTCTGACATCACCCTTCAATTGAGAAGCGCTGTCAGATGTGGTGATAACAATTCCCTTATCCCCCCTTACCTTTTCGACATCCTCAATAGAGAGATGGTCAAAGTGGGAGTGGCTCACCAAGACAATATCAGCAGAGTCTTTTTCCTTGACCTTCCATGGGTCAATGTAGATGACCTTTTTATTGACAATCTTAAATGTGGCATGTCCCAGCCATTTAATATTTTCTATCATTTCTTATTCCTCCTAAATAATGATTAATAATAGTTTTTATTTTATATTCTGATAAAGCTTTGTCAAACCCTATTTTTCTATTTTAATGTGAAGGTAGAGGTTGCCATCTATTGCTCCCTCTCTTCCTTTCAGGCCCCTTCCTTTGAGCCGAAGCTTTGTTCCCTCTTTTGTGCCTTGTGGTATCTTCACAGAAAGCTTCTCCCTCTTTCCCTTTTTTGTGTATGAGATGACTTTTTCACAACCCATCTCTGCTTCATTTTCTGTCAGGAAGAGGGTATAGCTGATATCCAGCTCTTTCTTTGCGATATCTTTTGAGGAGAGGGTCTTTGTTCTGATGAGCTTATTTGATAGGGATTGAAACAGAGTGTTAAGGAGGCCTTTTCTCGCCCTTTGCTTGATTTTTGCCTCTTCGAAAATCTCTTCAAAGGATTTTTTCGTCTCTCCATATTGAAATGTTTTTCCAAACGGGCTGAAGGTGCCGAAAAATATTCCCCCAAAAAAGAAGCCTTTTGGTCCGAAGAATGTTCTTTTGACAAATTTATCATCGAACCGAAAACCAGATTTCATAAACTCTCTTCCTAATTCCCTGAAAATCTCGCTGGCAAAGGGATTAGTAAAGATATCCCTAAAGATATCCTGCTGGGAGTATCTGAATCCTCTCTGACCGTATTGATCCCTGAATCCGTATTTTTTAAACTGGTCATACTCCCTTCTCTTTGTCCTATCGATAAGAACACCATAGGCCTCTGTAATCTCTTTGAACCTGGCCTCGGCATTCTTATCCCCTGGATTTCTGTCAGGATGGTATTCCATGGCAAGCCTTCTGTAGGCCTTTTTTATCTCCGCTTCTGAAGCATTTTCATTAATTCCGAGAATCTTATAGTAGTCTTTATTGCCTCTAATGACCATTTCTCTATTTTAAAATTTTTTAAAAATATTCAGTGAAAAGTGCTAATTTTACTTTTGTTTTAGAAAATTATGTAATAATATATACTGATTTTAGAATTATTTCAATTTTGAAGCTCTTCATCAAATAGATAATCATCATTAAGGGAGAGGCTCATGATAGAGAAATATGGAAGGACCTCAATTTTTGTTATAATTTTTATCTTTTTAATCGGTTGTGTTCCGTCTCAAGAAATAAGAAGGGGGGTAGAAGTAGAGCCGAAAAAATCAGCCGAAGAAGCCAAAAGAGAAGCGTTTGATAAGGTAAAGACAAGAATGGATCGTTTGATGGCCAGGCAAGAAGAACTTTTTGAAAAGGGGACAGAGCTCAGCAAAAAGATTGATACTGAACTTGAGCGGACTAAAGAGATTTCTGGATACCTTGGAGAGAAAGAGGAAATTTTAACAAAAGAATTAGTTGAATTAAAAGAAAAAGAAAAAGTAAAAGAAAAAGTAGAAGTAAAAGTAAAGGAGAGGGTAGTTCAGATAAGAATTGGTATTTTAAACGGCTGTGGCAAAAAGGGGATGGCATCGAGACTGCAGGCTTTTTTGACGGATAAGGGTTTTAATGTCCAATCAACAGGAAATGCAGACAATTTTAATTACCGAAAGAGCGTTGTCTATTACAAAGAGAAATACAGGGAAGAGGCAATCGATATTGCTCATAAGATTCCAGGATGGCAGGATATCTATCAAATGAAGGTGGAAGAACCTGATATCGATATCTCAATTGTCGTAGGAAAAGATTTGATAAAAAAGATAAAATAAAAATCATTGCCTTTCTTGTCTTTAGAAAGCAAAGGAGAGATTAAAAGAAATAGAAAATAATTAGTGATTCAATCAAGCAAGAGTATCTATCTTGTTATTCTCATCTTCTCTTGAGAGAAATCCAGAGAGAAAGGCATTAATGGCTGTTCTTGTCTGTGCATAGGTCTTAGATAGACCTGTTTTTTTTGAATTGATAAATCTCACCACCAGTTCCTCTGAATCTGCAAGGGCTTTGGAGAATTCTTCTGACTGATTGACAAGAAAGGCAAGCCCTACATTATTTCTAAAAAAATCCTCATCCAATGGAAAATCAGAAGGGAGCTTTTCCACAGCAAGTTTGGACTGCTGGGCTGCAATAAGCTCTGAAAGATTCATCCCTGATGAATCCATATAAACCTCACCATTTTCAATCCTTCCGATGATACGGGTGAGATCACTTCTATTTCTCAGATAACCTGCCAGAGAAGGACCGTCATTTGCGAGTTCATCAGCAACAATCACCTCTGCAAACTCCATATTATTTTCCAGAAAGTCTTGGGTGATTCCTGTGCCACTGAGAAGAGATAAAGCCTGACTGACAATGGAGGGTTTCAGCTGGTTTTCTAATGTGGTGAAGGTGTTGACAAAATCCGTAGCCTTTGAATTGCTGTTATCTAATTCTCTGGCAATATCAGGGTTTTGGATAAGATAAATGGCTGCAATGGGATTTTCTCTCAAAAAGGTCTCGGTTACCTTGGATCTGTGATGAAACATCGAGGCTGCTTTTTGTGCTGCCCTTTCTCTAATAATATCTTCGCCGTAGAGACCCCCCATATTCATGGCTTTGGCAAGGTCATCATTTTTATTCAGGACATCCGATATATTTCCTATATCGAGAGCAATAACCTTGGCAATATCCAGATTCTTTTCGAGAAAATCCCTGCTTATGGGTGAGGCAAATTCAAGCCTATCTAAGGCCTTTGATACAATCTCTTTTTCAATATCCCTTTTGTTGACACTGGGACTATTCAAAAGACTATCGAGCAATTCAGGGTCAGAGCTTAATTGCTCAACAAGATTATAGTTATCCAATAGGAATCTTGCTGTATCATAATTATGTCTAAAATTGATTTTTACATTGGTGTCTGTCATTATTGGCTTACCAGCCATCGGCTTATTTCTATTGCCCATGGCGGGCATGTCCAATACCATATTATTCTTGAATCTGCTTTTTTCTGCTACACTCTTGTTGAGATTCAAAGGGCTTTTTGTTAGGGGAGATTCTTTGTTGCCAATGGATGATGTGAAGCTATCTTCAGTTCTCTTTAAAAAATCGGTTTCCCTATTTGCGGATTGACCCACTCTTCTTGTAAATGAGAGGTGTTTATATAAAAACCTGTTGGTTGCTGGGCGATGATATAAAAAAGAAGGGCTAATCGAATCGGTCATCTTTATTCCCCACTATTCATAAGGCCATATACCTTTTTGTTTCCTAGATTCTTTTCAAAGATAAGATTTTCATTGATAAGTTCTTTAAGGGCTATGGCTACTTCTTCATGGTTTCTGTTAATCCAAAAGGATGCGATACCGTCAGGTGTATCCTTTGCCTCGGGGAATCTTTCAAGATACTGAAGAATCAGGTTTTTGGTCTCTTGAATTGAGGAACTCATAAATAAACTCCCTATGATTCGAAATTTTTTACTGCTTTTCTATAAAGCAATGAGTATGCCAAAATTTCTCAAGGATTCAACAGGGGGTTCTTTCAATATAACTAATTGAAATATAGTTACTTATATTATTAAAGAAAATTCTTAGAGAAAAGTTCTGGAAAAGAAAGGGATGGTTATGGGGGGATTTCACCCAGAAAGCCAAGCCGCTCTATTATATAAGGTTTTGATAAACAAGCACTTAATGAATGGAGCCTTTGTTCCAGCAAGGGCTCTTTTGCCCATTTTTTTAGGAAGATTACCGGGGGATGAAAGGAGTTTTTCTACATAAGATTATATTTCTTTGCTTTGGTCCTCAGGCTCTTTCTGCTTATCCTTCCGAGCTTTGAGGCCTTTGATATATTTCCATCACATCTAGAGAGAATTTTTTCAATATAGTCCTTTTCAAATAGATCCCTTGCCTCATAGAAAGGAAGGTCTGTTAATCTGGTCTTTCTGGGATTGATTCCTATTTTCTCTGATAGTGTGGGGAGGTCTTGAGGGGAAATCATTGTGGAATTAGACAGGATAGTCGCGCTCTCTATAAAGTTCTCTAATTCTCTGATATTTCCCGGCCAGGAGTATCTTGTGAAGGACTGGATGACCTCAGGTGCGATACTGGTTAGAGGCTTCTTAAATTTTTCTGATGCCTTTTTAAGAAAATGCATTGCCAAAAAGGGGATGTCTTCAATTCTTTCTCTCAGTGGAGGAAGGTTAATAGAAACCACATTGAGGCGATAATAGAGGTCTTCTCTAAAAGAGTTGTTTTTTATGGCCATGATAAGATTTGAGTTTGTTGCAGCTATGATTCTGACATCTACACGAAACATCTTGTTGCTTCCTATCTTCTTGAAATCACCCCCTTCTAAAATTCTCAGGAGCTTTATCTGGAGAGCAGGGGTGATTTCTGCTATTTCATCGAGAAAGATCGTGCCACCATGGGCCTCTTCAAACACTCCCTTGGTTGTTGATATGGCTCCTGTAAAAGAACCTTTCTCATGACCAAAGAGCTCACTCTCAAGAAGACTTTCTGGAAGCGCTCCACAGTTTATGGGTAGAAAGGGTTTTCCCTGTCTTCGGCTGTTATAGTGGATGGCCCTTGCGATAAGCTCCTTTCCTGTGCCGCTCTCTCCCTGGATGAGTACGGTGCAGTCGGTTTTTGATACCTTGTCTACCAGCTCATAGATCTTTTTCATCTCTTTGCTTTTTCCAATGATACCGAAAAAGTCCATTTTCTCATATCCCAAAATAGTTTTATCTTTCAATATCTTATCGGATTTTTTTTGAGTTACTTTAATAAAATATCAAGTTATTCATTGAAAATATTTGGATTATATATAAAATTTAATAGTTAGTTTTTAGGAGGAGAAATGGTTTCTCATTGGAAAGAAAAAGATATTGATCAACAATTAGTAGATTGGGCTAAAGGTCAAGATATTAATAACAGGTGTCAGCGCACCATTAAAAAGGATGTTGCTTTTTCTGGAAGGAGCATTGTGAATGGGAAGGATGTGAGGTTAATCCTGAGGCCGGCTGAACCTGATTCTGGAATTCTTTTTCTAAGAAGAGACCTTTCAGAGAAAAACCCTATTAAGGTTTCATTTGAGAATCTGGCGAGAACATCCATATATATCTCTCTGGCGAGTGGAGTGTCCAAGAAAAGGCGGCTTCAAAGATTTTTTATGAAAAATGCCCATCATAAATGGTTCAAATTCCTTGAACATCTGATGATAAGGCTTCCCAGAAACAACATATCACTCATCGAACACATCCTGGCTATATGCTATCTCTTTCTGGATAATCTTATCATCGAGGTAGAAGACGACAATGTTCCCTATTTGAGTTTTTGTGAATTTTTTGAAAGAATAAAAAAAGGAGAGATTATCGAACAGGAAAGTCCAAGAAGGATCTATACCCTTAAAGAGCCCTTTTTCTTTTCGGGAAAGGATGGACAGGAAATCAGGATTGAGCCTTCAGAAGAATTGGTGGTTGATTACTCCATAGACTTTTCTTTGAAGTGTGAGGCTGTAGGAAAACAACATTACTCAATAAAGATTACTCCAGAGGCTGTGCTCAAGAATATTGCCTTTGCCAGGTCAATTTTTTTTACAGAGTGGAAGGTTTTTATTACAAGAATTTATAAAAAGGTAGACTACACTGAAGCTAACCTTGATATGATACTTGCTGCTGATAAATCTGGATATCTCAATAAAAAAGAGAATGCTCCTAGGTATTTAAGGGATGGAAGAAGTTTTGAACTGGTTCGGCACAAAATAGGGGACTTACTCGGAGAACTTTCATTCTTAGAGGGATTTTTAAAGGCAAAGATTACTGTCAAAAGAGGGGGGCACAGCTTTACATTATTGGCATTGGAAAAACTTAAAAATTCTGGTCTGCTCACCTTGAATAATGAATAAAGCATGATTAAAGGGAGGTTGAATGTCAATCAATATTGAACTTTTAGTATTTGATCTGGACGGCACCTTAATCGATTCAAAACAGGACCTCGCCAACTCTGTGAATTTCACCCTTGATAAAATGGAAAGGAAAAAGATTAAGGACGAGACCATATTTGGCTTTATTGGGGATGGCTTAAGAGAGCTATTAGCAAGGTCTTTTGGAACTCATGAGGATAAGATTCTGGATATGGCGATTCCAATATTCAGAGCTCACTACAGGGAACATCTTCTGGATAATACACGATTATATCCTGGGGTAAGGGATGTTCTTGAATATTTTAAATTAAAAAAGATATCTCTCATAACAAATAAGCCAGAAGCATTCAGCAAAACCATTTTAGAGAGATTAAATATCTCTTCTTATTTTAATCTGGTCTTGGGAAGCGATAGTGTCGAGAATAAAAAACCCCATCCCGAGCCTCTCTTAAAGGCCCTTGATGTCTTGGGGGTATCAAAGGAGAGGTGTTTAATGATCGGGGATAGCAAAATGGATATTGATATGGGAAAAGAGGCGGGTACGTTGACCTGCGGTGTTACCTATGGGCTTAGAGGAGGAGAGGAGTTAGCTTTAGCAGGTGCAGATTATATCATCGATCGTATTTTGGAGCTGAAAGGGTTAGTTATTTAAGAAATGTGAGTGTTTTAAAGTTTAGCCACTGTTTCTTTATTGAGCCTTTTTAAAAATTTAAAAAGGAGCTTTAAAGCGCTATCATAATCTTCAGTATTCATCATCCCTATATGAGAGTGGGTATATCTCACAGGAACACCGAAAACAATTGTCGGCACTCCTATACCAGATATATGGATAGCGCCAGCATCTGTTCCCCCACCTGTCCTTACAGCCAGCTGATATTTTATCCGGTTTTTTTCTGCCGTTTCAATAACAAGCTCTTTTAGCTTAACGTTTCCAATCATCGTAGGATCAAAACATCGGATTTGTACGCCACCTCCCAAAGCTCCCTGAGGTTTATCCTTGGTGATGCCTGGAAAATCATCAGCAGGCGGTGCCTCCAGTACAATAGCCATATCAGGCTTCACATATTCAGCGACAGTTTTGGCACCTCGAAGCCCAACCTCTTCCTGGACTGTTCCAGCACCAACGAGGGTATTGGGATGGCTTTCTTTTTCCATTCGATGAAAGAGGTTGATGATGAGGGCACATCCAATTCTATTATCGAAGGCCTTTCCCATAAAAAGATGGGGATTTTTCATCTTGCTAAAATATGGTAAAGGAGTAGCAAAAGAGCCTATTTCAATCCCAAACAGCTCTTTAACCTGTTTATCACTTTTTGCTCCAATATCAATGAGCATATCTTCGATTTCCATTTTTTTGTTTTCTTCCTTTTTCTTTAAGAAATGGGGTGGAATTGAACCAATAATCCCTTCTGCATACCCCTTTTTCCCCTTAATGATTATTCTTTGACCTGGAAGGGTTTGGGACACCCATCCTCCAATAGGATAAAATCTCAAAAATCCCTTTTTGGTTATGTTTTGTATGATAAACCCTACCTCATCCATATGGGCTGCTAGCATGATCCTGGGTTGAGCATCCAAGCCCTTTTTTTCAAATATTATACTTCCGAGCCTATCCTTTTTTACTTTAGTCTTGTTTTTTAACTCCCCTGTCATGATTTCTGCTATTTCGTGTTCGTATCCTGATGGGCCAAAGGCCAATGAGAGTCTCTCGAGTAGTTTTATTGATTCCATTTCAATTCCTCCTATGTTAAATGAGAAACTAACAAATTTGTGGTTCAAAATCAATATCAAGTTACTTTAAATATTATTGATAAATTTTAATGGGGTGTGATAGATTAACAATAATAAGATGTTTAGAAAGGGGTTTTGCTGATTAAAATGAAGCGGAAGATTCCAAAAAAACCGAGAATAAGGATTCCGGTTCCAAGACCTCAGAGGCCCTTATCTTTGAAGAAGGGAAAGAAGGGCTATCATAGAAAAAAACATAAAAAGGAACTTTTTGATATTTTGGAGAAGGAGAAAGAAGGTTGAGGAGGAAAAAGAAATCTAAAAGGAGTTTTGGGTGGCTTAAGCTCGCGATATTCGTTTTATTATTCATCTCTTTTTTTCTGGTATATTCGCATAAGGCAGTTTTGCACTCTGTTGCATCCTTTTTAATTGTGGAAGATCCATTACAGCCCTCAGATTTATTGATTGTTTTGGCTGGTAATTGGTGGGAGAGGGCAAGAGAGGGAGTTGATATCTACAAGAAGGGATATGCAAAAGAAATTTTGATTATGAAGGAAATCAAACCTCATGGATATAAGGAACTCCAGAACCTTGGTATTGTTTTGGATAGAACCCATGAGGTAAATAAAAGACTTATGATTGCCTTAGGGGTTCCAGAAGAGGTCATTAAGATTCCAGAGAGAGAGGCCAACAGTACATATCAAGAGGCCTTGATAGCAAAGGAGATTATCAAGAAACAAAAGATTGAATTGGTTATTATTGTAACTGAAAAGACACATACAAGAAGGGCATGCATGGCATTTCAATCAGTCTTGGGCAAGGATATTCCTGTGATCTGTCGGCCTACAAAATATGATGATTTTTATGTCGAGAAGTGGTGGTTAAAAAGAGAAAATATAAGAGAGGTGATTATTGAGTATCAAAAGCTCACCTTTTATTTCTTTTCCCTCTTAAAAGATAGAATCAAAGGTTGAATCAAATATCAATTCTCTTTCTCTATTGTTCCCAGCCTCATAGCACAGAGCTCTGAACACATTGTGCAGACCTCATTATCTTTGGGAAGGTCTTCTCCTCTCATACTTCTCGCCTTTTTGGGATCAAGGGCATATTTAAACATCCCTTCCCAATCAAAAGCCTTTCTCATCTTTGACATCAGAATATCTCTTTTCATAGCCCCTTTAACACCCTTTCCGATGTCAGCAGCATGGGCAGCTATCTTTGTAGCAATTACCCCTTCTCTTACATCATCCGTGTCAGGGAGTCTCAGATGTTCAGAGGGAGTCACATAACAGAGAAAATCAGCCCCAGCTGTAGCAGCAATTGCCCCACCAATGGCACATGTGATGTGATCATATCCAGCGGCAATGTCAGTTACCAAAGGCCCTAAGACGTAAAACGGTGCATCATGGCAAAGTCTTTTTTGTAGGATGATGTTGGCCTCGATCTGATTGATTGGAACATGGCCTGGTCCCTCAATCATTACCTGGACATCTTCAGCCCAAGCCCTTTCCGTGAGTTCACCAAGGATAATGGTTTCCTGAACCTGTCCCCTGTCTGTTGCATCCCCCAGACATCCTGGCCTAAAGCCGTCACCCAGGCTTAGAGTCATGTCATATTTCTTTGCAATTTTGAGGAGCCTGTCATAATGTTCAAACAAAGGATTTTCTTTTTTATTCTTTTTCATCCAGTCTACAAGTAAAGCCCCTCCCCTGCTGACCACCCCCATGATTCTCCCTTCTTTTTTCACCCTTTCCATGGTTTCAAGGGTTACGCCACAGTGAACAGTTATAAAATCAACGCCATCCTCTCCATTCTTTTCAATGGCCTCAAAAAGGTCATCAGCACTGCTCTTATAAAATTCTTTACCTTTTCTCTGATATTCGACTGCAACCTGATAGATAGGTACAGTCCCCACAGGCACGGATGACCTCTTTAAAACCTCTTTTCGTACAAAATCAAGCTCTCCCCCTGTGCTGAGGTCCATAATCGTATCAGCCCCTGCCTCGATTGCAGCATCCACCTTTTCTAACTCTTTTGGGAGATTACATGTATCTTGTGAGGTTCCAATATTGGCATTGATCTTTGTGGAAAGTCCTTTTCCAATACCGAGGGGTTCAATCCAGTCATGCTTGTTGTTCAGGGTAATAACAATGTTACCTGCGCCAACCCCATCCCTTATAAACTTTGGATCGACATTCTCTTTTTCTGCTACCCTTTTCATCTCAGGGGTAATCGTACCCTCCCGAGCCTTGTGCATCTGTGTCATTTTCATTACCTCCTTTTTATCAGGAACAAATGATATTATACATTTTTAATTTCTTGTAAAAGCTTCTTTGTTTCTGCTTTTACATCTTCTGCTGAGATAACAGCAGATATGAGTGCAATGCCATAAGCCCCAGCATTGAGTATGTCCTTTATCATACCGCTCTTTATCCCTCCCAGTCCGAATATGGGGATATTGACCTTTTTCTTTATCTCTTCCAGAGCCTTTAGTCCGACAGGAGGTCCATACCGCGCTTTTGATGGCGTATAAAATAGAGGACCAAAGGTGATAAAATCTGCCCCTTCTTCAAAAGCCTCTATGGCTTCTTTTAAATTGTGAGTCGATACACCTAAAAGCTTCTCTTTCCCTATAATCTTTCTGGCTATCCTCATTGGCAAGCCATTTTGCGGAAGATGCAGGCCATCGGCATCTACGGAATTTACAATATCTCCTCTTTCATTAATAAGGAGTTTACAACCATATTTTTTTGTTAAAGAACGTAACCTCTCAGATAAATTGAAAAGGTCTTTTGATGAAATATCCTTTTCCCTTAGCTGAAAGGCTGTTGCACCTCCATCTATTGCGCTTTTTATTACATCTTCTAAGGGTCTTCCTTTCGTCTTTTTTCTGTCTGTAATAACATAGAGACGAAAGTCTACCTTATTCATTATTCTATAACGCCTTCTATTGGACTGCTTGCAGTTGCATAGAGTTTCTTGGGTATTCTTCCTGCCCGATAAGCAAGCCTACCTGCCTTAACAGCATGATTCATGGCAATCGCCATCTTAATCGGGTCTTTTGCACCTGCAATTCCTGTATTCATCAATACTGCATCCGCACCGAGTTCCATAGCAATGGTAGCATCAGAAGCCGTTCCAACACCAGCATCAACGACAATAGGTACAGAGGCCATCTCAAGAATAATTTTTATATTATAGGGATTTCTGATTCCAAGTCCAGAGCCTATTGGAGCCCCCAGAGGCATAACTGTAGCTGCACCTGCATCTTCTAATTTTTTAGCCATGATTGGATCATCATTGGTATAGGGAAGAACCGTAAATCCCTCTTTGACCAAAATTTTGGTCGCCTCTAAGAGACCAGCATTATCAGGGAATAATGTCTTTTCATCACCAATAACCTCGAGTTTCACCCAGTCGTAACCCCCCCCTTCACGAGCAAGCCTCGCTGTTCTTACAGCCTCTTCTACAGTGTAGCATCCTGCTGTATTGGGGAGGATGAAATATTTTTTAGGGTCTATATAATCCAGAAGGGATTCTTTGGATTTGTCAGTAATGTTCACCCTCCTTACTGCCACAGTAACTATTTCTGCACCAGCCTTTTCAATGGCTTCTCGTGTTTGTTCAAAAGAGGCGTATTTTCCTGTTCCAATTATGAGACGGGATTTAAATTTTTTTCCAGCAATTTCAAGAAAATCACTATTATTTTCCATTTGTATCTCCTTTCTAAGGTTTTGTTTCTATCCTCCTCCTACAAAATGAACAATCTCCAGTTTGTCCCCTTCCTTTAAAAGGGTCTTGTCATAATTGTTTTTATCCACGATGTCCAAATTGAGCTCTACTGCAACCTTATCGGGTGTTAGGTCAAGTTCTTTTAAAAGATCAGGAAGGGAGACATTCTCCTTTACTTCTTTCTTTTCGCCATTGAGAATAATTTCCATTTTTTTTCTTTTTTCAAAATAAAAAGGCCGTCTGACCAATAGGAAAGACGGCCTTAAAATAATTTCAAAAAGGGAAAAAACTCAAAAACCGCTTCCCTACGCTGGTATTATCCAGGTCAGGTTCAAAGGGTTGTCATCAGGAATGAAAAATTCCTGTTTACTGACTCTCAGTAAAGCACCCCTAGCTAAATAAAAATATAGCACCCGTCCTCTATCCTGTCAAGTTATTTTTACTTATATATCAAAAGGATGAGTCCTTTCTGCTTAGAGTAATTTTTAAGAGGGAGGTTTATTTAATGATAAATGGAAAAAAGGGGTTGGTACTATTTGCTGCTTATGACCCGTTTCAAAATTAAAATATTTGATTATCATCTAATTACTTGATAAAATTAAAGAAAATTGGAGAATAAAACGACAAGGATTTTGTTGCAAGATCCAAAAAAAGTTTTTGTGTGAGTAATAAGAAATCTTAATTGACTGTTTTTATCAAAATGAGTGATCAGTTTCTATTTAGTTCTTATGGGAATAAGCTTTACCAAGACCTTCTTTTATTTACTCAAAAGAGTACTGAGGCTATTGGCAAGGGGGAGAGGATATCCTTATCCCTATACCTAGATGTTACAAGTTATATCATTGAAGACTTCCATCGCTCGAATGAATTATTAGAATCAGCTCTGAGATTCTACGATCCAAAGGATCTGTGTAAATCTCATGCAGTGAATGTTGCTATCTTTTCTCTCAAGATGGCGCATGATATGGATTTATCCAAGGAGGATATTGAGGATACGCTTCTTGCAGGACTTTTTCATGATGTCGGTTTTGGTAGAATTTTAAAGTTACTTCATTGCAAAGACGAAAACACAATTTTTGGTCACGATCTTGAGCTTGTGCGGAAACATCCTGAGTATGGATACCAAGGAATCTTAAGCAACAGCAATCGGGAAAAGCGCATCGCAGAAATCATCTTGCAGCACCATGAAAAAGCAGACGGCACAGGATATCCAAATCGGCTGAAGGAATCTGAACAGTGGCTTCAGGCAAGGATCATATCGATTATTGATGATTATGAGGTTCTTATTCATCCGAGGCCGTTTCGTGATGCCCTCTTACCCCCTAAAGGTATTGAGGCTATCCTTCAAAAAAAAGGGACAGCTTTTTCTGCTACCATGATAAAGGCCCTTATAAACTCATTATCTCTTTATCCCGTAGGATCGTTTGTTATGGTGAATAATGGTTTCATCGGAAAGGTTATCAAGACATACACGGACAATCCTTTGGACCCCGATTTAGAGATACACTTCGATTCATCAGGAAAGAAATTACAAGAGAAAAGAATTTTAAAACTTAAAGAACACCCCCTTTTAAGAGTCGATAAGTGCCTCCCTGGTTTTTTTAGTGAGATAAAATTTAACTAAACAGAATCTTCTTAAAAAGACCCAGAATATTATCCTTTTTTGTAAAAATATGGGGAAAGGTTCTATTTGTAAAAAAAAAGATCACTGCTATTATTAAACATAAAAGTTACAAAAGAGTTCAATTTTTAGCAATATCACTTTCTGGGAAGAGGGGTTATGTCATTAGGCTTTAAAGAAAAAATAATGAAAATTAACAAGGGCTTTTCCCTTTTTCATGAGCTCAAGACGCTTCAGGTCAATCTTGGGAATCTCTGTAATCAACGCTGCATTCATTGTCATGTTAATGCCAGTCCTTTTGGAAAACAGATAATGAAGAAGGAAGTCATGCTGGATATTATTCATTTTCTTTCTAAGAATCCCGGATTGATACTCGATGTTACGGGCGGATGTCCTGAATTGAACCCGAATTTTAAATTTTTTATTGATAAAGCAAAAAAATTTACCGCTCAAATCATGATTCGGTCAAATTTGACCATATTTTTGGAAGAAGGGATGGAATGGCTTTCGAAATACTGCAAAAAAAATAAGATATGCCTTTTGTGTTCCCTTCCTTGTTATACAGAAGAAAATGTTGATCAACAGAGAGGCAAGGGTGTTTTCAGGAAGAGCACGGATGTGCTGAAGCTCTTAAATGGACTTGGCTATGGAGTTGATGATGACTTAGAGTTGAACCTCGTCTACAACCCTGGTGGGGCATTTTTGCCTTCTGAACAGGATCGACTCGAGCAGGATTATAAAAGGCGACTTTCAGAAGAATATAACATCGTTTTCAATCAACTCTTTACCATTACAAATGCACCCATTAACAGGTTTAAAAAATACTTAGAGGCGAACGGAAAATTAAAGGCTTATCAAAGGCTGTTAGAAGAAAATTTTAATCCCAAAACTGCAGAAAATATCATGTGCCGAACTCTATTAAGTGTGGATTGGCAGGGGATCATCTATAACTGTGATTTTAATCAAGCCCTTGGTTTACCCCTTAGAGATGAACATGGAAAACTCTTAGAGATTAAAAATCTTTCTTCAGGGGATATGAAAAACAGAGAAATCATTTTTGATAATCATTGCCATTGCTGTACTGCTGGATTTGGTTCAAGCTGTACAGGATCTTTAGCGAGCTGAGAGTGAGATAGATAAAGGATATCCTCTCTTTTTATATGGATAAGAATACATCGTGAAAAAATCGAGTCTAAAAAAACTTGTATTAATCTTTCTTATTCTTAGTATTTTAATTTTTATTAAATATCTTGATATTTTTCATTTTTTTACTCTTGAGAATATTAAATCACAAAGAGAGTTTCTCTTGGAATACATACAGGATGAATATATAACATCTGTTATTTCCTTTATTTTTATTTATATTTTTGTAACGGCTTTTTCTATACCCGGGGCTACTGTTCTCACTTTGCTAGGAGGGTTCTTATTTTTGCCTCTTTTTGCAACGATCTATGTTAATATTGGTGCAACCATTGGTGCCAGCTTGATTTTTTTGGCTGCTCGGTATCTGATAGGAAACTGGGTTCAACAGAAATATTCTGAGAGGTTAGCTGCCTTTAACAGAGAAATTGAAAAACATGGAAAGAATTACTTATTGACTCTCAGGCTGATTCCGATATTTCCATTCTTCTTGGTTAATTTATTGCCTGCCATGACAAAAATACCCTTTAAGACCTTTTTCTGGACAACCTCTTTAGGGATTATTCCCGGGACCTTTGTTTATGCGTATGCAGGAAGGCAGTTTGGAAGTATCAATTCTATAAATGAGATATTTTCAATAAAGATATTCGTAGCATTTACTTTGCTTGGTCTTATGACCCTTGTTCCTGTTGTTTTAAAGAGGTTCAAAAAAGAAGCCTTCACTTAGAGTCCAATAAAAAAACTCACGCCATTTATCTAAAGATAAAAGGAGGGGGTATTATGGAATTCTTGGATGGTAAAATAAAAGTGAAAAGAGGAGACATAACAACTGAAAAGGTAGATGCTGTTGTCAATGCCGCTAATAGTACACTTCTTGGAGGCGGTGGTGTGGATGGGACGATTCATAGGAGGGGAGGCTCGGCCATTTTAGAGGAGTGCAGGGAGATTAGAAAGACCAAATATCCTGATGGATTGCCTGCAGGAGAGGCAGTGATGACAACAGGAGGAGAGATGCCAGCAAAATACGTTATCCATACAGTAGGTCCAATCTGGCATGGAGGGAAAAAGGGTGAAGAGGAAAAACTAAAAGATTGCTATCAGAATTCGTTAAAAGTAGCTGTTGATAATCAATGCAAGACCATTGCCTTTCCAGCAATCTCAACAGGTGTTTATGGTTATCCAAGGGAGTTGGCTGCGAAGGTATCTTCAAAAGCTGCAAAAGATTTCCTAGAAGAACATAAAGAGATTGAAAAGGTCATTTTTGTTTTCTTTTCAGAAGATGATATGGAAATATTTCTTGATCATTGTATTTTTTGATTGTTTTAAGAAGGAATAAAAATATAAAAGGAGTAGGGATGTATAAAAGATCAATATTGATAACCGGGGCAACGGGATTTATAGGAAAAGAGCTTTGCAGGGTTATTAAAGAAAAAGGGTATGAAATGATTATTCTCACACGAAATCCTAAAAAGGCCAAAGAGAGATTGTCAGGTATTACTGAAATAAAAAAATGGAGAGCCCTTAAAGAACTTCCTCCTGTTCAAGCTATTGAAAAAGCTCGGGCTGTTATTCATCTTGCTGGAGAGAATATTTCTGGAAGATGGAATGAGGATAAAAAAAGGCTGATTAGAGAAAGCCGTATTTTAAGTACACAAAATATTGTGAAAGCAATGGAAGAGGCCAGAACTCGTCCAGAGCTATTTATCTCTGCCTCAGCCATTGGATATTATGGAGATAGAGGGGATGAGATCTTAACCGAAGATTCAAAACCAGGGAAAGGTTTCTTGACTGATATATGCAAGGATTGGGAAGAAGAGGCCAAAAAGGCAGAAAAGCTAGGGTTGAGGGTCGTACACCTTCGTATAGGGATTGTTTTAGGTCCTGATGGTGGTGCCTTAAAGGAGATGCTCTTCCCTTTTAAACTCGGGTTGGGTGGAGCATTAGGTAATGGGAAACAATGGATGGCATGGATTCATCGAGAAGACCTGATTGGAATGATACTCCACATTTTACAAAACAAAGATATTAAAGGTGCAGTAAATGGGACTGCTCCAGAACCCGTACAAAACAAAGTATTTTCCAAGACCCTCGGCCATGTTCTTCACCGTCCTGTTTTCTTTAACATTCCTGCCTTTGCCCTTAAAATGTTATTTGGAGAGTTTGCTGAATTTTTGTTGTATAGCGAGAGAGTATTACCTAAAAGGATTGAAGATTTTAATTATCAATTTAGATATCGTACACTTGAACCTGCATTAAAAGAGTGTTTAGGCAAGTGAGCTTTAAAAATATCATTTAGATATTCTCTTATGAGAATCTCTAAAACCGAGCCCTTTCGTTTTTATAATCCCCCTTTGTAAATAATCCTAAACTTTATTTTGGAGAAGGTAAGGAAAGATGCTGTTGTTATTGATGGTTCCTCTTATATGTGATTTTTTGACAAAGGAAAGTGAGGAGAGTATCATTCTAAATACATAGAGGAACATAGGAGAGGAGAATATTGAAAATAAAGGTTGCGAATACTGCAGGGTTTTGTAAAGGGGTTAAGAGGGCTATGAATATCGTCTTGGATACAGCCAACAGGAAGAAAAAGAATATCTATACCTATGGTCCTTTGATACATAATCCCCAGGCAGTAGAACTTCTTGAATCGAAAAATGTGAAGATTGTAAATGATATATCTGAAATTTCTTCAGGGACAGTTATCATCAGGACCCATGGAATCAGTCCCGAGATAAAAAAGGGAATTGAAGAATCTGGAGCAAATATCTACGATGCGACATGTCCTGATGTCATGAAGGTTCAGTATCTCATAAAGAGATATTCAGAAAGAGGGTATTTCATCGTCATTGTAGGTGATAGAGGTCATCCAGAAGTGATCGCTCATCTTGGATTCAGCAACGGTAAAGGGATTGTGGTCGATTCTCTAGAAGAGTTGGATCAAATCCCTGAAAGGGAAAAGATATGCGTTGTAGTCCAAACCACATATAATCATGACAGATTTCAAGAGATTGCGAATATCATTCAGAAAAGATTTCCTCAATCAGAGATATATAACACCATATGTGATGCGACATTTAAGAGACAAAAAGAGGTGCGAGAGATATGTGAAGAGGTTGATTGCATGGTTATTGTAGGGGGGAGGAATAGTGGTAATACAATCAGACTTGTAAAAATAGCTGAATCAACAGGAACTCCCACCATTCATGTAGAGACCGAAGAGGAAATAGATGAGGAGAAATTATCACGATTTAATTTTATTGGAATCAGTGCAGGAGCATCTACACCTAACTGGTTGATTCAGAAGGTTATCGATCGAATTGAGGGTATTAAGGAAAGAAAAAAAGAAAAAACTCCTCTTTTAACACATGGTTTGAAACTATTAGTCAGGGCCAATATATATGTTGCATTAGGGGCGGGATTTTTAACTTATGCCACTTCTCTCTTGCAGGGAATTAATCCAGTTTCAGAAACATTCTTTATCTCGAGCCTCTATGTATTTTCAATGCATGTATTAAATAGATTTACCGATAGGACTGCAGGGAGATTTAATGACCCCGCAAGAATAAAATTTTATGAGAGACATAGTAGAGTATTAATCATATCGGGTATTGTCTCCATAGCAATAAGTTTATTTATTGCTTCAAAACTCGGTTTCATTCCATTTATAATTTTGCTTGCCTCCTGCTTGTTGGGTATTTTTTACAGTATAAAGTTAATTCCCAAGGGTTGGAAGAAAATTAAATATAAAAGATTAAAGGATATCCCTGCCTCAAAGGATATCTTTATAGCCTTGGCTTGGTCTACGGTAACGGTTATTCTTCCCTTTATGGCAGACAAGAAAGGGGTTTTTTTACCTATGATTATTAGTTTTTTATTTGCCTTTTTTGTTGTCTTGATAAGAGCAATTATATTTGATTTAAGGGATATCCAAGGAGACAGAATCGTTGGTCGGGAAACGCTTCCCATTATCATAGGAGAGAATAAAGCAGAAAATATAATATTAGGATTGGGGGCTATAGTAGGATTTACTTTAATAATCTCAATATTTTTTCACTGGGTCTCTTCCCTTGGATGGTTGTTCTGCATATCTATAATTTATATATTTTTCTATCTGTATCTTTATAAAAAAAGGATGTTTGCTCAAAGACTTTCTTGGGAGACCATTATAGATGGGAATTTTGTTCTATTAGGATTAGTGGCCTTTTTGTGGAACTCACTATATCAAAGCCCTTTTTCATTGTATTAATAATCGATATATGATATCTTTTTTAGTGAAAATCTTTTAAATATTTATTACTATATGGATTTATCAAAGGATAGCTTAGAAAGTCAAATTTGTAATAAAAATTTAAAGATAGATAAATAAACTAAAAAATTTTATTACACAATGAAAAAATTTGTATTTTCAGCAGTAATACACGAGACAGATGAGGGAGAATGCACGGCTAATGTACCACTTTTACCAGGATGTTATGCAAGTGGAAATTCAGAAGAAGCAGTGCTTGAAGAGGTAAAAAATAAAGTTAAGAATTTTTTGACGAGTGAATACAGTGAAGACGAATCCCCACCGGGTGAAATTACGGAAGTTATTGAAGTAAAAGTTGAGGGTAAGGTCTTGAAATATACGGCTTTCTTTTTTCCAATGGGAGGGGATGAATATAAGGTTCTATTTCCCTTTCTCCCTGGATGCGTGGCTAAAGGAAAAACTTATGAAGAGGCCCTAAACCAGATTAAAAAAGAAATAAATATATTTGCAGCGATTCCATCAACAAAAGAGCTATTTGTTCAAGAGAAGATTAAAAAGATTGAGATTGAATTTTAGTAAAATAAAAAAAATTAATATACAAAGGAGCCTTATAAAATAAAAAAGATTTATGGTAATGTTGTTGGTTTAAAGCCAAACCAGGCTAAGAAAATCCTGCATATTTATCGACGAAAGATTCCCCCAGAAAAACTGATTACTCATGAATTGGGAAGATACATAACAGAGATATCAAGAGACATCAATCGCCAGATTGGAATATTGGTGAACAGACAGGGTACTATAGAATATGTTGTTTTGGGGGACACAAAAGAGATCGTCATCCCGCCTTTAAAAAGAATGAGGCTAGGTTTGAGTCGATTCAGAGGGCTCAGATGTATCCATACCCATCTCAAGGAAGAACCCCTAAACCAAGATGATTTATCTGATTTAGCCCTTCTTCGATTAGACATGATGACTGCCATCGGCGTTTTACCTAACGGGTTACCGGGATTAGTATATTCTGCCCATCTTATTCCAGAAAATTCTCAAAGAGAAAATTGGGAACAGTTAATCCCCATTCCTTTTTTTCGATTAGATTTAGATTTTCCAAAATTAATCCATTCCTTAGAGGACGAATTTGCAAGAGTTTACGGTTCAAGAAAAATTGGAGATGAGAGGGACAGAGCTATATTAGTTAATGTTACCACTGATTTGAAAATTCATGCAGAAGAATCACTGAATGAACTTAAAGAATTGGCTAAATCGAATAATTTGGTGGTATTGGATAAAATTATTCAATATAGGAAAGTGATAGATCCGAAATATGTATTAGGTAAGGGTAAGCTTAATGATCTTATCATTAGAGCCCTCCAGTTAGGGGCGGATTTAATTATCTTTGATAGGGAATTAACGCCTGCTCAAATCCGTTCCATATCTGATGTAACAGAGTTAAAGATAATTGATCGGACCCAGTTAATCCTTGATATATTTGCTCAAAGGGCTAAGAGTAATGATGGAAAGGTTCAGGTGGGACTCGCTCAATTAAGATACCTATTGCCTCGTTTGATTACAAAAAATACGGCCATGTCAAGGCTTACTGGAGGAATTGGGGGGAGGGGACCTGGTGAGACAAAATTGGAGATAAATAGAAGAAGGGTTAGGGATAAGATTAACCGTCTCCAAAAGGAGCTTAAAAGTCTTAGTAAGCATCGGAGTCGTCAAAGAATAAAGAGAAAGAAAAGCAGTCTGCCGATTATATCAATTATAGGATATACAAATGCAGGGAAGTCAACATTGTTAAATTCACTTACAAAGAGCAGCGTAGGAACTGAAAATCGATTATTTGCCACGTTAGATCCCACCACAAGAAGGCTGAGATTTCCAAGGGATATGGAGGTAGTCATTACTGATACTGTCGGTTTTATAAAAAATCTTCCAAAGGATTTGATGGAAGCCTTTCACGCTACTCTCGACGAGCTCAAAGAAGCAGACCTTCTTCTTCATATTATTGATATAAGTAATCCAAATTTTGAAGAGCACATAAAGGCCGTAAGAAAAATTTTATTTGATCTTAGCTTGGATGAAAAACCGGTATTGCTAGTTTTAAACAAGGAAGATAGATTGGAAAAAGAATTTGTAAAGAATTTATGTAACCTTTATGATGCTGTTTCTATATGCGCTAAAGATCCCTCAACACTAAAAGGACTTATTGAAAAGATACAGTTTTTACTCCTTGGTTCACCTCCCGACAGTGTCTCAGATTCATGGCAAAACGCTATAAAGGAATTTCGAAAAGTTAAATCTTCAGTTTAAAAATTGCTCCCCCAGTTTTGTCAAAAAAGGTTATGCCATTCTGAAAAGAAGTGCTGGTTTTCTCTACTTTAAATTGAGCCCAAGGTTTCCCACATTATTTTTTATAAAGGATTTCACAATCTTTGGGATATTAAATCTCAACAGCCCCACAGGGAGAT
>Ga0209427_10000827_pt1 | contig 34213 bp, 26 predicted proteins | sample DeeMarSWOR136_30_FD_187465 | JGI IMG/M metagenome (GOLD analysis project Ga0209427, IMG submission 187465) | Marine sediment microbial communities from White Oak River estuary, North Carolina - WOR-1-36_30 (SPAdes) (version 2) | ecosystem: Environmental > Aquatic > Marine > Intertidal zone >...
TACCAGGAAAAATGAGATTAGTGATTTCGTCACGAACCACATAAGCGCCGATGGTGTTCCCACCCTCTTTGCCAGTTAATTTAAGTCCATACGATGGATCGCGCATAGTTCGTGTGTAAATGATGTTTTCTAATGCGGCGAAAAAGTCAGTTCCCTCGGTAAAGAACGGTCGGCGTTCAGGATAAAACAGCGCAAAAGGCTGGTTAATATCGAGCTGCTGGGCATCCGCCTCGACCTGGCTGAAATCGGGATTTAAAGTAAAATTTGATGTCAGGTTTGGCGTGATTCCCCAGCGTGCAGTAAGTCCAAGTTCAGCTTCCTGGCTCTGCTTTTTAAGGTCTCCATGTGGGAAATCGGATCGATCATCAGAACGGAAGCCAATGACTGTCGGATCGAACTCAATATTGCGACCCGGGCTGGCTCCTTCAAAGCCCTTTATCTTAACAGCCTGGCACATATAACAGTTGTTGCTGCGGTCCCTGGGGAACAGCCCGATGTGGTAAGCGTGCTCACGGGGATAACGGCGTACCGCATCGAATCCCCAGACCTGCACTCCCTCTTTGCGCTGGAAACGAAGTGATGAAAAAGGGATTGCAATTTCTACGGCATAGCCCCAGTCGGTGATTTTGCTGGCACAATCCCAGATTGCATCCCAGCCTTCATCCTCACCAGTTTGGGCTTCTATTAGATCGAACTGCACGCCCTGGGCGGTTACGATGAAGTCAAGGCTTCGCCGTTCGTCATTGAAGGTATCAAGAATCAGCGCAATCCAGTCATCACCGCCCAATGTATCTCGATCTCTCAAGTGGGCACGAATGGCTGAGGGATCGGGATCGTAGCAGCGAAAAGCAGCATAAAAATTTTTTGTATCATAGGTGAGAAGCACCTCGGTGCGCACAGGAGGCGTCACATTCTCTCCAGGTCGGACTTCATATTTCAGCTCCAATAGCAATGCATTTTGCCATGCTGTTTCATCCAGAACTGCATCAAGCGTTATTTCGATCTCGGTTTTAGGCACGATGTAGGGATCATCCTTTGTGCCTGATCCATAGTTTTCGTTCCCCGAGGATTGTCCAGGTAAGGATAGCGGAAGAAGAACAGAGATAATGCAGAATGTTAGACTGATGCCTAATAATCGGGAAAGTCTCATAGCTGTTTTCCTTTCAAAATGATATTCACTGTAATATCGAATAAAAAGGATACAACTATAAGGTACGGATGATGGTTAGAATTTGTTGCAGAGCAATCTTTGCCAGTAGGGTGAGAACTCTTGTGCGGTCTCCTTGAAGTGCATATTATTGACTCACGTTTCGAAGTTATTTGATTTCAATAAAAACAGGTTTGATTAATTCACCTGGAAAAAGTTCGAATCTTGACATCCCAGAGCCAAACTGAAATGCAATTGAGCTCCGGAGCAGTGGATTATTGCATCTAAAATTCCAGCCATCCAGCACTCCATTATGATACACTGATTCCCTCGCCTGGAGTGATGGAATCAGTATGATGGATTCATGGAATTTAATTCAATACGCCATCACTCCAACACTCCACTCAATGTGCTTTTTGGTTCTGGCTTGTCCGAATTCGGTATATTAAAGACTATAACTCAAAAAGAGCGCTGTAATTCTCCTGGTGATTTTATGTGCGCCAGAAGGATTACCTTGGTTGTCAGTGCTTGGATATTGACAATGTTGTTTATCTAACAGATTGAACACGACTAATCCGATTTCAGTTGTTCCATTGAGGAACCGATAACCGAGTCTAACATTCACTAAAGTGTAAGGATCTACTTTCCCATAAGCCCATGTTTCATTTTTCTCTGTTTCGCCCACATAATGAACCATGAAATTTGCAGAAAGACCATTGTCAAAATTGAATCTTAAGTTGCCGTTAATTTTATCCCTTGGAGATGATTTCACTTTCATCCCTTTTTCGTCATCAGGAGTCGCTGGATCGTCCTCCTCCCAGGTTAAATCCTGGCGAGAATAATTGATCGATCCAGTAAGCCATCTGGCAGCTAAGAAATCTACCCCAATTTCTCCACCAATAGCTTTTGATTTTCCGGCATTTGTATAAGATTTTTTTGCAGGCACTATTACAGAACCAGGCGGATACCCTAACATTCCACTCATATCTTGATATGCAACAGTCCGAAAGGAAATAAAATCCCACAAGTTATTGTAAAACAAATCAACTTTGAATCGGAATTTTGAACTCAACTGCGCCTGGTATCCAACTTCATAAGAAGTGATCTTTTCAGGAAGAAGATCAGGATTTCCTCTTGCATTAACTACAATCGTATTCCGAGGAAGCAGAGGAGATATCAGTGAACTAATATCGCTATCTTCGTAGAGATATGATTCAATAAATGAGGGATTCCTGAAAGCAGTTCCATAAGAAAGCCGAAGGTGATGATCCTGAAAGGGAGAAATAATTACATTTGCCCGAGGAGATATTTGCTCTTTTGTTAGTGGGTGCTTATCATATCTAAGTCCAAAGGTAAAGCTAAAATTGTTAACCGGTCTAAACTCGTCCTGTAAATAACCAGCTATAATATCCTGTTTATGATCCTGATCAATTAAATCACTTTCTGCTTTATTTATGCGGTAATTACCTCCCAGGATTACTGAATTTATTGATCCTAAATTAAACATATACTGGGATTCGATGTCATAAGTATGAGCAAGAAAATAATAGGGCGTTAAGCTTGGCTCCTGGATTGCATCTCCACGGGATCGAGACCAAAAAATCTTTGTTGTGAAGTTGGAGACAACCAGATCACATTTTAGGTGGTCCATTTTCTGTTTTCTATTCATTCTACCAATACCAGACAATGTTTCTCCCTGTCCCTTGTTGGTTCCACCCTCAAACGCGATTTTGGAATTATTGCTAAACTTATATTCCAGATTACCTTTTGCTCTTTTTACATCGCGACTCGGTTTCGCTGAATCATTCCAATGATTTGTTTGATCAAATCCCAATGAAAATTTATAAGTTAAAGCATTTTCTTCCCCCGCATGAATTACTGAACCGAGATAGGTATTGATCTCTCCAAAAGTTGCTGACACGTGTGTACCCATCGTTTCTTCTGGTGATTTGGTGATAATATTGATTACACCACTGAAAGCGTTCGCGCCATAGAGTGATGATCCAGGTCCTCTAATAATCTCTATTCTTTTGATGTCTTCAAGAACGATGGGGAAAGTATCCCAGAGAATGATTCCATAAAAGTCCCAATAAACATATCGCCCATCAATTAAAACAAGCATTTTATTTGACATTTCTTTGTTATAACCTCGAGCATTAATCACCAAATCTGAGGCAGAAATTTGCATTACATCCATGCCTGGCGCCATCCGTAGAATATCCGGGATTGTAATTGCACCTGAATGCCTGATATCCTCTTCAGTAATTACGGTAACTGCTGCTGGTGCTTCGCTAAGTTTCTGTTCTCTCCTGGCTGCCGAAATAACGGTTATCTCTCCAAATGTAAATTCATCCCCTGCAAGTGCAGTACTCATTTGTTGCTGTGTTGGTGGAAGCTCCGGGATATTAGTTAAATCAGTTGTTACCGGAAGGATATTTTCACTACGAGTCGATTCAATTGGTATGTAATTGTACTCACTTCCCTCCATTACGACAACTGCTTTTCCATTAATCATCAGACTTTTGGTTTTGCAGTCAGCGATAATAATGTGACTTAGGATTGGATTGGCATTAACAGCAGAGATAGCATTTTCACAATAACGGATAATACAATAATCCAATTTTGATTGATTTTGACTTGAAAATTCAAACACAATACCACCCCAATCTTCATTGGTTGGTAAAATGGTGGTTCGCTGTTCGGTAATACCAAACTCTTTATCGTGTAAGGAAGTAAATACAATTCGTCTACCAACTCTGCCCATGGCTTCAAGTGTGCCATTCACTGTGATGTTATATTTGCCAGCAAATTTTACAATTACTCCAGGTTCAATTGTCAGTTTGTTGTTTTCTGGAATAATAATATTACCAGTAACGATATATGGGCTTTTATTCAATGTCCATTTTCCTGTCTGAGTACCGTTAATTTCGGTTGCAATTACATTTTTAGTAAATAAAATCCCAAAAAATATGAAACCATATAAGAGCTTAAATTTAAAAACTTGATTTACCATAAATGGCTCTCCTGGATATTTTTTAAATGATGGTTAATTTATAAGTTAATCCCTGTTTTGGCAATTCTTATACCATATATTCATATTAATTTTTTTTATTGATATATCTCAATATAATTATTGGTATTATTTATTTTTTTTATTCGTAGCAACTATTTTTTAATTGTTTCAAGACAAAACAATATCTCGTATTAATACAGATTGATTTAGGGAATGGGATAAAATAAGTTGCCCATTTCAATCGTATACCTAATTGTTTTTTAGCAGCAAATAATTTCTAAATGTCCCGGTTAATTTATCCAACTCCTTTAAAAGCTTAGCCACCACAAATGATGTTAAGAGATTGAGATTAAATAACGTTATCAATCATATTTTATCGATTTTTGAAAAATAAATACTTTTGAAACTGTAGTAAGTATCTCATTTTATCTCACTACTTAATGATGAAATGTTCAATACATAAGTTTGTTTTTAATTGATCTTAAAACTTCATTATTGATAGCAATGGCATGTAGTTTGCAATTTTCTCTACCAAAACAAATGTAGGGAGTGATATAAAATAAGTTTTCTGTTTAAGTTTTATAACTCACTATCTTAGAGCGACACAAAATCAAAGTTGACCAGGTTATTTGGTCTCACTCCCCCTTCTTAATAAGCCAGAACCAGAAAGCAAGATGAGTGGAGTATTGGGGTGATGTGGTATGGGATTTAACTCCATTGATCCATTCCTCCTGTGATTGAATGGTTTCTAATCCCAGATAAATTTCTTTTCGCATTGCGTAAGAAATTCATCGTTAAGAAACCAATAAGTTGGAAATAAAAATTGTAGTTTGATCTGATTATTTAATTCCAACATTTTTTTTCTAAGTTTATACTTCTCAAAAAAAACAATAAATCTTAATGAATAAATCAAAATAGGGGTGGGCATCATGAGTAAAAAGTTTAAGATCCATTTGATTGGAATGTTGATTTTATTTATATTTAGCAGCAGTATTCAGGTTGTTTATTCACAGGATGATGCAGTTGCCTGGTTTAATCGGGGTACCAAAGCTCAAGATCAACAAGAAAAAATTACCTGTTATCTGGAAGCAATAAAATTAAATCCCAAATTCAGTGAAGCTTATTATAATTTGGGTTATGTTTATAAAAATCTTTCAGACTTTATTAGTGCTGAAAAAGCTTTTCGACAGGCGTTATTAATCGATCCTGAAAAATTGAATACCGAAGATAAATTAAGAATCACTTATGAATTGGGGATCACCTTAAAAAAATTGAATCGTTATAATGAAGCATTGGAAACTTTAGAAAGTGCTAAAAATCTCGCACAAAAAACTGAAATCCGTGCTGCAGTTTTATATGAACTTGGACGAACAAAATTATTAATGGAGGATTTTGATGGGGCACTAACAGAGTTCAATGAAGGTATGCAACTCAATAGTAGCAAACAAATTGCTTTTCAAGCGGCAATCCAAAATGCGACTATGTTTAAAGAAATTGATATTTATTATACCCAGGGAATTAATTCTCTTATTAATGCTCAATACGATGAGGCAATAGAGGCGCTTACAAAGGTAGTTGAAACAAGTCCAAATTATAAAAATGCATCACAAAAATTGGCTGAGGCTCGGGACCTCATCAATCAAAAAACGAAAAATGAAAATTTATCAAATATTTATGCTCGTGGAATTGGATATATGAAAAACAAGGATTGGGAGAATGCTATAATTGCTTTTCAACAAGTTGAAAAGGAAGATCCAAATTATAAGGATATAAGGGTGAAATTGGAAGAGGCAAAGACATCGCTCGACCAGTCATTACAAGAAGAAATATATGAAAAATTATATACAGATGCTGTTTCTGAATACAGGAAAGGAAACTGGGTTAAGGCAATTGTTACTTTTGAAAAAATACAGAAATGGAATCCAGATTATAAAAATATTAATCGTTTGCATCGTGATGCACAATATAGATTAACTCAAGAAGGAGAGAATTCAGCAAAAAATCGTTACTATGTTCAAGGCAAATCTGATCTTAACACTGGCAACTGGCAATCGGCTATTGCGAGTTTTGAACAGGTTATACGATTAGATGCGAATTACAAAGATGTCCATGTATTATTAAAGCAAGCAAAAAATGAATTGGAAAACGAAGCCAGAACCAAACAACTTGAGACATATTACACTGAGGGTGTAAATCATTTTAGCAATGGTGAATGGCTCAAAGCAATTTTAGCTTTTGAAAAAGCACAACAAATCAATCCAAATTTTAAGGATGTTTCTGAAAAGTTGCAAATCGCACAATCAAACGTAAACAGGTCGATAGTTGCAGATATATCTACAAATTCGCAGAACAACCAATCGTTCTCCCAACAGCAATCTGGCAATTGGGTAATGATTGCTGCTATCTTATCAATACTGCTCGTACCAGCCGGTGTTGCCTTTTTTGCTGTACCCCAAACAAGAGCGAAGTGGTTATTAATACAGGGTAACTACCAAAAGGCGGCTTTAATTTACGAATCAATATTACTAAAAAAGCCAAACAAGGTAAAATTATATCCATCATTAGCCCATATTTATCTATTACAAAATAGGAATGATGACACCGCGCGAAAAGTGTATGATATTACACTTCAAATGAAAATTAGCGAAGAGATGAAACAGAAAATAGATGAAGTTATTAATAAAAAATATCTGGATAGTATGAACAGGGATAATATTGTTGGACTGGAAGAGCAGTTAAAGAGAGAATTGCATAATCTAAAAGGCGTTTAGGAAGGGAGATAAAATAAGTTATACAGTACCGTTTTATAAGTCATTATCTTTTGAAGGTAGGTAAAATACAAATGGTCATCCCACATCCTTAACAAATTATTCCACTTTTTATAAGCCCGGACAATTTGCGAGACATTTCATTAGTCCGGGCTTTTTTATAGAAAATGATTTGACTCTCACATATTTTTTTTGTAAATTTGAAATAATTTGTTAAATTAAACTTAATTTTATTTTAAGAGCCAAAATGGATACAGATTTTAAGCTGGAACGACCATTAATTTTTTTCGATTTAGAAACAACCGGTTTGGATGTAAATACGGCGCGGATTGTGGAAATTGCGATATTAAAATTATTTCCTGATGAAACCGAGGAATCGTTTCTGACAAGAGTCAACCCAGAAATCCCAATCCCGAGTGAAGCAACCAATATTCATGGTATCAACAATTTCGATGTTATGGATAAACCTAATTTTGGTGAAATAGCTATTGATATTTATTCAATCATAAAGGATTGTGATTTGGCTGGTTATAATTTGATTAACTATGATTTGCCAATCCTGATAAATGAATTTCGAAGAGCTGGGATTGAATATACTATTGAAAATGTTAATATCATCGACGTAATGACGATTTTTAAAATGAAAGAAAGACGAAATCTTGCATCGGCATATCGATTTTATTGCCAAAAGGAATTAAAGGGAGCACATAGCGCACTTAAAGACACAAAAGCAACAGTCGATATTTTTCGTGCCCAGATGAAAAGATACCCGGACTTACCTCAAAGTGTGGAGAAACTTCATAAATTTTGTAATCAGCATGATGAACGATTCGTGGATATTGATAAAAAATTCATCTGGAATAATGGCGAAGCCTGTTTTACTTTTGGAAAATATAAAGGATTTTCATTAAAAAAGATCGCTGAAAACGATTCAGAATATTTGACCTGGATGTTACAACAAGATTTTTCTTTAGAGGTACAACAGATTATTCATTCAGCTTTGAATGGTAAATTTCCAGTTCAACAAGCACAGAACAAATCGGATGATTGAACCAAGCCATTACCAAGCCAAAAATGACACAAAAAGAAATTCACCAGTATCGTAAAAAGCTATTGAACTGGTTCAATAAAAATCAAAGAAAGTTACCCTGGCGCAAGACAAAAAATCCTTATAATATTTGGGTATCTGAAGTTCTGCTCCAGCAAACCCAGGTAAAAAAGGTGTTGGATTATTATGAAAACTTCATTCATCAATTTCCTGATGTTAACACTCTGGCAAAGGCTGATCTACAGGAAATTTTAAAAGTCTGGGAAGGAATGGGTTACTATGCCAGGGCAAGGAATTTACACAAAGCGGTTAAAATCCTAATTGAAAAGCAAGCAGGTAGAGTTCCTGATAGTTACTCAGAATTTCGGAAATTGCCTGGGGTGGGAGATTATATTGCTGCAGCGGTTCAAAGCCAGGCTTTTAATGCCCCTCTTGCGGTTGTGGATGGAAATGTTAAAAGGGTGCTATCACGCTTATTTTTAATTGAAAAACCGACAAATTTGTCATCTTACAATAAAGTTTTTAAAGAATATGCAGATTTGCTATTAGATCAAAGCGTGCCCGGCACTTTTAATCAAGCAATGATGGAATTGGGCGCTACAATCTGTCGTCCAAGAAATCCAAAATGTTATGAATGTTCTGTTGTTAACTTCTGCAAGGCATATAAAACAAATCAACAAACAAAATTTCCTGTAACTATTCAAGCCAAACCCAGACCAGAATTTCATATCGCTGTTGGCATCGTTCGAAAAGATCGTCATGTTTTAATTACTCAACGACAACCAGATGGTTTGTTAGGAGCAATGTGGGAATTTCCAGGTGGAAGAGTAAGTTTGGGAGAAAGTACAAAACACGCCTGCATCAGAAAAATCAAAGAAAAAGTAAATCTTGACGTGGAAGTCAGTAGCTTTCTCACCAGAATTAATCATACATATACTCATTTCAAGATTACCGTTGATGTTTTTAATTGTCGTTGTCAATCAGGCAAAGTTGTGTTAAATGGTCCCCAGAATTATCGCTGGATTTCCATTGAAGAACTTGATAAGTTTCCTTTCCATACTGCCAACCATAAATTCATCCCACTTCTAAGAAAAAAGCTTAGGGAGTGAATTTAAATAACTTTCTCAATTGTATTTTATCGATTTTGAAAGATATCATTGGAACTTTAGACGAAAAAATGCTTTATAACTAAAAATTATATTTGCATTTATTAATTATTTTTCTTATAATATTTAACTTCATTTTAGATTCACAGTTGGAAAGATTTATCCGATAAGTTTAGGAAGTGAGATAAAATAACTTTCCCATTTATATTTTGTTGACATTGATAAGATAAATACTTATAAGACAATACTATGTAATTTATTTTATCTCACTCCCTTAAATTGTAATATTGACAACAAAACAAATCGATATTACAAGAGGTGAATATTATGCAAGCTAACAAGGCATTATTGGCTGTAGATATACAAAATGACTTTTGTCCTGGTGGGGCATTGGGAGTGCGTGAAGGAGATCAAATTATACCAGTTGTTAATAAATATTTCGAACTTTTTATAAAGAAACAATTGCCGGTTTTTGTTTCAAGAGATTGGCATCCAGAAGAGACGAAACATTTTAGAGAATCCGGTGGTCCATGGCCACCTCATTGTATTCAAGAAACAGGGGGCGCTGAATTTCATCCTGACTTAAAAGTGCCTGATCAGGCAATTATCATGTCAAAAGGAACGAATCCAGAATTAGACGGTTATTCGGTATTTGACGCCCATGATTCAGAAAATAAACCATTTATTGAATTGCTAAAAGAAATGGGGATCGAAGAATTGTACATCTCAGGTATCGCAACGGATTATTGCGTCAGGACAACTTCTCTGGATGCATTAGAAAATGGCTTTAAAGTGTATGTCTTAAAAGATGCCATAAAAGGGGTAGATGATGATGATTCTAAACATGCGATAGATGAAATTATCTCCAAAAATGGCAAACTGAAAACAATCTCAGACGTATCAAAAGAATTAGATCAGGGAGTGGGATAAAAGAAGTCCGTCATAGTCGAATCTTAATTATCATAGAGATCCGACGAAGGAGGATTCTCCATCGGCGAATCCTTACAAACAATATGCCAGAGGATGCATCTGCCTCGGGTGTAATTATAAAAATATGCCAAAGGCACATGTGATCTGCGAGAGGAAGATTTTCCAGTTAATCTACATAAGTTATTATTCATAAATGTTGAGAAATGTTGAAATGCACAGGTTATTTAATCCTGCTACCTTGAATAAAGAATAGCGAGAACAGCTAATTAGTTCTTGTTGCAAAAATCGGATTTTAAGGAAATGATGTCATTCCTGCAAATGCAGGAATCTCCTTATATACTTATACTTAAGTCAAATAACATTAGAGATGCCTGCATACGCAGGCATGACAATTCAGCCTGTATTAGAAATTTTGCAACAGAAACTAACCAGAATTTTAAAATTAAATTAAAAATGTCTTGCTTATTAAGTTCATTTTTATTATTTTTGTGAATTTTAAGAACTGCAACATTACAGGTTGAGATAACATAATGAATAAAAAATAGTAATGGAGAGGCAAGAAAGTGAAGACATTTACACCAAAACCGAGAGATATTGAAAGAAAATGGTACCTTGTCGATGCAAAAAATCAGGTTTTAGGTCGTCTGGCAAGTCAGGTCGCACGCATTTTGCGAGGAAAACATAAACCGATTTTTGCACCACATATTGATGTAGGAGACAATGTAATTATTATTAATGCGGGCAAGATCCGAGTGACCGGGAAAAAAGCTCAGCAAAAACGTTACAAACGCTATTCAGGATATCCAGGAGGATTGAATGAGATTATTTATAAAGATATGTTCGCAAACCACCCGGAGAGAGTCCTGGAACATGCAATAAAAGGAATGCTTCCCAAAAATCGTCTTGGTAGAAAAATGTTTAAAAAGTTGAAAATATACACTGGTGAGGAACACCATCATAAAGCCCAAAAACCTGAATCACTCAAGTTAACTTAAAGAAAATTTTGAAAATTGTACGATTGTGAGGTAGTTTATGAAAGCAGTTGATTATTATGCCACGGGTCGAAGGAAAAGTTCAATCGCTCGTGTCAGGTTAAAACCAGGCACCGGGTTAGTTGAAGTTAACAAAGGTTCCCTTATCGATTATTTCAAACGTGAGACACTGAAAATGATTATCGAACAACCATTAGAAAAAACCGAGACGTTGGGGAAATTCGATATCATAGTCGATGTTAGAGGTGGAGGACTTACAGGTCAAGCTGGCGCTGTAAGACTTGGGATCTCAAGGGCTTTGTTAAAATATGATGAGGCACTAAGACCTATACTTCGAGCTAATGGATTTCTAACCAGAGACCCGCGTGAGAAAGAGCGTAAAAAATATGGTTTGGCAGGAGCGCGAAAGCGATTCCAATTCTCTAAACGATAGTCAGTTTTAAAAACACACACTTCTTTTTAATGTCTATGGGTGCCGACAATTGCAGGTGACGTAATAAATCGGTTCAGACGATTTTAAAAGAGGTGGCGGAAAAAACCCAATATAAGGAGATTTTTTATGAATGTTACTTTGCAAGATTTATTGATGGCAGGAACTCACTTTGGGCATCTGACCCGAAGGTGGAATCCGAAGATGAAGAAATTCATCTTTATGGAAAAAAATGGTATTTATATTATTGATATAAAGAAAACACTTTATATGTTGAAACGTGCCTGTGAAGAAGTGGCTAACATAGTACGGTCGGGTGAAAAGATATTATTTGTCGGCACGAAGAAACAGGCAAAAGAAATCATTCGAATTGAAGCTGAACGTTGCGATCAATTTTTTGTGAATGAGCGCTGGTTAGGAGGCACACTTACCAATTTAATTACTGTTAAAAAGAGCATAAAACATCTTAAAAACCTCGAAAAAATGTCAACAGATGGAACCTATGAAAAGTTAACTAAAAAAGAGATATTGCGGATCGAACGTGAAAAGGAAAAATTAGTAAGAGTTTTAGGTGGAATAAAAGAAATGACAAAATTACCAGGTGCTCTTTTTGTAGTTGATATTAAAAAAGAAGCTATTGCTATTTGTGAAGCAGATCGGTTGAATATCCCAATTATTGGTCTGATTGATACCAACTCTGACCCTGATTTAATCGACTTTCCAATACCAGGTAATGACGATGCATTTAAATCAATTAATTTAATTACTCATACCATTGCTGATGCAGTTATTGAAGCAAAGCAGGAACAAATTGCTGCAGAAGATGAGGAAGCCTTGTTTGAAGAGAAAATGGCCGTTGAAGCTGAATTAGAATGAAATTCTACTCAGGATGGTCTGCTAATTATACTGAAAATGGTCATAAATTAAACATTTTTTTTTGCTGTGATTGCGAGGCGCTTTTTGCTGAAGCAATCTCTTGGGTACTCAGCTCAGGGAGATTGCTTCGCTCCACTCTGTTACGCTTGCAATGACAAGAAAAGTTCAATTTATGCCCGTGCAAAGTAAAGTCTGTCTGGAGAGGAGGCAAATCTGTAACGCGAACATCTTGTTTGCAACGTAAGTATTGGATTAAACTTCATTAATCCATTGATTTAGTACCCCTGTGATTGAATGGTTACAAATTCCAGATAAATTTCTTTGCCCATTCTCCTTCGTTGAATCAATCTGTAGTAAAAATGCGCCAGTGGACGCATTCGCCTTAAATGTGATCTGCCTAAGAAGATTGTGCAAGAAATTCATTGTCAAGAAACTAAGAAGAATAACCTTTTAGATAGAGAGGAGTGGGAAGATGCCTATAACTGCTGCTGATGTGAAAAAATTGCGTGAAATCACCAGTGCCGGAATTATGGATTGTAAGCGAGCACTTACAGAAACCGATGGTAATATTGAAAAAGCTATCGAATATTTACGAAAAAAGGGTATTGCCAAAGCTGAAAAAAAAGTCAGCCGAGAAACAAAAGATGGATTGATAGAAAGTTATATCCATCCAGCAAATAAAGTAGGGGTGCTATTAGAAGTTAATTGTGAGACAGATTTCGTTGCTAAAACACCTGACTTTAAAAAGTTTGTTGGTAATGTCGCAAAACACATTGCTGACAAAAAACCGGTAAATAATTCAGATTTAATGGAGCAAAGTTTTATAAAAGATCCCAATAAAACTGTTGAAGAATTACAGAAGGAATTGATAGGAAAGTTAGGAGAAAATATTTCGATTGGACGATTTGAAATTTACGAATTGAAAAATGGTTTAATTGAGAGCTATATTCATCCTGGAAACAAATTGGGCGTGCTGTTAGAAGTTAACTGTGACTCTAATTCTGTACCGCAATCAACTGATTTCAAGACATTTGTTCGCGATATTGCTATGCAAGTCGCTGCCAGCAATCCAATGGTAATCCGACGTGAAGAGTTGCCATCAGCAATCATTGAAAGAGAAATGAATATTTATAAAACTCAGGCTCAAAATCAAGACAAGCCAGAACATATTGCTGAGAAGATTGCTGAGGGCAAGATGGAAAAGTTCTATCAAGAAGTATGTTTGATGGAGCAGAGCTTTATTAAGGATCCTAATAAAACGATAGAGGGCTTGCTAAAAGAGTTAGTTGGGAAAATAGGTGAAAACATAACCATTCGTCGATTTGCACGTTTTCAGTTAGGAGCATAGTTGGAGAAAAGCCAATTTATACCGAAACCAATTTATAAACGAATTCTTTTAAAATTAAGTGGGGAAGCTCTGATGAGCAGACAGGGATTGGGAATCGATCCACAGGTAGTTAACGAAGTAGCTCTCGAATTAAAAGAAGTAAAGGAACTGGGTGTTGATATCGGAATTGTAATTGGCGGAGGTAATATTTTCCGGGGCTTATCTGCCAGTGCAAGAGGTATGGATCGGGTTTCAGCAGATTATATGGGTATGTTAGCTACGGTAATTAATGCTCTGGCTCTTCAGGATTATCTTGAGCGATACAATGTCAACACTCGTGTGCTAACTGCTATCAAAATGGAACAATTAGCAGAACCGTTTATTCGTAGAAGAGCAATACGTCATCTTGAAAAAGGAAGAATTGTTATATTTGCTGGTGGCACTGGGAATCCATATTTTACCACCGACACAGCCGCAGCGCTGCGGGCTATTGAAATTGAAGCCGACGCCATTATTAAAGGAACAAAAGTTGATGGTGTTTATGATGACGATCCGAAAACTAATAAAAACGCAAAAATGTTTAGTCAACTAAATTATCTCGATGTCGTTAAAAAACGATTAAAGGTAATGGATTCTACAGCAGTAACGCTGTGTATGGAAAATAATTTACCAATAATTGTTTTTAATTTAACGATTAAGGGCAATCTCAAAAAATTAATTCTTGGAGAATCCATCGGAACAAAAGTTTACGAGGAGCAAAATGATCAATGAAATTTACAATCTTACTGAACAAAAAATGAAAAAGGCGATTGAGAATCTTCGCTATGAACTGAACAAAATTCGGACCGGTAAAGCATCTTCCGCAATTCTCGATGGTATAAAAGTGAACTACTATGGTTCTATTGTACCGTTAAAACAAGCAGCAAGCATTTCAGTACCAGAAGTACGGCTTATCACTGTTCAGCCCTGGGACAAAAGTATGATTAATGAGATTGAAAAAACAATCCTTAAATCTGATATTGGATTGACTCCTGTAAATGATGGACATATCATTAGATTACCGATTCCTGCATTAACCGAAGAAAGACGATTAGAACTCGTCAAACAAACTAAACGCCTGGGAGAAGAGGTGAAAGTCTCGGTTCGTAATTCACGTCGCGAAGCCAACGAAAGTTTAAAAAATAGTGAGAAAGAAAAATCTATTTCCGAAGATGATTCTTATCGAGCCCAGGAAAATATTCAAGAACTTACCAATGAATATATAAAGAAAGTAGATGAAATTCTTAAAGCTAAAGAACTGGAAATAATGGAAATTTAGGCCTGGGATAAAATAGATTATCCATTTATAGATTTATAAGTCTCTATTTTTTCAAAATGGACAAATTTAACAACTAATCAATTTTTTAGCCCACGAAAATAGCACTCCCACAGAAACCATTTTAAAAGAATGTCCTAATATCATTTCTGTGGGATTTATTTTACTGTGGGAGAAATCTTTCATGCAAGTTGAAATGAATTTAAGCTAATATTATGATGCAAAACTTTTCAAAGCTTGTTCAATCCAGAAGAAGTGTTCGAAAATATCAAAACAAACCTGTAGAGCGAGAAAAGATAATTCAATGTATCGAAGCTGCTCGATTGGCTCCGTCCGCTGAAAATGTTCAACCCTGGCGATTTATTATCATAGACGATCCACATTTTAAAAAAAATTTTTCCAAACAGGCTTTTACTGGAATTTATTCTTACACCCAATTCGCTGCCAAGGCTCCAGTTATCATCGTTATCCTTGCCAAATTGGATATTCTGGCTAACCGTATTGGAAAACAAATTCAGGGGATTCATTTTTATTTATTAGATATCGGGATTGCAGGAGAACACTTAGTCCTTCAGGCTCATGAACTCGGATTGGGAACCTGTTGGATCGGTTGGTTCAATATAAGAAGAGTAAGAAAATTCCTTAAGATTCCTCGAAACCACAAAATTATATCTTTGATAAGTATGGGATACCCCGAAAGATTAACAGCAAAAGAGAAAAAAAGATATTTATTCGAAGATATCGCATGGTTCAATGGCTTCAAAACTTGCATTTAAATTGTAAACGGAATCAGTGTATTTAGTTAAAACCCTTCCCTTATTTTTTTATAAACTGCATAATATTTTTCAGCACTGACTGCCCAGTCAAAAGATTTTGTCTTTTGGAATCCTGACAAAATTAGTTGGTAATATTCATCTCTATAATTTTGATACAGATCGATAGCTTTTCTCATCGTTTCATATAACTGGTCGATCATGCTTTGTACCCAATCATTCTTATCACGTATTTTCGGACTGTTTCTGAATATAAAAAATTGTTTGATATTAGTCAGATTATAATATTTAGAATTTTCTCTGAATAACAGACCGCACTGTTCATTATCTATCTGGTCGACCAATCCACCTGTATCCCTTGAAATATTGAGAGTTCCCTTCACCATATATTCCGTTGCAGCGCCAAATGGCTCGTAAATAGAAGGCATGACGCCAAAACTGCTGCCGATTTGTAACTCGAAATACCCTTTTTGCATTTTAATTGGGAGTACCGTTAAATTCCCCCTGCATTTATTAGCGATTTGACGGAATAAATTCAAATGCGAATCTTTCAATGGCATAGGAGTTAAAACAACTTTGATTTCATCTTGTTCAAACCGTTCAATCGCATGCAGAAATATATCATATCCTTTTTGACTATAATCTAATCTTCCGCTCATCAAAAAAATCGGTATATTATCTGGTAAATTCGATATTGAACCGCCCTGATAGGTCAATTTACCGAATCTTTCGGGGGGATTGTAATCATTTAAAACTTGCAAAAGCGTTTTTCGATATTTAAATTTTACTTGTTTGATTCTTTCAACTGTAATTTTGTCTAAATTTTGAAATTCAGAAGGATAGTCATGAAACAGACCATTGTTGACCCCATAAACTCCTGTTCTTTTAAAAATTTTTTGCAAATGCGGTACAAAGTGTTTGGTTTGCAAAATATCTGTAGTGAATTCTTTGGCGAAGTTATCACTGACGGTCGTTATTGGCGCATCAATTAATTGAAGTCCAAGCTGATAGGCTGTCAAACCATTATCAAAATTATCAGATAATTTTTTAACTCTCAATTTATCAATAATGTTACCTAATTTTCTAAATGGAATGAATGCATCATAAGGATTATGCAAGGTCTGAACGGTACCGCATGATTCGAGGATACCATTTAGCATGGCTTGCTTTGATGTGAGAGCAATAAGCGCAGTCTGCCATTCTTGTAAGTGAAACACAATATTTTCTCTCAATCCCAACCGCTGAATTGCCATGGGAACTGCCTTACAGAAAAAGAGGGCATTTTCTCGTATCACTCGATCATTTTGGGATACATTGTTTTCAATAAAAAGATAGGGATCATTTAGTCTGTTCTGAGCATTAAAAAATCCTTCCGCTTTTAAATAATACTCCTTTAAATTACCTTTGTTTGGCTCATCATACTGATAAATATATTCTAAAATTTCAACTTTAATTTTGCTTCGTCCAAAAGGGACTAAAAAGCTGAGCCCTGTTGAGTTTAATTTGGATTGATCAATAATTTTTGAATGGAAGGGTGTGATTAACAGAACATTTGGGATTTTATTTATTTCTTTTAAGTACGGGAGGATTTTTGCTGCGACCATAGCTAATCCACCGCTCTTTGCAAATCGATTCTCATAAGAGCAGTAGCCAACTGTGTCAATAGAAAAATTTTTTAGCTTAAGTTTCAATTGTTCAATTTCATTTTTCTCAAAGAGATAGGGCGCTAATTTCCAGTCCTTTTTCCAATTTTCGAAATTTTTGTTCATAATGAATTGACCGCTTTGTTGGAGAAGTGAATCTGTGTAGAGAAGTTTTTTTTTGTTACAGGTTTTTAAGGGAGTGAGATAAAATATCTTTCATATCTGTATCATCTCGATCTTGAAAAAATAAAGACATATAAATCCATGCAGCAGAACTTATTCATCTCAGTCCCTAGGATACGAATTTATAATTGAATTGTGATGAAAAGTTGAGTATTCCAGAGTCGTCGAATCCATCAGGTTGTTTTCATCAATTACTACCAAGAGCATAAAATAGTTTACATATCAGCGTCATTTCGACCGAAGGGAGAAATCTGGAAATTCAACTGTTACTTCAAAACCAGATTCCTCACTACTTTCGGAATGACAATTCAAATGTAAACTACAATATGCTCCCAGTAATAAATACACAACATCGCTCCACGCTGAAGTATAGGTATCAGCATCAGCTACCTGGCAGGCGTTGTGTAATGATTTGTTGGTAAAATAATTATTTTCCCTAAAACATCTTGTTTTTGAGCATATTGCCAAACAGTATTGTTTAATTTTTTCTAACTCATATTAAAAACATCCCGAAGTTTAAGAAACTTTGGGATGTTTAACTTCCGTCTGAACAAGATACCATCTTGTTTTACTATTCTACATACATTTTATCGATGATATCGGCATATTTTTCAGCTACAACCTTTCGCTTTACCTTCAATGTTGGTGTCAGTTCCCCATCTTCAATGGTAAATTCTTTCGGCATTAAGGTAAATTTCTTAATCTGCTCGAAGCGAGCCAGGTCTTTGGTTAAATTTTGGACATCAGCATCGACAGTTTGGTAAATTTTCTCATTGGTTAACAGCTCTTTAACATCTGAATAGCTAATTCCATTCTCATCTGCGTACTTTTTCAGAGCTTCAAAATTGGGGACAATCAATGCTGTCAAGAAGTTGCGTTTGTCCCCGATAACCATTGTTTGCTCGATGAAAGGACTGGTCACCAGTAAATTTTCAATAGTTGCTGGCGTGACGTTTTTTCCGCCCGATGTCACGATAATATTTTTCTTTCGGTCCGTGATGTAGAGTAAGCCTTCCTCGTCCAGAATACCGATATCGCCTGTATGCAGCCATCTATCTTTATCGATGGTCTCAGCAGTGGCTTCCGGATTTTTGTAATACCCCTTCATCACATGAGGTCCACGGGTTAACACTTCGCCATCATCAGCAATTTTGATTTCAACGCCAGGAACCGCGGGACCAACGGAACCGAATTTGAATTTTTCTTCACGATTGACAGTAATTACTGGCGAGGTCTCAGTCAGTCCATATCCTTCTAAAATGAGTATACCAGCTTTGTAGAAGAATTCAGCGATCTCTTTGGGCAAAGGCGCTCCGCCTGAAACAAAGAATCTCAAATTGCCACCCACACGTTGATGAAGCTTACTGAACACCAATTTGGTCGCCAGGTTGTATTTGAAATTCAGGGAACCAGGTATTTTGCCAGCAAATTTTGCTTCAATGTATTTTTCGCCTGTATTAACCGCCCACCAGAAAATTTTCTTTTTGAGGGGTGAGCCAGCGTTGGCATTTTCAATAACCCGGCCATAGATTTTTTCAAACAGACGGGGTACGCTGGTCATCAAAGTGGGCTTGACTTCTCCCAGGTTATCTGCCACGGTTTCGGTGCTTTCTGCGTAAGCGACTGTTGCGCCAGCCGAAATTGCCAGAAAATGTCCCGCCATCCTTTCAAAAGAGTGGCATAATGGCAGAAACGACAACAGTGTGTCGGTTTCATCCACCCTTATCACCTGTTTGGCAGCCATAACATTGGATAACAGATTATTATGGGTGAGCATGACTCCTTTTGGCGCTCCTGTGGTTCCCGATGTATAGATAATACCACATAGATCGTCGGGCATAACTGTTTTTATTGCGTTTTCAAAGTGGTCAGGATGATCTTTTTCAAAGGTTTTGCCCATTTCATAAAGTTGGTCAAACATAAGGATAAAATCTTTTTCGACTTCAGGCCTGTCCATGCAGATCACTTTTTGAAGCGCTGGCAGGTTATCGAATATTTCAAGGATTTTTTCCAACAATTCAGGCGTGGAAACGATGATCATCCGTGTGCCTGAATCTTTTAAAATATATTCAATCTGCTGGGGCGTTATTGTCGGATAAATGGGAACATTAGTTGCACCCAATGACAAAATCCCAAAATCTGAGATTGCCCACTCAGGGCGATTTTCAGACATGAGCGCCACTCGATCGCTGTGGGTTATCCCTAAAGATGCCAATCCCAGCGCCAAGTTTTTTACCCGTTCACCAAATTCGGCGTAAGAAAATCCCTTAAACTCGCCTTCCACTTTTTGCATAAGAGATGTTTTCATCCCATACTTTTGTACCACTTGCTGAAACATTTCGACTAAGGTTTTTGGTTCCATTTGTCCCTCCTCTTTAAAATTTTCGTTGACTATTTTCCAAGACAGGTTGCAGGAAATGTAAAACAACTGGAAAGGCTATTGCTGCTAATTGTTGTATATTTTTTTTAAAATGATATATCATTATATAATACAACCTAACATAAAAGTCAAGAAAAAAGTTAAATTGTGATAAAATTTATATTACTAAAGCTCTAAATATATTTATCAAATTTATACTTGACATTCTGTCACAACTATACTATATTTATAGGAGATTATTTTATCAAGGATAACAAATGACTGAGTTCGAATTAATATCTGAATATAATCCCACAGGTGATCAACCAAATGCCATTGGCGAATTGACTGAGGGAATTTTATGTGGAGATCGGTATCAAACTCTGTTGGGAGTTACCGGTAGCGGAAAAACTTATACCATGGCTAATGTAATTGCCAACGTGAGAAAACCGACGATAGTTCTTTCACACAATAAAACTTTAGCAGCCCAGTTGTACGGTGAATTTAAAGGTTTTTTCCCAAACAATGCAGTGGAATATTTCATCAGTTACTATGACTATTATCAACCCGAAGCTTACGTACCGTCTACGGATACATATATTGCCAAAGACACATCAATTAATGATGAAATCGATCGATTACGGCTAAAGGCAACCAGTTCATTGTTAGAACGAAAAGATGTGGTTATTGTCGCATCTGTTTCATGTATTTATGGATTAGGATCGCCTGAGGATTACAAACAGCTATTGTTCATATTAAGAAAAGGAGATCGGATCGAACGATATAAAATTCTGGAAAAGTTGGTCGACATCCATTACAGTCGTAACGATTTTGATTTTAGCAGAGGAACTTTTAGGGTGAGAGGCGATGTTATCGAAGTAATTCCTGCTTATGAGAAAGAGGGTGTCCGAATCGAGCTTTTTGGAAATGAAGTCGATAATCTTTCAATTATTGACACATTAACAGGTAAGGTAATCGCCAATCATGATTCGGTTGCCATCTATCCTGCTAAACATTATGTCACTACGCCTCCGAAAATGGAACAGGCAATTCGGGAGATAAAGATAGAGCTTGAGGAGCGGTTGAACTGGCTTCGCAATAACAACAAATTATTAGAAGCACAACGACTTGAGATGCGGACAAATTATGATCTTGAAATGATGCAAGAAATCGGTTTTTGCTCAGGTATCGAGAACTACTCCCGTCACCTCACTGGACGAAAACCAGATGAAAAACCGTTTACACTGCTCGATTTTTTCCCAAAAGATTTTCTAATGTTTATCGATGAATCGCATGCCACAATTCCCCAGGTTCAGGCGATGTATCATGGTGATCGTTCACGAAAAGAGACGTTGGTTGAGCATGGATTCCGTCTACCATCGGCGCTTGATAATCGTCCTCTTAATTTTCAGGAATTTGAATCCATGCTAAATCAGGTTATTTTTGTTTCTGCTACTCCTGCAGAATATGAATTAGAAAAGAGTGGAGGAGTTGTTGTTGAACAAATTATTCGTCCGACAGGATTGATGGAACCTGAAATTGAGGTGAGACCAATCAAAGGTCAGATTGATGATCTGATATCTGAAGTCAATAATCGTGCTGAGCGAGGAGAGCGAGTGTTGGTTACAACGCTAACAAAAAGAATGGCAGAAGACCTGACTGATTATCTCGCGGAAATGAACCTTCGGGTGCGTTATTTACATTCTGAGATTGCTGCCCTGGATCGAGTCGAAATTCTTCGTGATTTACGGCTGGCAGAATTTGATGTGCTGGTTGGAATAAACTTACTTCGTGAAGGTCTGGATTTACCGGAGGTTTCGCTGGTTGCCGTTATGGACGCGGATAAAGAAGGATTTTTACGTTCAGAGACTTCATTAATGCAGGTGGCTGGTCGTGCTGCTCGGAATATTGGCGGAAAAGTCATTTTCTACGCTGATCATATTACACAATCCATGCAGAAGACCATCGATGAAACCAATCGTCGCAGAAACATCCAGCGGAAATACAATGAAGAACATGGAATTACACCTAAAACAATTTACAAATCTGTCGAAGATGTAATGCGAACAACCAGAGTTGCAGATGAAAAAGTGGATAAATGGGGTACCAGGAGAAGGAAGCGACGCGATTTGCAGGAAAGAAGTTTATCTAAACTTGAACGTGAAGAGCTTGTTGAACAATATGAGAAAGAAATGTTGGAAGCAGCAAAAAATCTCGAATTTGAAAGAGCAGCAGAGCTAAGAGATGAAATCGAATTGTTGAAAAATAGCAGATTTTAACCAGATACTTTGGGAGTGGCTGCGAATTATGAAAATGAAGGAGAAGTTACGATAAATGAAAATATTTGTAGTCGGTGGTGGTGGACGTGAACATACCCTCGTCTGGAAAATTGCGCAAAGCCCTGATGTGAAAAAAATTTACTGCGCACCTGGCAATGCTGGTATCAGTCAATTAGCTGAATGTGGCTCAGTTAAAGATACCAGTATTGATGAATTGTTAAAATTTGCTGACAGAAATCAGATTGATTTAACCGTAGTCGGTCCAGAGACTCCCTTAGCAATGGGAATTGTCAATGCCTTTCAGAGTCAGGGACTTAAAATCTTTGGACCTTCACAAAGAGCGGCTGAAATCGAAAGCAGCAAAATTTTTGCAAAATACTTAATGGAAAAATATCACATTCCCACAGCAGCATATAAAACGTTTGATGAATACGACAGGGCAAAAAAATATTTAGACTCGATTCCTGTTCCGATTGTAATTAAAGCTGATGGTTTGGCAGGAGGAAAAGGTGCAATCGTATGTTTTTCACATGAAGAAGCACGGGAATCTCTGCAAAAAATGATGGTGGAACGTATATTTGGAAATGCAGGAAAGAAAGTTATCATTGAAGAGTATCTTAAGGGGCAGGAAGCCTCTGTGTTGGCATTTACAGATGGGGTCAATGTTTTGCCGCTCATCCCGGCTCAGGATCATAAGCCAATCTTTGACAGAGATAAGGGCCCTAACACAGGTGGTATGGGTGCATACGCACCAGCCGTTCTGATCGATGAAGCGATGATGGCTACAATTCAACAAAAAATTTTAGAGCCAGCGGTTAAAGGAATGGCGTTGGAGGATCGCCCTTATAAAGGTGTTCTCTACGCAGGTTTAATGATAACAAACCAGGGACCAAAAGTCGTTGAATTTAATTGCCGTTTCGGAGATCCAGAAACACAGGCGATTTTACCATTGATAAAAAGCGATCTCGTGCCAATATTATTTGCGTGCGCTGAGGGAAATATTAGCGAATTGAAAATAGAAACGAATAACAAATTTGCAGTTTGTGTCATTATGGCTTCTGGAGGCTATCCGGGAAAATATGAAAAAGGTAAGCAAATTTTAGGTCTTGACCGCAAATTCAAAGATGATGTTATCATATTTCACGCTGGAACCAACCATATAGAAGGTAAAATTGTCACCGACGGCGGTCGGGTTCTGGGTGTGACTGCTACCGGAAATGATCTCAAAGAAGCAATCCAGCGAGCTTATCAAGCTGTGGGGAAGATAACTTTTGATGGCGCCTATTATCGAAAAGATATTGGATATAAAGGATTATAATGCAACCTGGAACAGACAACTGAAGGAGAAAGTGGAATGAAAATTTTAGTCACCGGTGGTGCAGGATTTATTGGCTCGCATGTAGCGGATGCATTTATTGGCCAGGGACATGAAGTCGTAATTTTAGATAATTTATCTACTGGACGTAAAGAGAACGTCAATGCTCACGCTCAATTTGTTAAGATGAATATTCAAGACCCAGAAATTATGGATTTATTTGAACAGGAACAGTTTGATGTGGTGGATCATCATGCTGCCCAGATGGATGTAAGGCTTTCTGTAGCGGATCCAATTTACGATGCAAACAACAATATTTTGGGAACAATTAACTTATTACAGGCTTCTGTTAAATACGGAGTTAAAAAATTTATTTTCATCTCCAGTGGAGGTGCGATTTATGGGGAACACGATTATTTTCCCGCGGATGAGGAACATCCGACAAGACCGTTATCTCCTTATGGAATTACAAAGTTGAGCTGTGAAAAATATCTTTACTTTTATTTCAAGACACATCGACTAAATTTTGTTATATTGAGATATTCTAACGTCTATGGACCACGACAAAATCCTCACGGTGAAGCTGGTGTGGTCGCTATTTTTGCCAGCAGGCTTTTAACTGGCGAGCAGCCCATAATCAACGGTAACGGCATTCAAACACGCGATTATGTTTATGTGGGGGATGCTGTAACCGCAAATTTGAAAGCACTCGGATATAATAATAACGATTATTTTAATATCGGCACCGGGATTGAAACAACTGTAAATGAACTTTTCGATAGTATAAATCATTTAACCAATGCAGGGATAGAAGAAGTTTATGGACCTGCTCAACCAGGAGAACAGTTACGAAGTGTTTTAGATATCCAGAAAGCAAAGAAATTATTAAATTGGAATCCACAAGTATCCTTAGATGAAGGACTTGCCAAAACTGTAGAATATTTTAAACAATATCACAAACAGGAAGGATGAAATTTTCAGCAGAAAAAAAATCAGACAATAATGAAGATCGGTTCCAACGGTTCCAGAAAGAATTTGGAATTATCGGAGAATCACCCGCAATTCGACAGATTTTTGAAACCATTGAACAAGTTGCTCAAAGTGATATTTCAATATTAATTATCGGGGAAAGTGGCACTGGTAAGGAATTGGTAGCCCGGGCAATCCATAAAAGAAGCCATCGGGCAGAAAAACCTCTTATCATTGTCAATTGCGGTGCCATACCTGAAGGAATTATTGAATCAGAACTATTTGGTCATGAAAAAGGAGCTTTTACTGGAGCGGTTGGTGTTCGCAAAGGCTTTTTTGAAATGGCAGATAGGGGTACCATTTTGCTCGATGAAATTGGGGAAATGCCATTAAATGCCCAGGTGAAAGTTCTCCGGGTGCTTGAAGGAAAAGAGTTTACACGAGTTGGCAGTGGGGAACCGAAAAGTGCTGATATTCGAATAATTGCAGCCACGAATCGTGAGTTAGATCGAGAAGTACAAAATGGGACTTTTCGGCAGGACCTGTATTTCAGGCTCCATGCGGTGATGATTAAGGTACCCCCTTTACGTGCAAGGAAAGAGGACATACCCTTATTAGCCAGAACATTTGCTAAAGATTTTTGTATCGAAAATCATATTGAATTTCAAGGTTTTGATGAATCTGCTTTTTCAGTGATGAATGAGTACCATTGGCCGGGCAATGTTCGTGAACTTAAAAATTTGATTGAGACGATCCTCATTCTTGAAAAAGGTCATGAAATTGATGAACAAATACTGCTAAAGTATTTAGACTCCTATAGTCCAGAAATAAGAAATTTACCCATACCGATAAATCGTCCACCAGAACAGATAGAACGAGAATTTGTTTATCGAGCATTATTAGATTTAAAAACAGAGATATCACAGTTGAGAGAGATAATTTTGACAAGACTTTTTCCACCGAAGCGTTTAAAAAGCTGGGAGCCTGAAGATGCAATTATTATCCCTCAACAAAATGGAGAGATAACCTATAATGAGATTTCAACAGAATCAAAACAATTAATTTCACTGGAAGAAATGGAGAAGCGGCTGATTGAAGATACTTTGCATCGATTCGATGGTAATAAAAGAAAAACAGCAAAGAGTTTAAAAATTAGTGAACGTACCCTGTATCGAAAAATAAAAGAATATAATTTGCCATATTAATATGAAATTAAAAAAAATATTATTCCTTTTTTTATTTGCTCAACTGATATTATATATTTCCTCCTGTGGCTATTATTCTTTCTCCGGTTCAACGCTGCCATCTCATATTCGAACAATTGCCCTCCCACTGTTTGAGAATAGAACCACAGAATTTGGAGTCCCTGAAGACCTAAATGGGGCATTGATTAGCGAATTTACACGTGACAATTCTCTGAAAGTTGTCGATAGTCGTACAGCAGATTCTATTATTGATGGCGCAATTCTCAGCATCAGAGAGCAGCCCGGCGCTTATAATGTAGAAGAACAGGTGAAAGAGATCAGGATTTATGTAAGAGTTAAAGCGAAATTCGAGGATTTGAAAAAGAACAAAGTGATGTGGGAGGAGCAAATCGAACAATGGGGAATCTATAATCCTGACGCTTCATCTGGAGATAATACAACGAGACAGGATGCCATCGCTGAAGCTTTGGGTAAGATTGTCACTGATATTTTTGTAAAAACCATTGCCGGCTGGTAAAAAAATATTAAAATATATTAGTTTTATTAAATAACTATTGATATTTTAAGTAAAATATATTATAATATATATAATAAGAGAAATCTCATTGATTTTGTGACCTCAATGGGGAGTATTTAAAAATGCAAAAATCAACGAAAGAAAGAGTCAAATATCTGGAAGGTAAGTTGGATAAAAATTCCAATTCCATTCTTTTTGCACGTCTTGCAGATGATTATCTGCAAATGGATCGGGTAGATGATGCTATTGAGATGTGCGAGAAAGGTATTAAACAACATCCTTATTATGTGACCGGGCATTATATTCTTGGAAAATGTTATTTAAGAAAGAAGTTGTTTGACCAGGCGGAAAAAGAGCTAAAACGTGTCCTTCTATTTGATCCAAAGTATATTGCAGCTCACCGAGATTATGGCGAACTAATGGCACAAATTGGCTGGACAAATACCTGTGAAATGAGTTATGAGGAAATTCTAAGAATTGATCCATTTAATGAAAAAGCAAAATTGCGTTTGGATGAATTACAAGAGCAATTAGCGCTAACCAGGGAAGAAAAACCTGAAGAGAGAGAAGAGATGGAGTTCGACGAGGTCGAAGAAAGTATCCTGACAGAAATAGCACCGTCAATTGATGAACATGCAACGGAACCGTCACGAGAAGTAACAATGGCAGATATCGAAGAAGAACATGTCGAGCAGGAACCGTATGAATTAGAATATGAACAACAAGTCGCTGAAGACTATACGGATGAAGATGAGCAATTTGAAAAAGAAAACGATTTAGAATCACCCTCAGTTTCAAAAGAACTCTTTCTGGAGACTGATGACGTATTTGAAGATGACAAAGCAAACCTCGATCTACTTGAAGATATTTTTAGAGATGATACGCCGCCTGATTTATCATTGAGTGAAGAGTTCGATAGCAAGATAGAAGACGAGTTAATGTCCAATTTCGAGGAAGAAAAACCTGGTACTGCGGAGCCGAGACATCTTTTTGATGAGGATACTACCTCGGAACCAATTGACGAAACTGAACAAGAAGAGTTTGAAGGATTTGATGACGAAGATTTATTTGCTTTACTATCAGAGGACCACCCACAAGTTGAATCTGCTTCGAAACCTAAGAGAGTTGAACCGCCAATAGAGCCTCAAAGCAAAAAAGAACCAATTCCCAAATTAGAATATAGGGACATCTCTGATGTAGAGAGTTCGCAGAAGCGGAAAGAGAAAATTGTCACCCCGACTCTCGGTGAAATTTATGCTGCTCAACAGCAATATGCAAAAGCAATTGGTGTCTATGAAATTCTGAGATCAAAAGATCCTGATAATCAACTTTATAAGCAGAAAATTGAATATCTTCAGAAGAAGTTGGAAGAATCCCAATCTGAATGAGGATTAATGGAGTGAGGAAAAAATAAAACATAATTATGCAATTATTATGCTCCCGCTAATATTTTTACATTGTGCTCATATCGGTGAATACCATGAATAAAAATATTGACATTGATCCTCTACCGTTTCATAATAAAATATTTTTTTGTGATATTATTGGATATTCAAAACTTGCCCCTACTAATCAGCATGAGTGTCACGCCCAATTGACCCGTATCATTAGGAGTTGCCTGGATAAACTACAGGTGAAGCTATTAGAAGATGTTATTGCGCTTCCAACTGGGGATGGATTGATCCTTAATTATATTAAACCTGAACCAGATATCCACCTTAAAACTGCACTGTTGATATTACAAATACTTTCGAGATATAATGAAAGCACCTTTTGGCCCATTAAACTTCGAATTGGGCTTAACACCAATGTGGATTCGATTGTGCTTGATGTTAATAATAAAAAAAATATCGTTGGCAAGGGCATTAATCTTGCCGAACGAATAACAAATCTCAGCACTCACGGAAGAATATTGGTGCACCAGAGAGTCTATGAAGACTTAAGCAACTATAAAAAATATGATGGTAAATTTGTGTTCATAGGTGATTTTACAGTTAAGCACAATGTAGTTGTACCAATTTACCAATATATTAACCATGAATATAGCTTTTTAGATAATACTTTACTCGAAAAAACCGCTGATACAACATCTTCTCTTACGTTAAGTGATATTAGAAAAAGACGTCTTAAAGAGAATATCCTTAGCCTCAAATTAAAGGGTTATGATCATGATTATTTCGATGATCTTCATGAGTACCTTGAAGAATTTCTTGATAGCTTTGAAATTTTTCAGAATACAAAAATTGCCGTTAATTGGATAGCTAATGAGTTGCTGGATAATGTATTTAAACATGGGAGACTAAGCCATGAGGACGATGTTTACCTTCGATTGGATCGGGTTAAAAGTGGAATCTTCATATCTACCGATCAGCCTGACATACCTGAGTTTAATATAAACGAAATTGACAACTGGGCAACCGATCACTTCCTGCCAATGTTAAAAAGAAAAGGAATACACATCAATGTTTTACATTCTAATGGTCGCATGACTGTTTCTTGTATGTTGCCAACTGATTTTCAAATTAAGACTCTTAAAATGCTGGAAGTTGAGCGAGATATAACAAGCAAAGAGGATATTCGCAATGCCTATAATTTAGCTAAGAGTGAAAGTAAAGAATATAGTGCTACAATAAGCTATGCGTTATTAGATAATAGCATTCTTCTCATCAAACTTAAGGACAAGATGTATCAAAATGAAGCGTCTGAGTTTAAAGAGTTTATGGAAAGATTGATAACCTCTAAAATTATTGATTTTGTGATTGACCTGTCTGAATTGACATATATATGTTCCTCCGGTATTGCTAACCTGTTACATTCCTATCGTATGGTGCGTAAGGAAGGTGGTACAATCATCTATGCCAATCCTCACAGAAAAATAAGGGAGATTTTTGGGATTGGTAAATTAGATCAGATTTTACAAATTACCAGCAGCGTGGATGACGCCCTCTCTTATTTTCAAATGTTTTATTAGCTACTTAAACGCTGCAAGCAGCAAACGTGAATCGTGAGATGACAAATTTGAGAAAAAACCTAAAAATTTTAGGCGCGTCTGGTTTCACATTCGATGTTTCTTTTTCGCCCACCTTAGAATTTTAAATATTGATAAAAGTTTAATTATTGAACAATCCCTAATAGATTCTTTTTATCTAAAATACATTCTCGTAAGAATTTGTTAAGATATTGATTATAATTGATAAATAATTTTGGTATATCTGTTGTTTAGGAATAAATACAAATATATTTTTATCTGATAACAAATAGTCCATATCTCCGTATATTAAATTGAATGTGATAGTATCTTCCTGCGGAAAAATTCCGCACTTCCGCATTTCGTATGTAGTTGCATGGTCAATTTCGGATTTTAATAAAACCCGTCATTATACTGTTATTTAAAGGATTATGTCACACACTTTTGCTGTCGATTAATGGCACAAACATTGCATTTCTATGAATGGTAAGCAAATTTATTACCATAATTAATAGATAGAATTTTAACTTAAAAAAGGAGATTAAAAATGAAGTGGATTGTTTATCTCATTTCTGCCTTCCTTTTGATTTTAATCGGTTGTGATATGAATGTATTAGTGCATGACACCTCGCTTCCTATCGATGAATGGGAAATTTCTACACCTGAAGAGCAGGGCTTTGATACCAAAGCCTTATCTCGTGCATTTGCAAAAGCTGATCAATTGGAATTTGTCAATAGTATTGTTATTGTCAGAAATGGCTATCTGGTGTCTGAAGTGTATTATAACGGTTTGGATGCAAATAAAGCCCATAATTTCAAAGGTGTGTCGACGAGTATTATGTCTGCGTTGGTAGGAATCGCTTTGAGAGAGAATTTTCTCGACAGCCTCGAACAAAAGATGCTGGACTTTTTTCCAGAATATATTACTCCGAAATTAGATCGCAGAAAACATGATATCACGATTCAGCATTTACTTGAGATGAAGGCTGGATTTGATAAGGAAAGAAATAATTATTGGCTGGTATACAATAGTGATAACTGGATCAAGAGCACCATAGACCTTCCTTTATTATCAAATCCTAAAGAAAAATTTCGTTATAATACTTTCCAGGTCCATCTTGTATCGGGAATCCTTACCAAAGCATCAGGAATGAGTACCCTGGATTTTACCAATAAGTATTTGATGAGTCCAATGAAAATATCCATCAAATGCTGGGAGCGGGATCCACAGGGTGTTTATTTTGGTGGTAACCATATATATTTTACACCACGGGACATGGCAAGAATCGGTTTGCTTTTTCTGAATAACGGCACATTGGAAGGTGAAGAAATCATCCCTGCTGAATGGGTAACGACATCGAGGAGAAACTATACTGAATTTGATAATCGAACGTGGGGCGAGCTTCATGATTACAGTTATGGGTATTTGTGGTGGACAGGTAAAATTAAAGATTATGAAGTATTTCTTGAAATCGGTTTCGCTGGACAATTTGTTATCAACATCCCAGCATTAAACATGGTTATCGTGACTACTGCTAATCATGATATCGATTGGGATCGAGCAGATTGGCAGGAAAGAGAAGTATTAAATGTTGTGGCAAATTATATTTTGGCTGCGATTGTTGATTGAGAGCGTGAGAAGAAAATGATAGAAAATCAAAATCTCGTTTTGGCGAAGATCAACGCTAAATAAAAAAGGATGGTTTTGGATTCACTTTCGGAACTGGCGTCAGCTATCAACTTCGTACTTACACAATTTTCCTGGAGAACCGCTACACATTGGGTATGATCAACACTGCCAAACCAGGAACCGTTAATGTGAATGTCGGAAATGAAGTTATCGAGGCTTCGCTGAGTGTGGATAAAGAATTTAAAATGATTGGGATTCGGGTGATGCTGGCGTGAATTTTTCGACTTCAAAGTGAGTTTTAACAATAAAAATTGGTCAAATTTATAATCGGCGAGGTGATAATTACCTCGCCGATTTTTTTTATTCTTGAATTTTTGAAAATAATTTACTGGAAATAGAAAAAACTCCTATATCAAATGTGTGTTTGATTTGACATCAAATATTATGTAATAATTGTAAAAATATGTTGACAAATTAGTATCATTTTTGTATATTATCATGTAAACAAAATGACACATAAAATTATGGAGGTATTAATCATGAATAACAAAAAAAGCAAACGAGTCGCTTTTACGTTTGATGAACGTAGCCTTGCCACTTTAGAGGATATGACCATGGAAGGACAATTTTCCTCTATGGCAGATACGGTTCGAGATTCTCTGCAAATTACCAGAGCACTGCAAGCGCAAGCCAGAGGTGGATTTACTGAAGTTGTTGTCCGCAATCCCGAGACTGGTGAAGAAAAAGTCATTGTAATTCCATCTTTACAGTCCGTCTCAAAAAGGAACTAAAAGATTATGGCAGCAGATAATGATTTGAATCCGCAGAACAGAGATGTCAATCGCGAATCTATTAAAGTTTCTGTTGATGAACCAGTTATTGAAGGCGGCGAGATCCATGATATCGATCCTTCTCAATTAAAAGCAGATCCGATCAAAAAACAAAAAGTGCTCACTGCTCGGACACTTGCCTATATTTTGATTGGAATTCTAACTTTGTCAGTTGTCGCTCATTATTCAGTGACGGTTTGGCTCCTTCAATCTGAACAAAGACAAGTTGTTGATATTACGGACCGAATTTTTAACTCATGGCTGCCTGTCATTTCTGGTTTCGCTGGTGCTGCGGTGACTTATTTTTTTACGAGAGAGAAGTAATCAGGAGAAACGAAGCGGCAGCAAGCTTCGATCAACAATCTTAAAATATAACTCTCGTAGTAAAATTTGCTGAATGATTTATACTAAAAGCAGAGTGGATTGTTCGGATTGAATCTCTGTCATGCCTGTGAATATAGGCATCTCCTAACTCTCTGTAATTATAGAAATTTCTGCATCCGCAGGAATGACATTAGAATAAGCTCAAAATCCGAAAACCATTTCGTTTCGAGTATAATAGCTCAAAAAATTTAATATTGAACAATCTTACCTTTTGAACAGAAAGATGAGCGATCTTTTTCTAAATTTAAATCACGTCACCTTCGCTTACGATTCCGCTACGGATGCATTATTCCAGGATATGTCACTTCATGCTGCGACGGGATGGTCAGGTATAATCGGAGCAAATGGGACTGGCAAAACAACGCTATTGAAATTAGCAACAGGAATTTTACAGCCAGCCGAAGGACAGATTCACCTACCGCTAAATCTAATCTATTGTCCCCAGCGAACGGATGAGGTTCCGAATCGTTTCAATGATCTTATTTCGGCAAACACTAAATCCGCTCATATAATAAAAAGCCTCCTGGGAATTTATGATGATTGGGTTGATCGCTGGAGCACATTATCCCATGGCGAGCGTAAACGCGCGCAAATCGCTGTGGCGCTATGGCTGGAGCCTGATGTACTGGCGATTGACGAGCCGACCAATCATGTAGATGCCCTGGCAAGTGAAATTATTAGTCGGGCACTCCATTCCTTCAAAGATATCGGATTAATTGTCAGCCATGACCGTGAGTTGCTGGATTCGCTTTGCTACCAATGTATTTTTATCGATCCGCCAGAGGTGATTACACGACCAGGGGGGTATACGCATGCTGTTAAAGTGATTGAGGAAGAACAACAAGCCGTTAAGAAGCAGTATCTGCTCAAAAAGAGTGCATTAAAAAAGCTTAAAAAGGAAGTAAACAGGCGGAAGGTAGAGGCGCAGCAATCTCAGAAAAAGCGCTCCAAAAAAGGATTGGCAAAAAAAGATCACGATGCCCGCGAGAAAAAAGATCGGGCACGCGTTACTGGAAAAGATGCCGTCGCGGGAAAACTACAAAAACAGTTGTCTGGTAGACTTGCACAAGTCTCAGCACAATTCGGTCGTATTAAGATTAAAAAGGATCAAACGCTGGGTATCTGGTTGCCAGGCTCGGTTTCGCAGCGGGATTATCTTGTTCATCTCCCAGCAAGTTTTCTTTCACTGGGCGGACAAAAACAACTCAATTACCCGGAATTGCTGATCAAACCGAAAGATCGAATTGGCATTACCGGCGCCAATGGCTCAGGCAAAAGCACACTGATTCGCTATATCATCGATAAAATTAATGCCCCCAGAGAAAACATCACTTACATTCCACAGGAAATCCCATTAGAACGATCTCAACAGATTTTGAATGAAGCCCTGGCGCTTCCCAATGAAAAGCTGGGACATCTGATGACCATCGTCAGTCGGCTGGGCTCCATGCCGCAGCGATTGTTGGAAAGCACCGAACCGAGTCCTGGCGAATTCCGTAAGCTATTGCTAGCCCTGGGCATGACTTATGAGCCGCATATCATCATCATGGACGAACCCACCAACCACATGGATTTACCCTCCATTGAGTGTCTGGAACAGGCGCTATCCGACTGCCCCTGTAGTTTGGTGCTGATCAGCCACGATAAGTATTTTTTGGAGAAATTGACCGAGATACGGTGGGATATTGGGCAGGATGGTGATGTGGAGGGGAAGTATATTTTGAGGACTTCTTACTGAATAGATAAATTTCAATCTTCTAAATAAATTTTGAGAAAATCTTCTTTTAAAAATCATTTTTTTTATGACCAATCTCCAAATTTCATAAAAATAATTTTGCATTTATAAAAAAAATTATGTATAATTGAGATGTATAGAATCACATAAAAAATAATTTATGAACGAAGAATTATATTATGGGCAGATCAACAGTACATTACGCCGATAATAAAACGAATACCATTCTCAAAGCTCTGCATAATAAACTACGACCTGCTGGCACTCCTGTTCAACGTGTTGAATATATCATCGAGTTACTTCTGCTTCGCATTTTTGAAGTAAAATTAAAACAAGAATTGGAATTTAAAGAATTAAGAAAGCTTTTCAGCCATGAAGCTGGAAATGAACATAAGCTATTTTATTATCTCCAATCCATTGGCAGTGAAAAAATTTTACCAACGTTGAACCAGGAATTTTTTCCTTTCTATG